>Ga0196965_1000632_pt1 | contig 17942 bp, 15 predicted proteins | sample S1_20metaG_FD_148668 | JGI IMG/M metagenome (GOLD analysis project Ga0196965, IMG submission 148668) | Soil microbial communities from Anza Borrego desert, Southern California, United States - S1_20 | ecosystem: Environmental > Terrestrial > Soil > Desert | place: USA: California | collected... | reverse complement strand
ATGACTAGCGCAATGGATGCGATCAACGCCTGCACAATGGCCATTGCCAGCAAGGCCCGCGCCATACCGGACGGGCGCAGGCGTGTAACGGCGGCGCCTATGATTCCCACGGCAATCACCCCGAAATACATGAGGTTCGCCGGGTCGCCATCCGCGCCAATGATGCCTACGCCCAGGCTGAGCCAGATGAGTAGTAGCGAGGCTATGAGTGCGAGGCCAATGGCGAAACGATAGGGTGTTTTTTTCCTTGGCTTTTGCATAAGCATCATTCGATCATCATGGATAGAGATTGCATGGTAGCCAAACCCGGCAGCGAACAGAAGCTGTCTTCCTGTAGCAACTTACCAAACGACTGCCATACCCAATAACAAATTCGCCGGAACTGCAGCCAAACAAAAAGCCCGTAGAGACGGGCTTTTTGCTGAGGCAGAGATCGTACTAATTGGTCTGCTGGATACCTGCAAGCAGCCAACCCGAACTTTCACGCCGGGTGTCGTGCTGCACGTTCCAGATTTCGTCGAAAGGTTCTGCCACGCCGCCGTTTTCAGCCAGCTCGCCGGTGAAGCGCACGCTGGCAATCGTCAGGTCACCTTCCTTCACGACTTCAAGCACCTGGGCATCGAGTTGCATGACATCAGTTTTCTGTGCGGCATCGCCACGCTCCTGCATCTGCAGCGCGATCTCGGCGAAGACTTCGGGCGTGGTGTATTCGCGAATGTCATCAAGATCCTTGCGGTCATTGGCCGCTTGCAGCCTGATGAACGTGGCCTTGGCGCCGCGCAGGAATGTCTCAACCGGGAAATCCGCAGGCACCGAAGGCGCTGCGTAATCGTTCAGCGGCTGGCTTCCGCTGCCTATGGTAGGAATGTCGAACGTCGGCCGTTGGCCTGCATCGCGTTCAAACTGCTGCGGGCCTTGTGCCGTCCGCAGTCGGGCTTCCGGCTGTCTTGGCTGCATGAAGCGTCGAATCAGGAATAAGCCAACGACAGCCGCAAGTATCGCCAGCAGCATGGCGCCGCCGCTACCGCCGAGGAAATTGGCGAATAGCGCACCCAAGCCAGCGCCGATGGCAAGACCAGCCAGCGGACCCAGCCAGCGATTACCCTGTGCCTGTTGAGGCTGATTTTGAGCAGGCTGATTGCCCTGGCGCGGCGCTGCATCGGGCGCTTTCTGGGGTTGAGCCGGTACAGCGCGCTGTTTGCCGAAGCTGCCTCCGCCGCCCATGCGACGCGCCTCCGCACTTGTGGAAAACAGGGCGAAACAGGTGAAGAAGATGGTCAACGCAGTGGCGAAACGTTTCATGGATAACCTCAAAAGCAAAGGGTGCGAATACTACCATTCATCAGGCGTGAGACGTGAACTGGCAGGTGAATCAATGTGACTTGATGGAAGCGGCCTTGGTTCAGAATGAATGGATGTTTTCTCGCAACGCATCTTCCGCCCTCCAACGGATCATTGCCCGATTCTTCTGCTGTGCTAAGTCATATCCCATGCGCTCAAGCAACTTGATCTCGTACCCTAGCGGGCCGGATTGTGGCCTTTCCTCTGTTAGCCGATGGTATGCACACAGAGCTGACACCATGGATGGCACCAGACGAATGGCAATGACGAGAATTTGCAGGCCATTATCCCTATTTAGGGATAAGTATTATTCTATGACCGTTATTTATCCCTAATAAGAAAAAGCAGAAGATGATTCACCATTCAAGGAGGACATCATGAGTACGGCAACCGATATTGCGGAATATGAAAAGATTGTCGCTACCATCCAGCACTACATCGATGGCGCCGTTGCGGGTAGAGGCGAGCTGATGAGGCCTGCATTCCACGACCAGGCGACCATCTATGGCTACGTAGGCGACAGCCTGTTCTCGGGTCCGATCCAGAATCTGTATGACTGGAACGACAGCAATGGCCCAGCCACAAACCTGAAAACCCGTATTGTGGCGTTGGACGTGGTGGGTTCTGTCGCCAGTGTGCGGGTGGAATCCGACAACTGGACCGGCCATCGCTTCACCGATTTCTTCAATCTGCTCAAGGTGGATGGTCAATGGATGATCATGAACAAGGTCTTCCATCTACACGCGGACTAAGCCATGACAGCCTCGCCGAAACTCCTGGTATGTGTACAACAACGCTATGCACCCAATCCAGTGTGCTGCGCCAATCACGGCAGCCAGACGCTCAGGCAAGTGCTCCAAAGCAAACTGGAGGCCGCGGGCTTGTTGGTGGAAATTGCGGAGAGCGGCTGCTTGGGGATGTGCGGCATGGGGCCCAATTTAAAGCATGAATCCACGGGCAGAATCTGGAATCGCGTTACATATGAAATGCTGGACGAAGTTGTGCAGTTTCTCGTGCGGTCTCAGCAAAGCCGCATGAGTACCATTTAAATAGAAAGGGGATTAAGATGGAAATCTTGTTAACAGGCGGTATTGCCATGGTCAGTGCAGCACTGCTGCTCGCATGGCTGGGAACATTTGCACGCTGGTTTGTCGTCAAGGGCGTGGATGGCGGCGTGGTCAAGGATTATGGGCTGCTAATCAAAGCGCATATCGATTACATTCTGATGTCGCTATTCTGTTTTGCATTTTATGGCGTGGCGAAGTCGGGCGGGTTCGACTTGCCGGCAGCGGCCTGCTGGCTGGTTGTCATTGGCGGCATGACCAACCCCAGCATTTTTGTGATCGCTATGCTCAAGCCAGACTTCTGGCACATGGCCATATGGAAAATCTACACCGCACTGAGTTTTGTCATCACGACTGCTGGCTTTATTTGGGTGAGCAGCACGATTATTTCTGGTATGTAATACAAGGGCTGGCCTGAGCCGGCCCTCCGTATTCTTCGAGGAGGACGACATGATCCAGGAACTCAAAGCTTGGGTGAAAGAATGCTTCATTAAATTCATGGCTTACATCAGAATCTACTTATCCATTTATGAGTACTGATGCGCTTGATTAAAGCTGCCATGTTCAAATCCATCGATGACCTAAAGCTCTTTGTGCAGATTTATGAAAAGCGGAGCTTGTCAGCTGTAGCGGCACTCGCCCAAACCACGCCTGGAGTCATCAGCAAGCGGTTGATGCAGCTTGAAGCGGATTTTGGCACGCGTCTATTTCACAGAACTACTCGCTCGATCCAGCCCACAAATGAGGGCCAGCGGCTGTTCGAGCAATCGCAGAACCTGCTTGAGCTGGTTGAACAGTATGAAAGCGAATGGGGAGAGAAAACTCAGCCCAGCGGCTTGATCCGCATGACGGCTTCCGCTTCGTTTGCCAGGATTTATCTGATGCCACTGATCACCCAATTCATCCGACTGTATCCCTCGATCCGCGTCAGCTTTGAACTGTCGGATAAAGTGCTGGATATCGTGGCCGAAGGCATCGACCTGGCAATTCGCGGCGCACAGATGAATGACTCAAGCCTAATCGCCAAAAAGCTCGGGCCTTCTCCCGAAGTGCTGTGCGCCACACAAGAATATCTGACGAATAGCGGCCCATTGCAGCACCCGACTCACCTCGAACATCACAATTGCATCGTGCTCAACGAAAACTACAACTGGGAATTCATGCAGGATGGAAAAGTATTCCACCAGAAGGTACGCGGAAACTTTCAGACCAATTACAGCGAGGCGCTCGTTTCAGCCATCAAGGATGGGCTCGGTATAGGCATGGTCTGCTACTGGCAGATCCATAGTGAGATCGAAAGCGGCGAACTCAAGCTGGTAATGCCGCAATACAGGCCCGGGCGACAGCAAAACTTGTATGCAGTTTATCCTTCACGCCGGCATCTGCCTCTCAAGACGCAATTGCTAATCAAATTTCTGGAACAGCATCTGGTGATCCCTGCTCCCGCGCAAAACCTGAGTAGTGCAGCAAAAGCAAGTTGAAACGTCGACTATACTTGAGCCGCAGCTTATGCCTGGCCCGACAATTGTCAGATAAACATAAGCTGCGTTCCAACTCTAGTTCAGCTTCATTTTGACGCGAAGACCTCCGCAGAATCCCAGCCGCCGCCAAGCGCACGAATCAATCCCACCGATGCGATGGCGCGCTGGCCTGCACTCTGACTCTGCGCGCGCTCAGTCGCCAGCAGCGTGCGCTGCGCATCGATGACTTCGAAGTAGCTGGTGGAGCCGTTCTTGTATCTCACATCCGCCAAGTGGGCTGCCGAGCTGGCTGAGGAAATCGCCTCATTCTGGAAACCAAGCTGGCGATCCAGAGTGCTCAAGGCGCTCAGGCTGTTTTCAACCTCCTGGAACCCGACCAGCACCCGTTGCCGGTAGTTGGCGACCAGCGCTTCGTAATCGGCATCGGCTCGTGCGAGATTTGCCTTGTTCCTGCCGCCGTCAAAGATCGGCATGCTGAGCGCAGTACCGATGAGCGGGCCCAGCAGCCAGCTGCGGCTCGACCATTTGAACAGGTCCGAAAGATCATCAGACGCATAACCGGCAGAGCCGGTTAGCACCAGCCGTGGGAAGAAAGCTGCCTTGGCAACACCAATACGCGCACTCGCTGCTGCCAGCTGCCGCTGGGCTTGGGCGATATCGGGCCGGCGCTCCAGCAGGTCGGATGGCAAACCGGGAGGTACAACCACCAACGATTGATTCAACGGAGCCGCAGCAAGCGTGAACTGCGCCGGCGCCCTGCCCAGCAATACTGCCAGCGCATGGTCCTGTTGCGCACGGGCGCGAGTGACGCTTTCCGCCTCGGCCTGCACGATGGAGAGCTCGGTCCTGGCCTTGTCCACATCCAGTTTGCTGGTGTCGCCCACGTCGTATCGATATTGCACCAGGCGCACTTCTTCACGCCGCAGGTCTATCGTTTTCTGCAGAATCGCCAGTTCGCTATCGAGCGCACGGATCAGGAAATACTGCTGGGCGACATCCGCCTGTAAAGCCAGCAGCACAGCGCGATAGGCTGCTTCCTGCGCATCGGCGTCCAGCTCGGCCGCGCGGGTGGCATCCGACAAGCGGCCGATCAGGTCGACTTCATAGGCGGCATTCAATTGGGCGCGCCACTCGGTGTAGGGTGACTGGCCGCTATCCTTGATTCGTGTGGGACCTGCGCCGCCATCCAGCTGGAAGCCCCGATCTGCATCAATGATGCCGGCAATCGCACGCGCCTCCTTCACCCGCGCCGCAGCGCCGGCCAGCGAAGGATTGGCCTGGATTGCCTGCTCAATCAGGTTGTTGAGCTGCGCGTCGTTATAAATTGTCCACCACTGCCCACGGTCGGCATCATCTGCAGGCGTCGCGACTTTCCACGCGCCTTCCAGGCTTGCTGCTTCGCGATACTGTGCCGGCACATCCATCTCTGCACGCTCAGGCGGCTTGACGGTTGAGCAACCGGCCAGCACCAATAAAGCTGCAATCAAGGTCATTTTTGTCATCATGCTCATACTCCTGTTTTCGATGGCGCCAGGGCAGGCGTGAGTGCTTTCGATGCCTGCGGTGCGCGGGTGCATTTGACCACCAGGGACCGCAGCAGCACATAGAACACCGGCGTGAGGAAGAGGCCGAACATCGTCACACCGATCATGCCGGAGAATACCGCCAGGCCCATGGCCTGCCGCATTTCAGACCCGGCCCCGGTGGAAAGCACGAGCGGCACCACGCCGGCGATGAAGGCGATAGAGGTCATGAGGATGGGGCGCAGCCGCAAACGCGCTGCCTCGATCGCCGCCTCATAGATGCTGCGTCCTGCATGCTCCAGCTCACGCGCGAATTCCACGATAAGAATCGCGTTCTTGCATGCCAATCCCACGAGCACCACCAGGCTCACCTGGGTAAATATGTTGTTGTCGCCATCGGTCAGCCACACACCGAAGATGGCGGACAGCAGGCCCATGGGAACGATGAGCAGCACGGCGAGCGGCAGCGTCAGGCTTTCGTACTGCGCGGCAAGCACGAGGAACACCAGCAGCACCGACAGCGGCAGGATGACGAACAAAGTATTACCGGCAATTTTTTCCTGATAGGTGAGCTCGGTCCACTCGAAGCCGATGCCGCGCGGCAGGGTTTCCGCCGCAATGCGTTCGACCGCCGCCTGCGCTTCACCCGTGCTGTAGCCCGGTGCAGCGCCGCCGTTGATATCCGCAGCCGGGAAACCGTTATAACGCATGGCGCGATCCGGGCCATAGCTCTGCGTCATCTTGAGTACGGAAGACAGCGGCACCATTTCGCCCTGGTTGTTGCGTGTCTTCAACAGGCCCACATCCTCGGCATGTGCACGGAACTGCGCATCTGCCTGCACTCGCACCTGATACGTGCGGCCAAACTTGTTGAAGTCGTTGACGTAGAGCGAACCCAGGTAGATCTGCAGCGTATCGAATACTTCGGGAATCGAAACGCCCAGCTGCTGCGCATAGGTGCGGTCAACATCGGCATACAGCTGAGGCACGCTGATCTGGTAGCTGGAGAACATGCCTGCGAGCTCGGGCGCCTTGTTGGCCTTGGCCATGAAGTCCTGCAGCGCCTGGTTCAGGGCCACATTGCCCAGCGCCGCCCTGTCCTGCAGCTGCAGCTTGAAGCCGCCGATAGTGCCCAGGCCCTGCACGGGAGGTGGCGGAAATACGGCGATGAAGGCGCCCTGGATCGCGCCATAATCCTGATTGAGCTGCTGCGCAATGGCAAAGCCGTTGAGCTCGTCCGACTTGCGCTCACTGAACGGTTTCAGCGTGGCGAACACGATGCCGGAATTGGGGCTATTCGTGAAACCGTTGATGGAGAGGCCGGGAAAGGCCACAGCCGATTCCACCCCCGGATGCTTGAGCGCGATCTCGCTCATCTGGCGGATTACGGTTTCAGTGCGGTCCAGCGACGCGCCGTCCGGCAGTTGGGCGAAGCTCACCAGGTATTGCTTGTCCTGTGCCGGAATGAAACCAGCCGGCACCTTGTTGAGCAACAGCATGGTTGCGCCGATCAGCACGGCATAAATCCCCAGCATGATGGTCTTGTGCTGCAGTACGCCGGTAATTTTGTTGCCGTAGCTTTCAGAGCCGCGATGGAAAACCCGATTAAAACGCGTGAAGAACCAGCCAAATGTATTGTCGATAGCGCGCTGGAAGGCATCCTTCTTTGCATCATGCGGCTTGAGCAGCAAAGCGGCCAGCGCCGGCGACAGCGTCAGCGAGTTGAATGCGGATATGACGGTGGAAATCGCGATAGTGAGCGCAAACTGCTTGAAGAATTGCCCAGTCAATCCGCTGACGAAAGCGAGCGGCACAAAGACTGCGGACAACGTCAGCGCGATGGCCACAATCGGTCCGGAGACTTCGCGCATGGCACGGTAGGTGGCATCGGTTGCGCTCAAGCCTTCTGCGATATTGCGCTCTACGTTTTCAACCACCACGATGGCGTCATCCACCACGATGCCAATCGCCAGCACCAGCCCAAACAGGCTTAGCGTGTTAATCGAAAATCCCAACCAATGCATGATGGCGAAGGTACCGACGACAGACACCGGCACCGCCAACAGCGGAATGATGGAAGCGCGCCACGTCTGCAGGAACAGGATGACGACCAGCACCACCAGGCCCACGGCAATCAGCAGTGTCTCCGTAACCGCATGGATGGAAGCGCGCACGAACTGCGTGGGGTCATAGACGATGCGGTACTCCAGTCCTTCAGGCATATCCTTCTGCAGCTCGGCCATGGTGTTGCGCACGTTTTCCGATATCTGCAGCGCGTTGGAACCGGGCGACTGGAAGATAGGCAGCGCAACCGCCGGATTGTTGTCCAGCAGCGAACGCAGTGCGTACTCACTGGCGCCAAGCTCCACGCGTGCCACGTCCTTGAGGCGGGTCACCACGCCGTCCTGCGAGCGGATGATGATGTCCTCGAATTCCTGTTCCGAGGACAGACGGCCGCGCGCATTAACCGATATCTGATAATCGACGTCGGGCAACGTGGGCGATGCGCCAATAACGCCAGCGGCCACGTCCACGTTCTGTTCACGGATCGCCTTGACTACTTCATTGGCCGTCAGTCTGCGCTCGGCGACCTTGCGCGGGTCCAGCCAGATGCGCATGGAATAATCGCCGGCGCCATACAGGCGCACCTGCCCCACACCTTCAATCCGCGCGAGCTGATCCTTGACGTTGAGCACGGCATAGTTGCGCAGATAAGTCATGTCATAGCGGTCGTTGGGCGACAGCAGGTGCACGACCATGGTGAGGTCCGGCGAGCTTTTGACCGTGGTCACGCCCAGACGCTGCACATCTTCCGGCAATCGGGGCAATGCCTGGCTGACGCGGTTCTGCACCATCTGCTGCGCGAGGTCTGGCGAAGTGCCGAGCTTGAAGGTGACCGTCAGCGTCATCAGGCCGTCGGATGTGGCCTGCGAGCTCATGTAAAGCATGTTCTCGACACCGTTGATCTGCTCCTCCAGCGGCGCAGCTACGGTTTCCGCGATGGTCTGAGGGTTTGCGCCGGGGAATTGGGCGCTGACGATAACCGACGGCGGCACGACTTCCGGGTATTCGGAAATCGGCAGGCTGAACATGGAGATCAGCCCGCCGATGAAGATGAGTACTGACAGTACGCCGGCGAAGATGGGTCGGTCGACGAAGAATTTTGAAATGTTCATATCGTTCTCTCGCCGCTTTAGATCTGCTTGGCGCGAGGCTTGGCATCGCGGCGCACGGTTTTCAGCTGCTGGATGGGCTTTTCAGCTTCAGCCAGCACGGGCGCTACCTGATCGTTTGGCCGCACCCGCTGCAAGCCGTTGACGATGACTTTCTCGCCAGCTTCCAGACCGGCACGCACGACGCGCATGCCATCGACGATCGGGCCCAGCGTCACTGGCCGGTAAGTGGCCTTGTTATCGGCGCCTACCACCATGACGAATTTCTTGTCCTGATCGGTACCGACTGCCTTGTCATCGATCAGCAGGGCCGGCTTTTGCCCGCCGCCGCCGATGCGCACGCGGGCAAACATGCCCGGCGTCAGCAAATGATCAGCATTCTTGACGACCGCACGGGCGCGGATGGTGCCGGATTGCGTATCGACGCGGTTATCGAAGGCCTGCAATTTTGCCGGATGCGGGTAGCCTTCTTCATTGCTGATGCCAATGGCAACGGGAATGCGCTCGACATTGGCATTACCGGAAGCGCCCAAAGCGGCGTAGCGTTGGAAGGTCTGCTCATCAATTTCGAAATTCACATACACCGGCGATACGGATACCAGGGTCGTCAGCGGCGGCGTGTTGAGGCCTACGCCAACCAGGTTGCCCATGGTGATCTCGGCTCTGGAGACGCGTCCGCTGACCGGCGCGGTGACGGAGGCATATTGCAGGTTGAGCCGCGCTGACATGACAGCGGCTTCGGCAGCCTTCAGCTGTGCCTCGGCTTCCAGCACGGCATTGTTATGCTGGTCGAGCTCTCGTTTGGCGACGGCGTTTTCATCCGCTAGACGGCGCGTACGCTCCAGCTCGGTATGGGCCAGGTTGAGTGCGGCAGAGGCTTGCGCCTTTTGCGCCTCGGCGCGTGCCAGCTCAGCCTGGTAAGGACGAGGGTCTATGCTGAACAGCAGGTCGCCGGCCTTTACCATCTGGCCTTCCTTGAAATGCACGCCGACGATGGTGCCGGCAACGCGGGGCCGGATATCAACGTACTCAATGGCTTCCACACGGCCGGAAAATTCATCCCATTCAATGACGGAACGTGACACTACAGGCGCTACTGTCACCGGGGTGGGGGCCATGGCGACAGTTTCCGGTTTGGCTGCCTCACTATTTTGGGTAATGCTGACAGCCGTGCCGATGACGGCCAGGCTGACCGCGGCGATGATAAGTTTTTTCGAAAAATATGGAGCTTGTTTTTGCATGTTGGATCTCCTGCTAAATGAAAAATGTTTACTTCGCGTCTGCGATGAATTGGCGCAACGTCTGCGCGACGCGCTGGAATTCGGAGTGGCTGGGTTTGGCCGGACTGCCTTCACCCTGACCCATACGGCGTACCTGCACCGGTACACCGGCGGCGATGAGCTTGGCAGCGTATTGCTCTGTCTCGTCGCGCAAGGGGTCGTCTTCTGCACTGATGACGAGTGCCGGCGCCAGGCCGCTGAGCCGGCGTGACACCAGCGGGGCGGCATAAGGATGCGACGCATTGCTGACGCAACCCAGGTAATCGCTCCAGGCCTTACGACACGGGCAGTCAGCGGCCGACTGCATGGAAGGGGTGGTTTGCCCCGGATCCAGCATGGGGCTGATGAGCACCTGTCCGGCAAGTCGCGCATGGTCGATGCCGAGTCCACGGTCGCGTGCCATCATGGCGACGGCAGCGGCAAGATTGCCGCCGGCCTGGTCACCTGCGATGAACAAATGTTTGTTGCTGCCTCCCAGCTCGGGTGCCTGCGTTGCGGCCCAAAGCAAGGCCTCGAAGGCGACTTCCACGGTTGCCGGGAAATGCAGCTTGGGTGCCAGCGGATAATCGACACAAGCAATAATGCTATGTTCAGCAAGCGATTCTGCAATGGCAGCGGCGTCCTCTATCTTGCCGCAATTGAACAGGCCGCCATGGAAGTACACGACAACCGGACGCGCAGCTCCGCGTCCGGCCTTGCCATACACCCGCATCCCTACCTTGCCCCCGGCATGGCGGGAGGAGAAGTCCGTCAGCCAGGGGCAGGCGGGATTCAGCGTGTTGTCGTGCTGCTTTTTCATGACAGTTTTCCGTATTACCTCAAACCGCCAGCGATATAGAGCGTTTCGCCGGTGATCCAGGCGGCGTCATCCGAAGCGAAGAATACGGCGGCTGGCGCGATATCCTTGACCTGGCCGATGCGGCCCAGTGGTGTCTGGCTTTCAAGCTGGGCGCGGAACTCACCTTCGGTTACACCCATCGTCTGGGCGCCCTCGGTAACGACCAGGCCGGGGTTGACGGCATTGACGCGGATCTTGCGCGAACCCAGTTCCTTGGAGAGCGAACGGGTCACGGCATCCACCGCGGCCTTGGTTGCGCTGTAGACTGCCGCCCCGCCCATGGCATAGGTGCCCGAAACCAGGGAGCTGACGTTGACAATGCTGCCGCCGTTATCGCCGAAATGCTTCACGGCTTCCTGCGTGGTGAGGATCAGGCCCAGCACGTTCAGATTGAATTGCTTATGGAAGTGCTCTTCGGTGACGTTTTCCAGCGGGGAGAATTCGTAGATGCCGGCATTGTTGACCAGGATATCCAACCTGCCAAACGCCTTGATCGTTTCGCTGAACAGCTGCGTAATCTCAGCCTGCCTGGAGACATTCGCCTGCACAGCGATCGCACGACCGCCCGCTGCAGTAATGTCGGCAACAACTTGATCGGCGCCTGCCTTGCTGGAGGAATAATTGACGACTACGGCGGCGCCTTCCGCAGCATATTGGCGGGCAATCTCTGCGCCTATGCCTTTGGATGCGCCGGTAACGATAGCAACCTTGTTTGTGAGTTTTTGAGCCATGTGGAACTCCTTCTTGTCTGGATTGGAAATGTTTGCAACTGGCGTCACTATATCTATGAGGTAAAACCAGATAAATAAGCTAACATTGGAAACACTGTCCATACATGATGGACAATTGCCTTATAAGGGGAGACTTATGGACCGCTTTAACGCCATGCTGGCATTTACTCGGGTTGTGGAATGCGGTGGATTCACCAAGGCTGCCCAGATGCTGAACCTGCCAAAGACGACAATCTCGGCGCAAGTACAGGCGCTGGAATCGAGGCTGCGGGTCAAGCTCCTGAATCGCACCACGCGACGCGTCAGTGTTACCACGGATGGCGCAGCCTATTACGAACGCGCGGTACAGCTGCTACAGGAACTGGAAGAAACCGAGGCGCTTGTTAGCCAAGTCACGGCAAATCCCAAAGGACGGTTGCGGGTTGATGTACCCGGCTCGCTGGGGCGGCACATCATCGTGCCGGCACTGCCCGATTTTCTGCAGCGTTACCCGGAGATTTCGCTTGAAATGGGTTGCAACGACAGACGCGTTGACTTGCTGGAAGAAGGTGTAGATTGCGTGATCCGCGGTGGCGCGCTTACCGACCTTTCCCTCGTGGCGCGGCGGCTGGCTTCCCTCAAGCTCGTTACTTGCGCCAGCCCTGCCTACATTGAGAAATTTGGCATGCCGCAGTCACCGGCCGACGTCGAGCGCCACACCGGCATCCATTATTTTTCATCGTCCTATGGCGGCAGGGTGTTCGACTTCGACTTCGCCAAGGATGGCGTAAAAACCGAACTCATGGCCGGCAAGAAAGTGTTGTTCAACGATGGCGATGCCTGCACGCAGGCAGCACTTGCCGGCGTGGGTATCACGCAATTGCCGAGCTACATGGTGCAGAACTACATCGCTTCCGGAGAATTGTGCGTGGTGCTCGGGACCTACCTGTCGGACGACATCCCCATCCATGCGCTCTATCCGCAGAACCGGCATCTATCCACCAAGGTGCGCGCTTTCATCGACTGGATTGCAGAGCTCTTCCATAACAGCGACCTGGTGCAGACAAGAAGTCAGCTGAGCTGATCGTCCTGATCATTGCGTTAGCTCAGCAACTGATAGGCTATGGCGGTTATGGTAAAACTTGTTGCAACACTTCAAGCATCAGGAGGAATCCATGGCCATTACGCACGCGGCACCCGGCGAACTCATTGACATACGAACATACGGGCCTCATCCGCAGGAGACGGAATCCAGCACCCTGATCCGGGAGGAGCACCTTGAAGTCTTTCGTTTCGTCTTGCCGGCCGGAAAAACCACGCCGGAGCATACGGTCCCTGGCGCGATTACCATTCAATGCCTTGAGGGCGCAGTGCAGTTGGACGCGCTAGGCCGGCAGCAAGTACTGCGAGCCGGGCAACTGGTCTACCTGGCCGCCGAGGAACCGCATACCGTGACTGCGCTGGAGGATTCCGCGCTGCTAATCACTATCCTGCTGAAACGGGTTTAATCTTTCGCACCTCAATGGCTGCACAATGCGTTGACTTCTGTACTACCGTACAATACTATCTGGGTCATGAATAAAGATCATGATTATTTGGCAGCCATCCAGGATTATTACGCCGAGCATAAGATATTGCCTTCCTACGCTGGCATCGCCGACATGCTGGGCTTCAAGTCCAAGAATGCAGTCACTGCGCTGGTTGCGCGGCTTAAGCTGCAGGGCTACCTGGAGTCTGCGCCAGACCGCCGGCTCAAACCGGGCAAGCGCTTTTTCGAGCGTATCCTGGCCGAGAGCGCTGTGCAGGCGGGTTTTCCTTCCACTGCCACGGGCGACAGGCATGACACGCTGACCATTGATGAATATCTGGTGGAGCGGCCATCACAGACCGTGCTGATTACCGTGAAGGGAGATTCCATGATTGATGCCGGCATCGTGCCGGACGATGTGGTCATCGTGGAAAAGCGCCAGGTGGCGAATATCGGCGACATCGTCGTCGCCATCGTGGATAACGAATTCACCCTCAAAACGCTGGGCAGGGAGAAATCGGAATTCGTGCTGCTACCGGCCAACAAGGCTTATCCCGTCATTCGCCCCAAGGGCAAGCTGGAGATTTTCGGCGTGGTGATCGGTCAGTTCCGCAAATACAAATAGGCCTTATCCCGGGTTCAATGTAAAACCGTCGCTGTCCTGCAGTGCATCCAGCCACTGCTCGAAAGCCCTGGCAGGCACCGGCCGCGAGAACAGGTAGCCCTGCGCATAGTCACAGCCGGCCTGCACCAGCAGCGCCCGCTGTTCTTCTGTTTCCACCCCTTCTGCAATGACACTCACGCCCAGCTTTTGCGCCATGACGATCATGGCTTCGGACAAGGCCATATCACTGGAGCCCGCCTTCAGGTTACGCGTGAACGACTGGTCGATCTTCAGATAATCGATATCGAGCTTGTTCAGATAGCTCAGGGATGAGTAGCCGGTACCGAAATCGTCAATGGCGACTTGCACGCCGGCATCCCGGAATTTGAGCAGTTGCGAGGTCACGCTCTCAGTGGCATCCAGCAGCACGCCTTCGGTGATTTCCACCGTGACAGCACTTCCCGGCAACTCCAGCTGACTGAGGTAGCGCAGCCAGACATCTACGGTTTTGGGCATGCGGAATTGCAGCGGTGACTGGTTCACGCTGATCTGAAAGTCGGGGTGATACTGCTTGCGCCACGCCTTCACCTGCAACGCTGCCTCACGGAATACCCAATCGCCCACAGTATGAATAAGGCCGAACTCCTCGGCGACAGGAATGAATTCCGCCGGGCTCACCCAGCCGAGCTCGGGATGATGCCAGCGCAGCAGCGCCTCCGCCTTGTGCACCTTGCCGGTCTGTAGATGGATGATGGGCTGGTAATAAAGCTCAAGCTGGCCGGCGCTCAGTGCGATTCGTAGATCCTTGGTCAGCTGCAGGCGCTTGTGCGCTGCCACCTGAATGCCGGCCGTGAAGAAACTGTAGCGGTTCTTGCCCGCTTCCTTGGCGACATACATGGCTTGGTCTGCATTCTGGATGAGCTCATCGACATCCTTTGCATCGCTGGGATAGATCGTGATGCCCATGCTGGCCGTGATGTAGATGGTTTCAGTAACCAGCGGAAATGGTGTGGCAAGACTGTTGATGATCTCTTCGGCAATGCGGTTGATGCAGCTGGTGTCAGGCAAGCTGGTCAGGATCACCGTGAATTCGTCGCCGCCCAGGCGCGCGACGGTATCCGTTTCGCGTACACAGGCTGAAATCCTGCGCGCGGCTTCCTGCAGCAACTGGTCGCCGCCGCTATGGCCCACGGTGTCGTTGACCTCCTTGAAGCGGTCGAGGTCGATGAAGAACAAGGCCAGTGAATGGTCATTGCGACGGACCTTCCTGACCTCCTGCTCCAGCCTGTCGCGGAACATGCGGCGGTTGGGCAGGTGGGTCAGCGGGTCGAAGTTGGCCTGCTGCCAGATGAGCTCTTCGGATTTCTTTTTCTCGGTAATATCGGAGAACAGCGCGACGCGCTGGAACGGCTCGCCGTTGTCGTGATAGATGGTATTAATGGTAAGCCAGGTCACGTATTCGTCGCCGTTCCTGCGCCGTTCCCACACTTCACCCTGCCAGTGGCCATTCTGATTCAGGGCTGCCCATACCGCTTCGTAGAAATCCTCGCCCTGGCGATCCGAGCCCAGCCATGCCGGCGTACGGCCAAGGACTTCAGCGAGGCTGTAGCCGGAAATCCGGGTGAAGGCAGGATTCACGGCAACAATCCTGTTGTCGGTATCCATGACCATCATGCCTTCGCTGCTGTTTTCATACACAGACGCCGAAAGTTTCAATGCCTCTTCCGCGCGATGGCGATCAATGGCGATACCGGCCAGCGTCGCCAGGAACTCCATGAGGTCGAAATCGATGTCGTCCGGTGTTTTGGGCGTGCGGTGGTATAGGGCGAAGGTGCCTATGACTTCTTTGGAGGCTGACAGGATAGGCTGCGACCAGCATGCGCCCAGGCCGGCCTCTGCAGCGATTTCCTTGTAATCCTGCCAGTATGGATGGGTGGCAATATCCTCAACAATGACAGTTTCGCCGATAAGCGCCGCAGTACCGCACGACCCCACACCAGGTCCGATCTGAATGCCGTGAATGGCCTCGTTGTAAAACGCCGGCAAACTAGGGGCCAGATAATTCAGGAGATGCTCGCCCTGCTCATCGAGCAGCAGGATGGAGCAGATTTTCTCAGGATCTTCGGCTTCGGTGCCATACACCAGACGCTCAAGGATAGCGGACAAAGGTGCGCCGCGCGCAATCAGTTCAAGCACCTCGTTGCGCGTCTGCTCTCGCGCCATCAGGCGCCTGCGCTCGGTAATATCCTGTACGAACACGAAGCCATGGCCTTCGCCTTCGTCAATAATATAGTTGGAGGTGATTTCAACAGGGAAGATGCTGCCATCAGACCGGCGGTGCCGCGATTCCATGATCAGCTGCCCGCTGCGCCTGAGCTCCTCCCACATTGCCTCCTGCATTTCAGACTTGAAGTCAGGGTCGAAATCCCAGACGTACATGCCGGTGATGGCCTCATGTGTATAGCCCAGGCTGGCGCAGGCATAATCGTTGGCGTATATCACGCGGCCCTGCGAATTGAGCCAGTAAAATGCGGTCTGGCTCTTGTTGATGGCAGCATGCGAGAGTGTGAGATCGTGCTCCATGCGCTTGCGATCAGTGACATCCTGGACGAAGGTGAAGCTGTATTCATGTGCATCCGACACGATGTAGTTGCCGGTGATCTCAACCGGGAAAACAGTGCCATCCTTGCGCTGGTGATAGGAGCTGATCTTGGTCAGCCCTTCTTTCTTGAGTTTTTCCCACATGGCCGGCCAGGCTTCCGCGGGGAACGCCGGATCGAAATCCCACACATTACGGCCGATAATTTCTTCCCGCGTGTAGCCCAGGCAACGACAGGCGAAATCGTTGGCATACATCACCCGCCCTTCGGGAGACAGCCGATAGAACGAGCTATTACTTTTGTCGATGGCGACCTGCGTGAGCCGCAACTCCTCGATCAGCCGCTTCTGCTCGGTAATATCTTCATAGACGCCGAGCATACCAATGACTTCGCCTGCCTGATCAAGCAGTGGCACCCGCGATGTGCGCAGGCACTCCATCTCGCCGTCCTCCCTGCGGAAAGCCATTTCATAACCGAGCCGGGACTGGCGCGTCTCCATGATGTTGCGATCGTCGGCGCGATAGGCGTCGGCCTGCTTCTGCTGCATCAGGTCGTAATCAGTCAGTCCTATGATCTGTCTGGGAGAGTCCATGCCCGCATCACGCGCGAATGCAATATTGCAGCCCAGAAAACGGGAATCCTTGTCTTTCCAGAAGATGCGCATGGGAATGGCATCGATGATGGATTGCAGCACCTTGCTCGACGCGCTTTCAGGCCGAGCGGTGGCCGCGCCGTGTCCGGTATTTGTATGCTCGTCAAACTCGCCCGAGCTGTTGATCTTGATATCCATGTCTCTTGCTGCACCCATCACTGCGCGCACGTAAATTCCCGAAGATGTCCTTTGTAAGGTTTCCCGGTGAAAAGTTCGTATTACCCGGCAATATCTGAGGCTGCCATAGCCGGAGATTACTGACTCCCGGCGAATGCATGACTAAACGTTAAGATGATATGAATGCTACTTCTGCACCGTCTTGACGCGCACATAAGTGCGATTCAGTTGGTATGTGCGACGAGATGGGACCGCGTCAGGGTTTTGGAATGCTGCCTTCGCGCTCCGCCGTTAGCAGTGCCTTGAGATCCTGCCGGCCCTGCGCAGTCAAGTTGAGCACGGCTTCGCGGTCATTTCGCACCTTGCGCATGGCGTCGAGCTGCTCATTGTCATGCCGCTCGAAATGCTGGATGATGCGTGTTGCGACTGCGGCGCTTTCTCCCAGCGCCAGCAAGGATTGCCGTGCCGCTTCTAATGAAGAATGGAAGGTTTCCCGAACCGGCTGCAAGCCCAGTTCACGGAAGTCGAAGGCGTCGGTACGGCTTCTGGCGCGGGCAACGACTTCCACTTCCGGCCAGCGCAGCTGAACCAGCTTGGCCATGGCCAACGCTGCGGCAGGATCGTTAATTGCGATGACCAACAGCCGTGCATCGGCAATACCGGCCTCTTCCAGCAGATCGAGCCGGGAGGCATCGCCGTAATAGCAATTCCAGCCGAATTGACGCATCAGTTCGACCTGATCGGGGTCATTGTCGATCAGAGTCGCCGTCGTGCCATTTGCCAGCAGGACGCGGCCGACGATCTGGCCGAAACGGCCGAACCCGGCAATGATCACGTTGTTCGATCCCTCGATATGGTCAGGCGCCCGTGCACTGCGATCCACACGTCCCAAGCGCTCATGCAGGATCAGCAGCAACGGCGTTGCCAGCATGGTGGTGGCAACGATGGCGTTGAGCAGGTCGTAAGTTGCCCGTGGCAGCAATTCCTTCCCGAGGGCCACATTGAAAATCACGAAAGCGGATTCGCCGACC
>Ga0196965_1000631_pt1 | contig 17968 bp, 14 predicted proteins | sample S1_20metaG_FD_148668 | JGI IMG/M metagenome (GOLD analysis project Ga0196965, IMG submission 148668) | Soil microbial communities from Anza Borrego desert, Southern California, United States - S1_20 | ecosystem: Environmental > Terrestrial > Soil > Desert | place: USA: California | collected... | reverse complement strand
GGTCCATTCGATGGCGTTGCCGAGGTGGCGGACCACCAGCACGGCGTCCACTTCCGCCCCCTTGGCCAGCGCCGCGTCGACATTGGCCTTCAGGGGAACCAGCCTGCCGCCGCGCCTGCCGCCGTCGGCGGTGACCACGAAGCGGCTTGCGCAATCCTCGATCCGGCCGTGCAGCGCCTCGGGCGAGAAGCCGCCGAAGACGACCGAATGGACGGCGCCGATGCGGGCGCAGGCGAGCATCGCGACCGCCGCTTCCGGGATCATCGGCATGTAGAGCGTGACCCGGTCCCCCTTGCCGGCGCCGAGCGCCTTCAGGCAGTTCGCCATCCGCACGACCTCGCGGTAGAGCTCGCCATAGGTCAGGCTGCGCCCGGTGCCGGGCTCGTCGCCCTCGAACAGGATCGCGACCTGATCGGCCCGGGCTTCGAGGTGCCGGTCGACGCAATTGGCGCACAGGTTGAGGATGCCGTCCTCATACCATTTGATGTCCACCGGATCGTAGGACCAGTTGCCGACGATCGTGGGCGCCTCGATCCAGTCGATGCGCCGCGCCTGGCCGGCCCAGAAGGTGTCGGGGTCGTCGAGCGACTGACGGTAGAGCGTCTCATAGGCCAAGGCGTCGGCGTGGCTGGTCCTGACCAGCTCGGCGGGGGGCGGGATGCGGCTGTACATGCGCGTCCCCTAAGCCCGGAAGCCGCCCTCCGCAAAGACGCAAAATGTTTACCCGAACGCGGTTAAGAAGTTCCGTGATGGAAGGGTGGGCCAGAGCCGTCGAGAGGATGCCGGAATTGTCCGCGGCCACGGCCGCGCTCGCCCGCCGCCGCGGTGGCGCCCGGACGGCGGCGCCGCCGGCTTCGTCGGCCCTGCCCTTCGCCCGTTTCCGCGAGGACGAAGCTCTGGTCGGCGCCTGGCTGCGGCTCGAAAGCGCGGCCTCGCTGCCGATGCAGAGCCACGCCTTCGCGTCGGCGCTCGCCGATACCCTGCTCGCGGACGTGCATATCGAGGTGTTTCACGTCCGCTCGGGGGACGAGATTTCCGCCCTGCTCGCCTTGTGCCGCGAGCCGCGGCGCTTCGCCCGCTGGACGATGGTCGCCGCCAATCAGGTATGCGAGCCCGACGACGCCCTGTGCCGCGATCCCGAGTCCGCGCGGCTGCTGGCGGAGGCGATCGTCCGCGACGGGCGCGCCGTCGAGGCGGACCGGATTCCGGAAGGATCGCCGCTGATCCCGGCGCTGCGCGCCGCCCTTCGCGGCAAGGGCTGGATGTCCGTCCGCCCCGCCACTCCGACTCCGACCATCGCTCTTCAGGAGCGCTGGAAGGACCCGGCCTCCTGCTTCAACTCGGGCCGCCGCTCCGACTTTCGCCGCGCGGCTCGGAGGGCGGGCGAGTTCGGCGAGGTAAGCTTCGAGATATTGGCCCCGGCCCCGGCCGAGTTCGACGCTTTGTTCGACGAGGCGATCCAGGTCGAGGCGCGCAGCTGGAAGCGCGAGGCGGGCACCGCGATCGCCGTCGACAGCGCCAAGGAAAGCTGCTTCCGCCATTATTTCCGTTCCGCCTGCGAGCGCGGCGAGTTCCGGATCGCCTTCATGCGCATCGACGGCCGGGCGGTGGCCATGCAGATGGCGCTGGAATCCCTCGGTCGCTACTGGCTGTTCAAGATCGGCTTCGACGAGAGCTTCGAACGCTGCTCTCCGGGCACCCTGCTGATGCTCCACACGATCGGCTGGGCGGCCAATCGCGAGCTCAAGGCTTATGAGCTGCTCGGCGATCTCGAGCCGTGGATCGCGCAATTCTGGACCCGCGAGCAGCATGACTGCCTCTGGGTGCGCGCCTATCCGTTCAACGCGAGGGGCGCGGCCGCCCTGGCGGTCGACGCCTTCGCGTCGCTTCGCAAGCGGCTCGCGCGGGCCTGATGCTCCGGCCCTGGGCCGCGCTGAGGGCGGCGCGCTATGCCCTGCCCCGCTGGATCGAGCGGGTCGTCCCCGGCCCGGGTCCCGGCGCCGCCGCCCGCCGCTGCCGACGGCTCAATCGCGCCGGGCTGTCCGCGACGCTGGGCTATTTCCAGTCCGGCAAGGCGCGCCCGGACGATATCGTCGCCGCCAACGTCGCCGCGGCGGGGTTCCTCGCCGGCCGCGGGGGCGACGTCTACCTGTCGGTGAAGGCACCCCCTCTGGCGTTCGACCGGGCCCGCCTGCGCACCATAGCGGAGTCCGCGGCCGCCGCCGACATGGCCTTGATGTTCGACGCCCATGCTCCGAAGGACGCGGACCCTAGTCTGGAGGCGGTTTCGGAGCTGCTGGCCCATTTTCCCCGAACCGGCTTCGCCATGCCGGCGCGATGGCTCCGGAGCCGGGGGGATGCCGCCGCCTTCCGCGACACTTCCGCCCGGATCCGGCTGGTCAAAGGCGAGTGGGCCGATCCGGAGTGGCGGGGACAGGATGTCGAGGCCAGCTACCTGGCCCTCGCCGCCCGCCTGGCCGGCCGCGCCGGCCCGGTCGCCGTCGCCACGCACGACCCCGTCCTCGCCGAGGGGGCGCTTACCCTGCTGCTCGCCGCCGGTACGCCGTGCGAGCTGGAGCAATTGCGCGGCCTCCCGGCACGGCGGACGATGGCCGTGGCCCGGCGGCTGGGCGTCCCGATCAGGGTCTATGTCCCTTTCGGCCCCGGATGGTGGCCCTACGCCTTGGACAAGGCGCTGGCCCGTCCGTACCTGCTGTCCTGGATGATCAGGGACCGATTCGGTCCCCCGCGCGATCCCGGACCTGATGCGGGATCCATGAACCCGGGCACTCGCGAATTGTCACCGGCGGCTGTGGCCATGGATTCCGGCTTTCGCCGGAATGACGGCGAAGCTTAACCCGGATCAGTGCTTTAATCCCGGAACTCGGCCCCTTTTCCGGGGGTTTAGCGGGGGTCATGACGCCTCCGAACCAGTCCGCGCCCGTGGCCGACGCGCCGACCCATCAAAACGGCTCCCCGACCGGCATGTTCTTCGTCTCGAAGAGCGATCCGGGCACGCATCAACTGACGGCCCAGATGAGCGTGACCGAGGTCGGAGTCTATCGCGGCCCCCATTATTACAGCCACACTCCAATGATCCGGATCCAGGTCGATCTCGGCCGGCTGGAGGAATGGCCGAGCAATCGCATCGCCGGCTTCACCGACGCTTTGCTCGATCTGCTTCCGGGCGTCGGCCGCCATGGCTGCTCGTTGAAGATCCGCGGCGGCTTCGAGCGGCGGCTGCGCGAAGGCACCTGGCTCGGCCATGTCGCAGAGCATGTCGCGCTCGAGCTGCAGACTCTGGCCGGATCGCGAGCCACCCGCGGCAAGACCCGCTCGGTCAAGAACCGGCCGGGCGTCTACAACGTCATGTTCGCCTATAATGAGGAGAAGGTCGGCCTGATCGCCGGGCGCGTCGCGCTCGAGCTGGTCAACTCGCTGCTCCCGGCCGACCTCCAGGGCATAAGCGGCCTCGACCGCATCTACGCGCTGGACGGCGAGTTCGAGCTCGAGCGGCGGCTCGACGCGCTGAAGCGAATGGTCCGGCGAACCGCGCTCGGGCCGAGCACCAGGGCGCTGGTCGACGAGGCCGAACGGCGCGGAATACCCGTGATGCGGCTCGACGAGAAGAGCCTGCTCCAGCTCGGCCACGGCCGCCACCAGCAGAAGATCAGGGCCTCGATCACCGGGCGCACCTCGCTTGTCGCCGCCGACCTTGCCGGCGACAAGAACATGACCAAGAAGCTGCTCGACGAGAGCGGCGTTCCGGTTCCTCGCGGGATCGTCGTGCGCGACGTCGAGGAAGCGGTGCGAGGCGCCAGACGCCTTCGCTACCCGCTGGTCACCAAGCCGCTCGACGGCAATCACGGCCGCGGAGTGACGATCGGAATCATGGACGAGGAGCAGTTGCGCTTCGGCTTCCGCGAGGCGCAGTCCCAGGCCAAGGGCCGCGACGTCATCGTCGAGCAGTTCTTCGAAGGCAACGACCACCGAATCCTCGTCGTCGGCGGCAAGATGGTCGCCGTCGCCGAGCGCATCCCGGCGCAGGTGGTCGGCGACGGGATCAGCACGATCCGCCAGCTCATCGCGCAGGTGAACCGCGATCCTCGGCGAGGCGAGGGCCATGAGAATGTCATGACCCGGATCCGCATCGACGCCCATGTCGAGGAATTTCTCGCCCGCTCCGGCCTCTCCCCGGACTCCATCCCGGAGGCGGAGCAGGTCGTTCAGCTGCGCGCCACCGCCAACCTCTCGACCGGCGGCACCGCGGTCGACCGGACCAACGAAATCCATCCCGACAATGCCGAGATCGCCCGCCGCGCGGCCCTGATCGTCGGGCTCGACGTCTGCGGAGTCGATTTCGTCTGCCCGGACATCACCCGGTCCGTCCGCGAGACCGGCGGCGGGGTCATCGAGGTCAATGCCGCGCCGGGCCTGCGGATGCACATCGACCCGTCGGAGGGCGCGCCTCGCGACGTCGCCAAGCCGATCATCGAGATGCTGTTCCCGCGCGGCCGCAAGTCGCGGGTGCCGATCATCGCCATCACCGGCACCAACGGCAAGTCCACCGTCGGGCGCATGACCAAGCATATCCTGCGCTACACCGGCTGCACCGTCGGCCTCACCTCGACCACCGGGGTCTACATCAACGACATCCTCACCCACGAAGGCGACGCCACGGGCCCGCGCAGCGCCCGGATGATCCTGCGCGACCCGACGGTCGAGGTGGCGGTGCTCGAGACGGCACGCGGCGGCCTTCTGCGCGAAGGGCTCGCTTATGACGAGGCCGACATCGCGGCCTGCCTGAACGTCACCGCCGACCATCTCGGCCTCAAAGGCATCGAGACGGTCGAGGACCTCGCCAACGTCAAGCAGGTGGTGGTCGAGGCGGTCCGGCGCGGCGGCTATTCGATCCTTAACGCCGACGACCCGCTGACCGTGAAAATGGCGCGCCGCGCCGGCGGCCGAATCATCTGGTTCTCGCTGTGCGGCGGCGCCGAAATGTCACCGATGCTGCGCGAGCATGTCGACGAGGGCGGCATGGCCGTGGTGCGCGAGCCGGGGCCCGAAGGGGGCACCATCGTCCTCTACGACGATGCTCGACGCGAGCTGATCATGAAGGCGGGCGATATCCCGGCGACGCTGCACGGCATGGCGGAGTTCAACGTCGCCAACTCGCTGGCGGCGATCGCCATTGCCCTCGCCCACGAGGTTCCGATCCTCACCATCCGCTCGGCCATGGCTCAGTTCCGCTCGACCTTCGAGCAGAATCCGGGGCGGCTCAACGTCCACGACGCCCACGGCTTCCGGGTCATCGTCGATTATGCCCACAATGCCGCCGGGCTGGAGGCGCTCGGCAAGGTCGTTCGCGGCCTCAGCCACCGCTACAAGCGCACCATCGGATCGGTTTCGATGGCCGGGGACAGGCGCGACGAGGACATCATGGAGCTCGGACGAATCGCCGCCGGAATCTTCGATGAGCTCATCTTCCGCGAGGACCCCTATACGCGCGGCCGCCCGCGCGGAGAGGTGATGAACCTGCTGAAGCGGGGAGCGCTGGAGACAGGCCGCTCCGAGGAGCATCTCCACCTCATCGCGGGCGAGCCCCAGTCGACTGCCGCGGCCCTGGCGATGGGACGCCCGGGCGACCTTGTCGTCATCACCCCAACCGACGTCAAGGGAGCCTGGCAGCAAGTGAACGATTTCAAGCCCGCCAACGTCCGCGCCTCCGGCCGCGCCTCCTTCATCGCGGCCGAATGATATGACCGAAATGCAGGGGGGCCGCTGGGTCCTCGTCGTTCACGGCGGCGCCAAGGAGATGGAGCCGGGCGAGGAAGACGACAATCGCAACGGCGTGCTGGAATCCGCCCGGGCCGGTATCGCGGTGCTGGAGCAAGGGGGAAGCGCCGTCGATGCGGTCGAAACCGCGATCAAGGTGCTGGAGGACCTGCCGGTATTCAACGCGGGCCGCGGATCGGCCCTGAACGAGGCCGGAGAGATCGAGATGTGCTCGGGCCTCATGGACGGGAAGGACCTTTCCGTCGGCGCGGTCGGAGCGATCCGAAATGTCCGTCACCCGGTCAGCGTGGCCAGGCGGCTGCTCCCCGAAAAGGAAATCTTCCTGGTCGGCGAGGGCGCATTGCTGTTCGCCAAGAGCGAGGGGCTCGAGACGGTCCCGGACGAGGCGCTGATGACCAGGGCCCGGCGCGACGCCCTGGAACATATGCACGACACGGTCGGCGCGGTCGCGATGGACAAGGGCGGCAATCTGGCCGCGGGGACTTCGACCGGCGGCCTTACCGGCGCGAAAGTGGGCCGGATCGGCGACAGCCCTCTGCCCGGCAACGGCCTCTATGCCGACAACCATATCGGTGCGGTCTCCTTCTCCGGCGACGGCGAGAGCATCGCCCGGGTCGCACTCGCCGCTCAGGTCATGGCGAGCATCGGAAGGGACGGTCCCGAGGAAGCGATCCGGAAGGCGGTCGAGCAGCTTCCCGGCGTCGGCGGCGCCGGTGGCGACGGTGGAGCCATCGCGATCGCCAAGGATGGACGGATGGGCTGGGCGCATAACAGCCCGGCCTTCGCAGTCGCCTATGCCAGCGCCGACTCGCCGGAGCCGCGGGCATTTCTGAGCAAGGAAGAAGAAAGACGTGGCTGACGAGGAACGGCGCCGAAAGGGCTGCCTGATCATCATCGGCGGCCATGAGGACCGCGATCCGAAGGGCGAGCGGGCGATCCTTCGCGAAGTGGCCAAACACGTCCATGGCGGCAAGCTCGTCCTCGCCACCGTCGCGAGCCACCGGCCGGAAGGCTATTTCGACGAATATGAGAAGGCCTTCGCCGACCTCGGCCTCGGCGACCTGGTCGAGCTCTATGTCGAGGAGCGCTCCCGGGCCGGCGACCGCGACAAGCTCTCGGTGCTCGACGACGCCGCCGGAATCTTCTTCTCCGGCGGCGACCAGCTCCGCATCACCAGCCAGATCGGCGACACCGGCATCGAAGCGAAGGTCCGCGCGCTCTACGAACGGGGCGGAGTCGTCGCGGGCACCTCGGCCGGCGCGTCGGTGATGAGCGAGACGATGCTGGTCAAGGGCACCAGCAAGGAGACCCACCGGATCGGCGACCTCCACATGTCCCCTGGCCTGGGGCTCGTCCGCAACGTCATCATCGACCAGCATTTTGCGGAGCGCGGGCGTTTCGGCCGCCTCCTCGGGGCGGTCGCGCACAACCCCCGAGTGCTGGGCGTCGGAATCGACGAGGACACCGCGGCCGTGGTGGAGGGCGATTGCTTCAAGGTCATCGGCAGCGGCGCCGTCTATGTCGTCGACGGCACGGACGTCAGCTATTGCAACGTCGCGGAGGCGCGCTCCGACCGCGCCCTTTCCATGCACGACGTCCGCGTCCACGTCCTTTCGGACGGCGATTCGTTCGACCTCCAGGCGCGCCGCCCGGTTCATCCGCGAAGCTGAGGGACCTATCGGCGCCGCCGCCTGTTGAGCGGGCCATGTGGCAAAGGACTACCCTCGATCTCGGCTCCGGCCGAACCCTTCACGCCGTCCAGCGCGGGGCCGGCGAGGACGTGCTGCTCCTGCACGGGGCGATGACGACTCATCATGACTGGCTCGCCGGGCCCGCCGGGCTGCTCTCCGAAGCGGCCCGGGTCACGGCGATCGACCGCCCCGGCCACGGCCTGAGCCGCCGCCCGCGATTCGTCGGCACGCCCCGGGACCAGGCCGCCCAAATCGCCGCCGGTCTCGATACCCTCGAGGTCGGGCCGGCCGTCATCGTAGGTCACAGCTTCGGTTCCCTGGTCGCCCTCGCTCTGGCCGAGCGCTTTCCCGACCGGGCCACCCAGCTCGTCCTGATCGCCCCCTTGATCTTTCCGGAGCCGCGCCTGCTGGAGCACGGGCTGATCGCGCCCCGCTCGATCCCGGTGATCGGGCCTCTGCTCTCGCACGCCGCCCGGCATAGCGGCTTCGACAGAGGCGCGATCGAATGGATCCAGGCCGTGATGTTCTCGCCGCTTCCGGTCCCGGCCGAATGGAAGCGGAGCTTTCCTTTCGATCAGGTGCTCGACCCCGACCTCCTGGTGCACGAAGGCGAGGACGCCGCCTCGATGCTGCCCCTCGCCCCGGCCGGCACGATGGACCTTCGGCGAATCCAGGCGCCGGTCCACGTCATCGTCGGAACCGAGGATCGGGTGGTCGAGCAGGAGCGCCAGGGCAAGGCGCTGGCGCGGCTCCTGCGCAACGCTCGGCTCACGGAAATAGAGGGGGCCGGCCACATGCTCCATCACAGCCATCCCGGTCTCGTCTCGAGCGCCGTCCGCGAGGCCGCTTCCGCCGTCCCCGCGTGACCGCCGCCGACTTCTACATGCCGCCCGAGGCGGGGAATTGCCCGTCTCCCCCTCCGACGAAGTCGAGGACGATCCCTGCGACGCCGCGCCGGAGGAATATGACGCCGCGCTGGCCGCCGACCGAGGTCCCGACCGCGGACTTCGACCGGCGGCGCCCGGCTTCTTCTGGCTGGGCGGCCAGGGCGGCTGCGGCCTCCGGACCGCTCCCGCCATGGCCGCCGTCGCCGAGGCGCTCCTCACCGGCGGCGCCTGTCCGGAAGGCCTTGCGGAGCCGGGTGTAATGGCGGACGTGATTCGGCCCGAGCGGCTCCGCTCGTCGCAAGGCGCCGCAACCTGATTCCCGCGGCGTCGTTCTGCCGCTAAGAAAAGGAATGCGTTTGGACCAGACAGCCCAGTGGCAACCGACCCCGGCCGAGTATCAGGCCCCGGGAGGTCCACCTCAGCCGCCGCCTCCGGGACCGCCGAAGCGAGCCTGGTACAACCCCCTTCGCTGGGGCTGGAAGCGGCTGGTCCTCGCCTTTCTCGCCTTGTTCATGCTGATCGTCGCCTGGCTGGCGATCACAGCTCCGCTTTCCAAATCGCTGCAGCCGATCGCCGCCCCGAGCCTCACGCTCGTCTCGGTCGAGGGGACTCCGATCGCCCGCCGCGGCGCCGACATACGCGAGCCGGTGAGCATCGCCGCCCTTCCCAAGCATGTCCCGAACGCCTTCATCGCCATCGAGGACAAGCGCTTCCAGGACCATCTCGGGATCAGCATCCGCGGCATCGTCCGGGCCGCCTGGCGCAATCTCGGCGCCGGCGGGGTGCGGGAGGGCGGAAGCACGATCACCCAACAGCTCGCCAAGATCTCCTTCCTCACCGCCGACCGGACGATGGGCCGCAAGGCGCAGGAGGTGCTGATCGCCTTCTGGCTGGAAGCTTGGCTGACCAAGGAGGAGATACTCGAGCGCTACCTGTCCAACGTCTATCTCGGCGACAACACCTACGGCCTTCGAGCCGCGTCCTGGCATTATTTCAGCGTTCCTCCGGAAAAGCTGACCGTGCCTCAGGCGGCGATGCTGGCCGGGATGGTGAAGGCGCCGTCGCGGCTCGCCCCCACCCGCAACTACAAGCTGGCGCGGGAGCGGGGCCGGCTGGTGATCGCCGCGATGATCGATCAGGGCTTCATCACCAATGCGGAGGCGCGGAAGCTCAAGCCCGCGCGGCTGAAGGTCGAGCGCCAGAAGCAGGTGCCGACCGGCACCTATTTCGCCGACTGGGTGCTGCCGATGGCCCGCGCCCGCGGCGACGTCGGCTATGGCGAGCAGGAGGTGCAGACCACCCTCGAGAGCCGCATGCAGAAGCTGGCGCTGCAGACCGTTCGCCGAGCCGGGCTGGGCCGGGCCCAGATCGGCCTGGTGGCGATGAGGCCCGACGGCCGGGTCGTCGCGATGGTCGGCGGCAAGGACTATGCGAGGAGCCCGTTCAACCGCGCCACCCAGGCGCGCCGCCAGCCGGGCTCCGCCTTCAAGCTGTTCGTCTATCTCGCCGCGCTTCGGGCGGGGATGACTCCCGACACCCCCATCTCCGACGCGCCGCTGCGCATCGGCGAATGGCAGCCCAAGAATTACGGCGACCGCTATCGCGGCACCCTGACGCTGCGCGACGCCCTCGCCTTGTCGAGCAACGTCGCCGCGGTCCGGCTGTCGGAGCGGGTCGGGCGTCAGAACGTCATCGCCGCCGCCCGCGACCTCGGAGTCAGAAGTCCGCTGAACGACAATCCCAGCCTCGCGCTCGGCACGTCCGGCGTGACCCTGCTCGAATTGACCTCGGCCTACGCCGCCGTCGCCGCCGGAGCCTATCCGGTCCGGCCCAAGGGGCTCGAGGACGAGGAGAAGCCCTGGTGGCAGAAAATGTGGAACCGCGCCCGCCCCGGCACGAGCGGCGACCCCGCCTTCGACGACCTTCGCGAAATGCTCGGCGCGGTCGTCAGCCAGGGCACCGGCCGCGGCGCCGCGCTGGCGGTGCCCGCCTTCGGCAAGACCGGCACCACCCAGGACAGCCGGGACGCCCTGTTCATCGGCTTCGCCGAGGATCTGGTCGTCGGAGTCTGGGTCGGCAATGACGACAACAGCCCGCTCGCCGGCCAGATTGCCGGCGGCGGCCTGCCGGCCCGGATCTGGCGCGACTTCATGACCCAGGCGGTCGGAACTGCGCCGGCCCAGAAGCTGGCGCCGCCGCTCGCCGCGCCGGTTCCGCCGACCGGCCTCAACGGCTCGGTGACTCTCCCGATCGAAGGCACGGACGGCTACGAGCTTGGAGTGCAGGTGGACGAGAACGGTGTCACCGTCACCGGCGAGGGCCTGCCCTTCCCGATCGAGGCTCTGCCGCCCCGCGACGAGCGGGAGCCGACCGACAACCCGCGCCGCGAGCCGCGCGAGCCGCGCGACGAGGCACCGCCGATGCCGCGGGAGGACGAACCGCCGCCCGAAGACGAAGAAGGCTTCTGAGGGCGGTGGCGGCCGACGGAAAGGAAGAGCTCGCCGAGGAGCGGACCGACCTCGCCCAGGACCGGACGATACTCGCCAACGAGCGCACCTTCGCGGGCTGGATGCGGACGGGCTTCGCCGCCGTCGGCATCGGCCTCGCATTCCAGGTGCTGTTCCAGGCGATGCAGCCTAACTGGGTCCCGAAGGCGATCGCGACCGCCTTCCTGCTGGCCGGCGCCTACGTGATCCTGGTCGCCGAGCGGCGGGCAGCGGCGGTGATGGAGCGGTTCGACAAGCACAAGGCCGCCGAACTGAGGCCGATCAACCTCAGGGTGGTGACATGGACGGCCGTCGCAGCGACCTTTGCGCTGATCGCCGCGATCTGGCTGCTCGAGATGAAGCCGACTTGAGCCGTCATTCCGGCGAAGGCCGGAATCCATGAACACGGACGGCGGGAAATTCCCACGCCACGATGTTCGTGGATCCCGGCCTTCGCCGGATGACGATTTCCTTCAGTAGGTGCGGGTCGGCCGTGCGGCGCGGTTGCGCCGGTCCCAGAGCTTCTTGGCGACCCAGGCGCCGCCGACCGCGAGTCCGACCGGCCCGAAGGCGCGGCGGGCGATGGCCGGGGCGAGGGCGCCGACGAGCAGGCCGGTGCCGCCATTATAGCGTCCCGCCAGCTTGCGGCCGAGGACTGCTCCCGCGATTTTGCCGATCATTACGCAACTCCTTGAATGGGTTCGCGGGAAGAGCGCTGGAGGCCCCGACTTGTTCCCCTCCTCCTACTCCCCTCCCTAGAAGGGAGGTCGGGAGTGGGTCCGCCGAAGGCGGCCGAAACTCCGGGTCGGCGGGGAAGTCTCGCTACGCTCGCCTACCCACCCCCGGCCCCTCCCTTCCAGGGAGGGGGGTCAGTCGAGGAACAGCTCGGCCGCGGCCTCGACGATGGCCTCCACGTCGAGACGGTATTCGCGGTAGAGGTCGGGCAGGGTGCCGGTCTGGCCGAAGCGCTCGATGCCGAGCGGGCTGACCCGCTGGCCCCTCACTCCCCCGATCCAGGAGAGCGAGGCGGGGGCGCCGTCGAGCAGGGTGACGAGTCCGGCGCTGGGCGAGAGCGGCGCCAGCAGCTGCTCCACATGCGAAGGAGAAGCCCGCTTCCCTCCCCAGCGGCCCCGCCGCCTTTCGCTCCACCCGCGGTGGAGGAGGTCGGGGGAGGTGACGGCGAGGAGTCCAAGGCCGGGCACATCCTCCCGGAGCGCCTCCCAGGCGGCGAGCGCCTCGGGCGCGAGGGCGCCCGAATAGACCAGGGCCGCCTCGGCTCCCGCCGCCGGCTCCCGCAGCCAATAGCCCCCGGCGAGAGCAGCGGCCTTCCAGCTCTCGTCCGCCCGCTCTGCCTGGCGAATCGTCCGGGTGGTGAGGCGCAGATAGACGCTTTCGCCGTCCGGCGCCTGAATCAGCCGGAAAGCCTCCTCCATGAACAAAGCGAGCTCGTCGGCGAAGGCGGGCTCGTAATGCCTGAGCCCGGGCTGGCCGAGCGCGATCAGCGGCGGGTTGATCGACTGGTGCGCTCCGCCCTCGGGGCCGAGCGTCACCCCCGAGGGAGTCGCGACGAGAAGGAAGCGGGCGTCCTGGTAGCAGGCGTAATTGAGCGCATCGAGGCCGCGGGCGATGAACGGATCGTAGACCGTCCCGATGGGGAAGAGGCGGGTTCCGAACAGGTCGCCGGCGAGTCCCAAAGCGGCGAGCATCAGGAAGAGGTTGTTCTCGGCGATTCCGAGCTCGATGTGCTGGCCGGCGTCGGTCGCGCCCCATTTCTGAGCCGAGGGAATCTTCGCCGCGGCGAAGACGTCGGCGAGCGCCTGCCGGCGGAACAGGCCGCGCTGGTTCACCCAGGCGCCGAGATTGGTCGAGACCGTGACGTCGGGCGAAGTGGTGACGATCCGGTCGGCGAGCCTGCCGCCGGCGCGGCTCAGGTCGAGCAATATCCTGCCGAAGGCGGCCTGGGTGGATTGCTCGTCGCCGGCAGGCGCCGGGACGGACGGGACCTCGACCTGGTTCCACGGCCGCTCGCGCTTCGCCCTGGCGATCCGGCTTTGCTCCACCAGCGCCTTCGCCGCCTCGGCCGAATTGCCGCCGAGGCCGGCCCAGGGCTCCCACTCCTCGCCTTCGGCGACGCCCATCCGGTCGCGAAGGGCGGCGATCTGGCCGGGGTTCATCAGCCCCGCATGATTGTCCTTGTGGCCCGCGAAGGGCAGGCCGAAGCCCTTGATCGTGTAGGCGATGAACAGGGTCGGCACGTCGTCCCGGGCGGAGTCGAACGCCTCGACCAGGCTCGCCATGTCGTGGCCGGCCAGGTTGGTCATCAGGGCGGCGACCGCCTCGTCGTCGCGCGAGTCGAGCAGCGGCTTCGCCTCGGGCGCCTCCTTCAGCAGCCTCTCCCGCCACGCCGCGCCGCCGAGATAGGTGAGCGCGGCATAATCGGCATTGCCGGCCTCCTCGAGCCAAGCTTTCAGAGCCTCGCCGCCCGGCTCCGCGAACGCCGCCTCCAGCGCCTTGCCGTATTTCAGGGTCACGACCCGCCAGCCGCAACTGGCGAAAATCTCGTCGAAGCGGCGGAACATGCGCTCCGCCGTGGTCGCGTCGAGCGACTGGCGGTTATAGTCGACGATCCACCAGCAATTGCGGATGTCGTGCTTGTAGGCCTCGATCAGGCATTCGTAGATATTGCCTTCGTCGAGCTCGGCGTCGCCCATCAGCGCCACCATGCGGCCGACATCCGCCGGCGCCATCTCGCCATGGGCGACGAGATAATCCTGGACCAGGCTGGCGAAGGCGGTGATCGCGACCCCGAGGCCGACCGAGCCGGTCGAGAAATCGACGGGAATCCGGTCCTTGGTCCGGCTGGGATAGGATTGCATGCCGCCGAAGCCGCGGAAATTCTCCAGCTGATCGCGGCTCTGGGTTCCGAGCAGGTAGTGGATGGCGTGGAGCACCGGCCCGGCATGGGGCTTGACCGCCACCTTGTCGTTCGGCCCGAGCGCGTGGAAATAGAGCGCCGCCATGATCGCGGTCATCGAGGCGCAGCTCGCCTGATGCCCGCCGACCTTCAGCCCGTCCGGGCTCCCGCGCAGGTGATTGGCATTGTGGATGGTCCAGGACGACAGCCAGCGCAGCCGCTCTTCGATGAGGCGCAGGGCGTCGAGATCGGGGGCGGAGGTCTTCTTCAGCATGACCGCGCCTTAGCGGCGTCCGCGCCGGGCTGACAGATGAAGTTGCGGTTCCGACGCCCGGGCTTCGCGCCGCTCCACTATGCCGCTTCGCGGCGCCAGCCCGGATAGAGGCGGTCGAGCAGGGCCGCGGCTTCGCCCGCTATCGAAGCGGCCGGGGGAAGCGCCGCCTCCACACCGAGGTCGGCGAGTCGCCGCCGCTTCGCGTAGGCGAGCGCCGCGTCCCAGGCGGCGGCGAAGCTCTCGGCGCCGGGACGGTTGCGCAGGGCGTAGGCGGTGGTCCGGCTCTTGCCGACGGCGCTGGCGGCCGCGTCGATCGAAGCGCCTCGGGCGAGCGCGACGATGAAGCCGAACTGGACCCGCGGCAGCCAGCCGTCGTGGCGGGCCTTCAGCGGCACGGGCGTAAAGCGAAGAAACTCGGGCAGGAACATGAATGGGAACATAGCGGGAACGTAGCGCCGGGTAAAGCGGCTGGAGTCCCGCCGGTCCGAGCCGCGGGGCTCAGGCGAACCGGTTGGCGCCCCTCGCGACGCTCATCGCATGCCGCCGGGCGAGGCGGGTGGAGCGGGTCCGCACGGTTTCCAGGGACAGCCACTCGCCGGTGGCGCGCTCCCGGGTGAGGGTCAGAGTCATATATCCGCGGCTCTGGACGTCGGTCCATCTCAGCCTTGGATTGCGGGCGCGCAGGGCTCGGGCCACCTCGGCGGGAGCGATTCCCGGGACATAGGCCTCGAGCCCGGGCGAGGTGACGGAGTGGCCCGCGAACTCCGCGCCGGCGGAGGTGCCGGCGAGATCGAGGTCGAAGGCCCAGCCGTTGTGGCTGTCGCCGGAGAGGACGACGAGGTTGGCGTCGGAGTCGAGGGCGGAGCGGAGCAGGCGGTCGCGGGCGGCGGGATAGCCGTCCCAGGAGTCGAGGTTGAGCGGCAGGCCGACCTCGGCGGCGGCGGCTCCGACGGCGGTCACCCTTTTCACCTCCTCCGGCGAGTCGGCGCGAAGCCAGGTCCGAGCCTCGGGCGGCAGTGCGAAGCTCCCCATGATCGTCTGCTGGGCGAGGAGCTGCCAGCGAGCCCCCTGCCCCGTCGAGCGCCTGATCGCTCCGGCCAGCCAGGCTTCCTGCTCGCCGCCGAGCATGGTGCGCTCGGGATCGCGCCACGGGCCGTCGCGGAAGCGCATCAGGGACGCCTTCGGATCCTCGCCGCGGCGAAGCGCCTCGCCGAATTCAAGCGGCCGGCTGCGCGCGGTAAGGCGGGTCTCCGGCCGGAAAAGCGTGGCAAGATCGCCAATCTCGTAACTTTCCCAGGCATTGTCGGAGACCGGCAGCCATTCGCGATAGGCGCGCTGCGCGGCCGCCTTGCGGGCGCTCCACGGCCCCTCCTTCCCCGGATCGTGATTCTCCGCGCCTCCGGACCAGCTGTCGTTCGCGCTCTCATGATCGTCCCACATCATGACCATCGGCGCCGAGGCGTGAAGGCGCTGAAGATCCGGGTCGGCGCGATAGGCGGAATGACGCAGGCGATAGTCGGCGAGCGCGACCGCCTCGCCCGCCGGCTCCAGGATCCGGCCGCCGAGCGCCTGCCGCGGGGAAGGATATTTGCCGCGCTCATATTCGTAGAGATAGTCGCCGAGGTGGACGAGCAGATCGAGGTCGCGGCGCGCGGCGGCGTGGGCGTAGGCGTTGAAGAAGCCGAAGGCGAGGTTGGCGCAGGAGAAGACGCCGAGGGTGAAGCGGGCGGTCCGGCCTTCGGGCAGGGTGCGGGTGCGGCCGGTCGCCGCGGCCGCGCCGTCGAGGTTGAGGAAGCGATAGCGATACGAATGGCCCGGCTTCAGCCCCGTCGCCGTCACCTTCACGCAGAAGTCGGTCTCGGCGGTGGCGAGAACCTCCCCCGCGGCCACGCTCCGACCGGGAGCGTCCATGTCGAAGACCTCCCAGCCGAGCCGGGCGGTATCGCGGATCACCGGCACATGGCGGGTCCAGAGCATGACGGAATTCTGCCGCGGCTCGCCGCTGGCGACGCCGTGGGTGAAGCCGCGCGCCGCGGCGATCTGAGCGATGCCCGGAACGGCGAGCGCGCCGAGGCCGAGGGTGCCGGCCTTGAGCAGCAGGCGGCGGTCGAGGTCGAGGGTCATGACGGAGGGTTGTGGCGGCGATCCCCCCTCCCTGCAAGGGAGGGGGATTGCTAGGCGAGCAGTTTGAGCGGGTTCTCCACCAGCTTCTTCAGATCCTGCATGAAGTTGGCGGCGTCCCAGCCGTCGACCACTCGGTGGTCGCAGCTCAGCGACAGGTTCATGCGCTTGCGGATCTCCAGCTCGCCGTCGACGACCACCGGCTTCTCCTCGACCTTGTTGACGGCGAGAATCGCGACTTCCGGACGGTTGATCACGGGAGTGGATGCGACTCCGCCCATCGGGCCGAGGCTGGAGATGGTGATGGTCGAGCCGCCGAGCTCCTCCCGCGACGCCTTGCCGGTGCGGGCGGCCTCCGAGAGGCGCAATATCTCGCGCGCTATGTCCCAGATGGAAAGCCGGTCGGCATTGCGGATGACCGGCACCATCAGGCCGCTCGGAGTCTGGGTCGCCATGCCCATGTGGACGGCGCCCGAACGGTGGAGGACGTTCTCGTCGTCGTCGTAGCGGGTGTTGATCTGGGGATAGCCGGCGAGGGTGCGCGCCATCGCCGTGATCAGGAAGGGCAGCATGGTGAGCTTCGGGTTGCCGCCGCGATCCGAGTTCATCATCGCGCGAGTCTGCTCGAGGGCGGTGACGTCATATTCCTCGACCAGGGTGAAATGCGGGATGCGGCGCTTCGCCTCCTGCATGTTCTCGGCGATCTTGCGCCTGAGGCCGACGACCTTGACGGTCTCGTCGGCGCGCCGCTGGCCGCCCGGGCGGCCGACGCCGCCGCCATTGTAGAGCAGATAGGCGTCGAGATCGGAGTGGCGGACGCGATCGCCGGAAATCTTCACCTGCGCCAGATCGATGCCGAGATCGCGGGCTCGGGCGCGCACCGCCGGCGAGGCGAGCACCCGCGGCGGATCCGGCTGCGGGTTGAAGCCCTCGGCCTCGCCGGGCTTCGGCGGTTGAACCCCACCCACGTTCGGGCTGAGCCTGTCCAAGCCCTCTCCTTTGCTTCCACGCGAGGAAGGCGAGGAAAGCCCTTCGACAGGCTCAGGGCGATCGGAGCGGGTCTCCTGCTCCCGCCTGTCTCCCTGTCTCCGGTCGGGATCCTCGCGCGGCTCGGACCGGCGGTCCTCGCCGTCGCGGCGGTCGCCCTGGCGCTGCTCCGACGAGGTCGCCTTCGCCGCCTCGAGCTCGGGGCGTTCCTCGACCAGGCCGTCGGCGAGGGCGACCTCGTCGTGGCGCTCGCCGTCGGCGGCGGCTTCGTCGGCACCGGCGCTCGACTCACCTTCCGTCTCGATGACCACCAGCACCGACCCGATCGGGATCTGGTCGCCGACCTCGCCGGCCAGCTCGAGCACCTTGCCGGCGACCGGGCTCTCCATCTCGACCGTCGCCTTGTCGGTCATCATGTCGGCGAGCTGCTGGTCCTCCCTGACCTCGTCGCCGACCTTGACGTGCCACTGGACGATCTCGGCCTCGGCAATGCCTTCGCCGATGTCGGGCAGCTTGAATTCGAAGCGCGCCATGCCGTCCTAGTCCTCCAAAGCTTGTCTGAGCGCCAGCCCGAGCCGGACCGGGCCGGGGAAATAGGCCCATTCCATCGAGTGCGGATAAGGCGTGTCCCAGCCGGTGACCCGGGTGACGGGCGCTTCCAGATGGTAGAAGCAGCGCTCCTGGACGAGCGCCGACAGCTCGGCGCCGAAGCCGGAGGTGCGGGTCGCCTCGTGGACGATCAGGCAGCGGCCGGTCTTCCTGACCGAGGCTTCGATCGTCTCGATGTCGACCGGGACGATCGAAGCCTC
>Ga0196965_1000630_pt1 | contig 17969 bp, 18 predicted proteins | sample S1_20metaG_FD_148668 | JGI IMG/M metagenome (GOLD analysis project Ga0196965, IMG submission 148668) | Soil microbial communities from Anza Borrego desert, Southern California, United States - S1_20 | ecosystem: Environmental > Terrestrial > Soil > Desert | place: USA: California | collected... | reverse complement strand
AGTTAATATGTATAGAGTATTCTTAAATATACTCCTATGGCGTCAACCAGATGCTTGTTTCTGTAGTTGAACCTTTTCCATTGAGAAAGCTTGTGAATAAATTAGCCCGAGCAATGCGGGGGGGGGTTTGATGGAAGGTAATAAGATTTGGAGGCCAAGTAAAACTTTATGACCACGATAATAATATACATTGAGAATTATGCGACCGTTGATACTGAAACTGCTAAAATTAACAATTAGAAAAAGACACCCAGTTAATGTACAGTCAAACTACTGGTACCTAATCTCATTCAGACAATCGAATTTAGCGTTTGAATATTAAAAAACCTAGAGATGGGTTATCCCATGAAACGCTATGGCATTATGAAAAAAAGAAAAAAACATCCCATCTCTAGGAGCCCCCTTTGACTAGGCTTTTATGAGAAATGGTTTTTTCTTTTTCCCCGAATATGTGACAGAATTAGATTTAACAAACTATACAAAAGCTGATCATTACCCTACTTGTAGAAATAATACCAAGAAAAAACTTGAGAGTAAAATTAGAAATCAGACCACGCCCGAACAGTCAAACTATTCTGACATTCCTTTACCAAATTAAGGATATATGATCGAACAGAGCCACGATATCTATAAAGGAGCAGAGTTGAACCCTCTTTATGACCACCGCAATTAATATGGTGAAATGTAAATGGTGCTAGTTTTTGATTCATGAGCATTTATGTAATTGCTAAGATTTGGAGTTTCTATCATTACAGATTTAACGCCCAATTCATCTAGGTTATTTACCCATATAGTTATCGAACCTGGAGCCTGAACTGTATATTGAACTCCAGAGCCTGAACCCTTCGCACAATTGGGTATGGCATTAACATCTTTAGAATTTCCATCAGATTGGACTGTTGTTGATACACAAATCTCAAAATCAGAAACTTTAAGATAGTTAGTATAGAAATTCATCATTTTTGTAATTACAGTCAGATAGGCTTTATCTAGAATGGTGGTCACTATATTTCCAGGATCTATAGGTGTTCGGGGGTTTGTATCTGGTCGAACTGGGATTCCTTCTACTTGAGCATTTCCAGCACCAGGGGTATATGGGCGAGCCAAACTCTCGGATTTGCCAGGGATGGTGAACTCTGTTTGGCCAGAGCCTGGCTTATATTGATCAGCATGATTAAAAGATTTTTGGGTAGTAGTAGTAGTTGTCGTTTCGGTATTTGGAATGCTGCTTAATGTAGTGTCACTATTTATTTGAGGATTGGTAAATGAATTTTGAGTTGGGTTGGGCTGGAGACTTTGTTGCTGTGAAGTTTGTATTGGTTGTTCTTCATTTATAGAAAAACCGGATGGTGATTGTGATGATGATTCTCCTATAGGACAGCTCTGTGGATTATTGCCTTGACCATTATTGTCAGGAGATGAACAAGGATATCGGCATCCATCTTCACCAATAAAAGTAGGAACATTGGACAAGTCATTGGTGTTCGGACACTCATTATTTTGGCCAGATGAGGATAAATCATTATTGCTTCCATCATCATTACTTTCATCTGTCTCTTCAGACTTTGTAGCATCATTCGATGTTTCAGGCTTCTCGTTTCCCTCCTGAAAGCCGTCACCAATTTCTCCAGATGTATCTTCTTGATCTTGATGAGTTCTGGAATACACTGGATTTAAAAAAATAGACGACAGTGACGAATTCATTGTTAATAATATAGAAAATAGGAATATAGCTGATAAACTATATAATGAATAGTTAATTTTGTGTTTCATAACAAATACCATTCAAAGAGATTAATAAATAATTTGATAAATGGTAGGGAATTATCCGAAATTAAATAATCAATTTTTTGACAACACCTCAGCACTGGTCAATTCTATAGTCCATTACTTACCAAAGATTTGGTATTACGTGTACAACACCTTACCCATGAGAGGGCGTACATTACTCTCATAGGTAGCGGATAGATATTTAACAACGTGAATATTATGTAGCTAATGAAGAATTAAAAGGTAACGGAACAAAATACTATACTATTGCAATACGGAATATATACTAACAAAGGAAATGATCCTTTACTTAGTATTTCTAATTGAATAGTTAAAGAAATGATTTCCAATACAAAATATGATAATAACTTAAAAAATCCCTTAAAACCTAATCTCAGTGTTTAAATCATCTTACGATAATGTATCCCTAACAACAGGCATTGTACAATATATATTAAACAATGACTCGATAAAAAATTAATTATTTAATACAAAACATTGGTTAATTATTATATAAATGGATTAGCAAGGGCTTACGTTGTTACTGTTCTCTATTAGTATGTTGTATTACTTGGTAATAGATTCTACTCACTATGGGAAAAAGCTATTTAAAATTATATCCTATTTTATTCGGCCATTGATTAAACCGACTGAATGTTACTGTATAGAAGTATAACGACTCAAATTTGAAGTAAGACGGGAAAAAACCTCAACTCTAGGTTATGTCCACTTTCAGTGTGTTAAACATGGGTATTCAAGTCTAATTAGTAAAAAATAAAGGTAAACAACAACACTTTTCAACATCACAATCATCGCCTGTTCCTCTCGCACAGTCAAGGGGGTTACAACCACAATCTGCACAGACCATTATCATAACTAAAATTCCTTATCATATGGAAAAAAAATCAAGGGGTATTAAAAAGGATATAAAATGAGATGCAACAGATATGATGTCTGATCTTTCCTAAAAAAAAGGATGTCCATTACGAGACTCATCTGATTTCATCTCATGGTAATCCATCTAAACAAGCCAATATCTTATTTGAGCCCAGAGAAGACCCGATTAATGTACTAACAGATAAAGTAAGGATTTTTGAAGTAATTTCAAATCTGTTAAATAATGCAATCAAGTTTTCTAATGTGCAAACAATTACTATTTCATCTAAAAGATGCTAAAAAAGAAGTTGATGCATTTCTTCGTCATCACCATAAGAAAGAAGGTTCAATATCAAATACTGAAAATAAAGATAATGATGACGATACAATGGTGATGGCAGTGGTAATAAAAAGAGATAAGGGTAGAGGCATAGACCCGGATAGTCTTCCACGACTATTCACAAAGTTTACTACAAAATCACACCAGGGTGCTGGTCTGGGGTTGTATATAGCAAAAAGCATTGTTGAAACACATGGAGGACAAATTTGGGTGCAAAATAATTTTGATGATGATAAAGGCGCTACATTTTCATTTAGCTTGTCAATGGAATCAGTTCATAAAAAAGAGGAATGATAATAGTGCCACCTCAATAAGGCGGCTCGACACAGTCATTTATTACACAATCATTACTATAATGTGATATACTTGTCAGTATTACAATAGCGACATTTAAAATCAGCTCTAACCGTTTCATCTTCAAAATGGATAAAATGATAGCATTTCATGCATATCGTAAAATCAATAAGGTTGCCATTACGAACTCCTTTAGTCTTAATTTCTTGGTTTAATCTCATAATTTCTATGAGTTGGCGAAGTGGTCAATAAGGCTTTGATTTGTATAGAGAGGCTTTAAAGGTCCAGAGGGCCAAAATCATGGCCCTATTGATCGATGAGTTACCTATCAGGGTAAATCTTTAATTCCCTGGAGGATTGGACTAGAAGTATCAGGAGGAGGTTTTCTATCGTTCATCGATGATTGTATAATTTTCGTAAAGATCTTACTATAACAATATTTGAAAACGCTTTAGAATTACATTCTCACATATTAAATATCGATAAAGATGAGTAATAGATATGAATATATTAATTCTAATAGTATAAACCAAAGAAAAATACAAAATATCTTTAAACTTTTTTCAATTTTTATAGTATTCTTATCATTGCTCTTGGGGTCAGCCACTTCGAGCGAGAATGTTTTTGGTCAAACAAATGATACTTATACTCAAGGAGAAAATGTGATTCCAGACATACGGGAAATTTCATCCGACGAAAACAGTGAGAATAGTATTGAACAATTGATTCGAGAAAATGATTCTACAAGCAATGGCTCAGGTTCAACCGAGAATCAAATTACAGATGACCAGCCAAATATATCGAATAAATCTCATAATTTGCAACCTGACGGTAATTGTTTGTTTGATCCCTCCTTACCAAAGTGCACACCAGATGAAAATGGTTACTGTCCCGAGGGCTTTGGTATGAATGAAGATGAACAATGTTTTCCTTTACACGATAAATGTCCTGAAGGATACCACAGTCATGAGGATGATGAAAGTGGAAGATGTATTCCAGATGACGTGCCTTGTGACCCTGGCTATATTATGAATCCTGATTATCCATCCTGTGATAGGGAAGAATATGTTTGCCAAAACCATCCCGAACTAGATGAGTGCAAAGTGGATGATGAAACTGCAAACAACTTACCATACAGATCTGGATATAATCATGGCTGTTCTGATGCTAAAATCTCTGACTCTTCAAAAAGATACATAAATCAACCAGGCAAGGGTCCGGGCTACCATACATCCGAATTTATGAGAGGCTATAATGATGGTTTTGAGTCTTGTCATTCGGATAACAATGATCCATCCACTTCAGGAATGTTTAGAGTCATTGTTCAAGTTACCAATCAATCTCCACAGGATATATCAGGAGGTATCACCATAAATGTAGATCATCAACCACAAAATATCTATAAGTCAGCATATGGACTATATTTCCTGGCAGGTGAAACTACAGCTACAACTTTCACATTCAAAACAAGTGAAGTGCCGCTAGGGACTGCTTTTGAGGTAAATGTCGATTACGGTGATGATTACAATCAATATAAATTTGGAGAAAACAGTCCTGTCAAAAGACCAGAAATAGTCCAGTTCGTAATCCCTTAGGTTCTATATCAACGAACTTCTTTTAACGACATGAATCCCAAGTAGTGTATACTGATTAAATCCTTTACATGAGGTAAAGAATTGATAAGCGGCACGTTACGTGGCTTGGTTTTTCCACCCTTAATTAGGACTTCGGCATACTGCTTATTGTCTCTAGTCTTTTTGAAAACAATGTCCCTAATTTTTAAATTAAGGATTTCGTGAGGTCTGGCTGACATATCAGCAGCCAGTGTGTGATAGCATCGGTCCCTAATACTGGGACAATATTTTAAAAAAATAGCATGTTCTCTTGGTTCTCACAAGTCTGACGGAGAATATGGCGTTTTCTCCTTCCTCGGCAATTGCTTTATCCCCTTCATACAATCGGGGGTTTCTCTCTTCGTATGGTCAGGTTCTAAAGGATTATAAAGCTATCTAAAAAAAATTTATTCAAAATGCTTTGTCTTCCGTTGTAGGAAAATATCCGCCTCTGAGTTGGATCCTCGGATATTGGTTTTCGCAAATTATTTAGAAATTGTAAGAGATTTTGTTTGGTAGTTCTTTAAAGAGTTTTATGTCTTCATGATAATTTGAAAGCCATACAAGAACTTTTATCTTTCCTTCTTTAGTAGAATTCTTTATGTTGATCTCTGTTTCTTCAGAGATAATATAATCACAAATTGTATTAGCATTGCTGATGTTAGCATTGGCTAGATTTTTTAAAATCTTATTAAAGTATTGTTTGGTGCATGACTTTGTCAATGAGTCTATCCTTTTAGTGATTGAATAATCGATGTCTTGTTGTTGTCCGTCAAAACTAGGAATATTACCATGCGCCAAATTTGTCGTTCTATCATTTATTACTTTTCTAAAACTATTAAAATTATCGCATAACTCCCCAAGATAAGCGCGGGGAGTGGGATTCGAACCCACGAGTTCTTACGAACATGGGATTAGCAATCCCACGCCCTACCAGGCTAGGCGACCCCCGCTTTATTTTCTATTTTTTTATTAGGGTATATTAATTATATGCAAATGATTGGTTGGTTCTATATATTGCTGTAATGCATCCATGCTATTCATGAGTATACTCGTTCTCTATTTGCAAATGATAAACGTTTAATAATTTAAAACTGATCTGTAAAACATGCCAACGGCCTATGTATTGATCAATTGTGATCTAGGATCCGAGAGTCAAATCATTAAGAAAATAAAGGAAGTACCTGAGGTTGTAGAGGTAAATGGGGTATTTGGAGTTTATGATATCATAGTGAGAGTCTCATCTGATAATATGGACAAGTTACGAGAAATTATCACCTGGAAAATTAGAAAAATAGATAAGGTGCGTTCAACGTTGACAATGATAGTAATTGAAGGACAAGGAAAAAAAGACATTTGAGTAGAGATTTTAGAAATTAATCTAAGTTATTTGCTAATATTTTGATAGATTCAGAAGCTTTTTGGATATCATTTTCTGAATTATAAAAATGGGGAGACGCTCTAAGAATTTTTCTTTCCCTGATCTCTCTTTCAGCTAAAATTATACCTTGTTCCTGTAACTTAGTATTCAATTTTTTAATTTTTTCATTATTTTTTCTTTTAAATGAAAATGAGATTAATGAAGATCTATACTTTTCCTCATCTGCCTCATGGATAATAAAATCTTTTGATTTTAAAATCTCATCTCTTACTATTGATGAAAGATACTTATTTCTACTTTGAATGTTGTTAATCCCGATTCTCAATATATATCGCAAAGACGCCTCCAAGCCCGCTAGAGCAGGAAAATTTCTAAAAGTTGCGTGGTATTTTTCAGGATATTTAAAAAACACAAGATTATCAACCGGTGCCTTGGGTGCATCCCTAAAGCCTATTTCTTTTTTCCTAGGATTAGTAACTACCTCCGCTGAACCAGAACCAACAAATATAGGATTTAATTTATCCATTATTCTTTTCTTAACAAACAGTATACCTAGTCCTAAGGGTCCACATAGCCACTTAAAACTAGGAAATGTCATAAAGTCGCAATTTATCTTGTTTACATCGACATTTATGGCTCCGACACTTTGCGCTCCATCGATAGAATACAAAGTATCATTATGATTCTTTTTTATAACTTTACCAAGATACTCTACAGGCGTAATGGATCCGTTATTATACATTACGTGGCTTGTTGATACCAATCTATAGTTTTGTTTGTTGTATATCTTTTCAAATTCTTCATTTAATGCACTTCCTGTGCATGTTATATCCTGGTTTGGAAAAATTTCAATCCCTAAGTTAAAATCCGCTGCCGTTTTTATCCATGGTAGGTAATTCGAGAAATGCTCACTATGAGAGTTCCTTACTAAAAGATGATCTTTTATCTTCCAGTTTAAACCTTTAGCTATCATGTTAATGCCCTCAGTGGTACTTTGGGTAAAGATAATTTCATCTTCTCGGCAATGGATAAGGTCCGCGATCCTTTTTTTTACTTCTTTTTTCAAATCATCAAGGTAGGCATTAAATTCAGTGGAATCAGGTCCTGTCTCGGAGTATCGCAAACAAAAATCGGTTATGGATTTGATAGATGAAATGGGAAGCGGGGTTATAGAACCATTGTTTAAGTAAATTTTTTTCTTATTTATTTGGAAATCGTTTTGGATGGAATCAAATAAATCGTTATCGGGATTTGTCAGATTGTCTTGTTTACTCAATATATAAGAGATTCAATATTATTATATAAGGTGTCCTGAAATGATTCTAACAAATCCAAGTAAAGTCATTACAGATGGTATCAATTTAATATACTATTCAGAGCCTGGCAATAAGATGTCGTTTTTAAAGAATTTATTTCTAGAATTAAACAATAAAAATACACTCGTAGTAGATTTTGACACACAATTTACATATTTAGAGCATAGTAATTATTGGCGTCCTGAATTTATGAAATTTGGCAAAGTAGAAATATTTCTGCCTTATGAAATAGCATTTGAGAAAGTACTTGACAAGATTAGCGATTATGATAAGTATGATTCTGTATTAGTAATGGATTCCCTAAATGGATTAATAGATTACTTTGGGTCGTATAATTATTACAGTCACATTGAAGGCATCAGAAAGGCTAGTCATCAAAATACCACTTCTCAAAAAGAGAGCCACTTTGAAACCAATAAAAACGCCGGACATAAGGGATTATGTCTATTAAAAATCCTGTTACAAAATCATTTTCTGAAAAAAGTTCCTATTGTGGTTACTTCCTATATTTCTCAACGAGGCATTGATAAATTGATAGCAGAATTACTAACTTCAGAAGGGGATCTAGATGCTGATGGAAATCACTTTAGACGATTTTCTAACTCAATTTCATTTTTGACTGATCCACAATTTGATGCTAGCATCTTTGTAACTATTTTGAAAAAAAAATCGATTAGTATGGCAGAGTCGTCATCACGTCTAGATGTTTATCCACATTCTATAAAAATAAAGGATATCTAGGGGGTGAGAATGCTATCATAACTGCTAGGCTTTTAATTCCATTATTTTATACATGAAAATCATTGAGATTATCAGTATTAGAAACCCTCCACCTAAAAGAGCATATTTTTCGTTTATTTTATGTGTTATAAACCCCCTTGCTGTCAAAAGAGCCCCAAAAAATCCAAAACCTAATACGGTAATACCTATTAGCGTTTCATAGTTATTTTGGATTGCCCTTGAAGGTAAAAATGATGCCCGATTGTAATCCTGTCCTTCCATTATTGCATTTATTATACCAGAGGTAAATGCAAAATATATTAAAATACAAATGCTTGCGATGATTATTAGAGGGCCCGTGGCTTTAAGTTTCAATATGTTGTTTGGATATAGAGGATTTATAAATTAAAACTTTTACCAGTAAAACTAGCGATTAATTGTGAACAAGGTGTATTCAGGCAGATTAATAGTAATAGAGGGTCTGGATAAGTCAGGTAAGACAACCCAATCAAATTTGCTATTTGATTATTTAAATAAAAAATATTCAGGCGATGTGGTATTGATGAGTTTTCCTGATTATTCTACAAAAATAGGCAGTGAAATAAAAGGTTTCTTGGAAGGTAAAAGAACGTATAACAATGAAACTAAGCATATTTTGCTTTCCGCAAATAGATGGGAAAAGAAAGAAGTTATTGAGGATCACCTAAGAAGTGGAAAAATCGTCATCATGAACAGATATTATCAATCAAATATTGCATATGGGCTTGCTAACGGACTTGAAAAAGACTGGTTGGTAAACCTCGATAATGGATTACCTAAAGAAGATATAACTATTGTATTAGATGTAGTTCCAGACGTCTCTATTAAACGAGTCACAAACAATAATTTTATTCCTGACGACTTTGAGAGGAATCGGGAATTTTTGATGAGAGCGCGAGATGAATATATAAAATTGGCAAAAATATATCAATGGAAGATCATTTGTGCAGATGTATCTATGATCTCCATTTTTAACTCTATTCTTAAAATACTCGGAGAGTAACATTTTACTTTTAGATATGGTGAAAGGGAGAGATGAGAGTTAGTTAAATGACTTTGAGATATGTTGGTGAAATTACAGACCCTATTCATAAAAATATAAAATTTACCTTAGTCGAAAAGGATTTAATTGATACATTTATTTTTCAAAGACTCAGACGGATTAGGCAGCTGGCCGGAGCACACCTTGTTTATCCTGGAGCATTGCACTCTAGGTTTGAACATTCAATTGGTTCGATGTTTTTAGCAGGTCTTGCCGGACAGACACTGCTGGAAAAGGGCTATCTTTCTGATACTGACACAATTCAATATTTGAGATTAGCTGCTCTATTACATGACATTGGCCATGGTCCTTTTTCTCACCTTTTTGAGGAAGTATTATCAGAATCTAATTCTTTTTCTCATGAAAAAATAGGAGAAAGGATCATATCTGATACTATTATTTCTGATATTTCAAAAAGCCATGGCTATAATCCTAAAGCTCTTTCTTCTCTAAGCTTTGGGAGACATGATACTAAATTCTTAAACGAAATAATTTCTGGTGGATTATCAGTAGATTTAATGGATTATCTACCGAGAGATAGTTATTTTTCTGGAACTGAATATGGAAAAATAGACTATCATAGGATTATCAATTCATTAGAAATAACATCTTCCAAAGAATTGGCCATTAGTAAATCTGCCTTGTACTCGTACGAATCAATGCTTATATCTAGATATCAAATGTTCAAATCCGTGTATTTTCACAAGACCGTACGATCAGGTGAGGTGATGTTATTAAACGCAATGAGAAATTTAAACAAATTACTCCATCTGACAGATGTTGAATCTTTAGATAATTTTTTTAGATTACATGATGAATTAGTTCTTGACATGCTTTGCAATATTGAAGGTTCTAAGTTAAGTCACCATGAAGTTGCTTATGTTATATTAGCGAGAAATTATAGAAATAGAGATCTGCTTAAATGTATATATGAATTTTTTTCTCTGTCAAAGCAGAGTCAAACAACCGTCTCGACTGGCGATAATAACAGAGACATTGAAAATTCAAAATTAAAAGGAAGTGGATTATTCGACGACCATGTAAAGAGACTCAAATCGCTTACACAAAAGTTTCAAGGATCGGGCGAACAGGTTTTTTTAGACATCTCTAGAGCCCCCTCTATACCACTGGCTCCAAAAAAGGAAGAGGTGTCGTCAATTATGGTAGTTGACAAGAAAAATGAATACCAAAAGTCATTTGAGCAGATTCCGCTAATCCACGTAATTAGCGGCTACCTTGATATGATCAGGGTATACACAAAGAAGGAGAGCAGAAAATTTTTTGAATCCAAAATTGACGAATCTATGAGATAATTTTCTAACGATTTTTATAATCTTTTCCTTAAGAAAGACTTATTGGCCAAGCAGCGCATAGTAATAAAACTAAGTGGAAGCTTATTCAGCTTTAACACTACATCTAAAGAACTTAAAGAGTACATTGAATTAATAAAAAAAATTGGTGAACATTATCAACCTGTCATTGTCACAGGAGGAGGAAAAATCGCAAGGTTTTACATTAATCTTTCTAGAGAGCTGGGACTAGATGAGTCGGGCCTCGATTTAATCGGCATTCAGGTTTCGCATTTAAATGCAAAATTGCTTATAGCTGGGCTAGGTGATCTATGTTATCCTGTTACTCCAAAAAACCTGGAAGAAATATCTCTGGCTCTTATTTCAGACAAAATCATCATAACTGGTGGCATATACCCAGGACAAAGTACAAATGCAACATCCGCTCTTATCGCTGAAAGGATTGGAGCTATAAAGTTTTTTAATGCTACTGATGTTGACGGAATATATGATTCAGATCCACGAACAAATACTAATGCTACGCGCTTTGATTCTATCAAAGTTAGGGATTGCATAGATATTTTGAAGAATGAAAAGTCTATGGCCGGAACGTACGATCTCATGGACCTTATAAGTTTGAAAGTCATTGAAAGATCCAAATTACCAACTGTAGTATTCAAAGCAAACATTCAAGACATTGAGAAATTAGTGCTAGGGGAAGGTAAGATGGGAACCGAAATCATCATATCGTCTTAATTTGACCCCCATATTCTTTTAGCCCATCTTTGATGATTTTACTATATATCTTTTCCCCATCCTCTATCTTGAGTGGTTTGGATTGAGCTTTTGCAAATCCCGCTTCATCAGTCAAATAAATAATCATTTGATTTTCGTATATCAGTTTTGCAACAAATAGAGCTTCGCCGACGGGTATAAATCCGATATTGTTTTCTTCTTTTCTAATAGTATAAGTGAGCATAGCAAATCCAGTATAATCAAATAATTTTATTTGTGCTTCTTTTGCCCTCTTTTGACCGATAAAAGCGGCTTCGTTATACTTCATCTTTCTATATCAAAAAGGAAGTAATACATATTTAAATCTGGTAAGGACGAGGAATCTTAACACAGACGAATTTAATATATACCAAGTTATAATTAATATGTGTTTATAAATAGGGATTACGAATAAATTTTTATGGCTTTTATCAATGGTTTGGAATGGGTAATAATAATTTTGGTTATTGTGGTAATTTTCTTTGGTGCCAAAAAGATTCCCGAATTAGCTCGTTCAATGGGAAAAGCAACAAGTGAGTTTCAAAAAGCAAGGATGGAAGCAAAGAAAACTATTGGAAATGAGTCAATCGATAAGGAAAAAAAACAAAATTCCGTTGATAGAGAAAAGCTAGAATCAATTGCAGAAACTTTAGGGGTAGATTACTCAAATAAGGATGACAAAGATTTGAAAAATGCCATAGATGAAGAATTAAAAAAACAAGGCTCGCAATAAGTAAGTAAACAAATCCCATTTGATACGTTCGAATACTACAAATACAATGTCAAAGACACTTTAGTACGAATGTCAATAACTGAAGTCCTTGGTAAATACGATCATCGTAACATAACAATCGGAGTAATTGGTAGTCACTCTGCTTTAGAGATTTTGGACGGTGCCAAAGATGAGGGATTCAAGACCATTTGTATTTGTCAAAAAGGACGAGAGCTTCCTTACCAAAAATTTAGTCGGCTGTCAGATGAAATCCTACTTTTAGATAATTTCTTAGATTTAGTATCTGAGGAAAATCAACAAAAGTTACGGGATTTGAACACAATAATAGTCCCTCATAGATCGTTTGTAGTTTATTTAGGAATTGAGAACATCGAGAAAAAACTAAATGTACCAGTATTTGGTAATAGATTTATTTTAAAAGCCGAAGAAAGACAAATGCCACGAAATCAATATTACTTGCTAAGAGAATCAAATCTTATGTTGCCACGCATTTATAAATCTCCAGAGGAAATTGATGGTCCATCAATTGTGAAAATACAGGAAGCCAAGCGGAACCTTGAACGTGCATTTTTCATTGTAACATCTTACAATGATTTCAAAGAAAAATCCTCCATTAAGATAAAATCAGGGATCATAAATGAAAATGATCTTATTAACAAATCAGTAATAGAACAATATCTTATAGGCACTTACTTTAACTTTAATTATTTTTATTCCCCCATTGATAACGAAGTAGAGTTTTTAGGAATCGAAAGGCGACTTCAAAGTAATATACATGACTTTACTACATCAGTGCCTGCAAGAAATCAACTTCAAATGCAAATTGAATTGCAAAACATTGAAGTTGGGCATACTCCAGCTAGTATCCGAGAATCGCTTCTTGATAAAGTTTTTAAGATGGGTGATTCCTTTGCCCAAACATGCTTAAAAGAATATCCTCCTGGAATTATCGGTCCGTTTTCACTACAAAGTGTAGTAACTGTAGATCTTGATATTATCGTTTATGATGTATCGCTAAGAGTTCCAGGAAATCCGATCCTTGCAACAACATCACCATATACAAAGTATAAGTATGGGGAAACATTTGGAGTAGGGAGAAGGATAGCCATGGAAATCAGGCGTTCGCTTCAAAACCCAGAAAATTTCGCAAAACTTGTTACCTAATTAGGTACATATCTTCCTTAGTACCAACATACTACTGTGTTTACTATTTCAAATTTTATATTAAAATGCAAATTTGAAAATTAAAAACTATAATAATTGATCCTTCCTGATTTAAGGGAAGAATAAAGAATTCAAAAGTATAGTATTAAATTATTTTTCTCCATCTATTTCGCGTTTCAGGATTTTAGGTATTATTTCTTTTAAATCATTTAAAATCACCGAAACTTTTCCACCACCTTGGCCAAAATACATCGTTCCACCACCAGACCCTCCAAAATTGCGTGCAATACTGCTAGCGATAAAATTGGCACCAATAATTTTAGAAGCTGATTCTCCACAAAATACTACTATCCTCACGGATTTTGATTCCTGTATAACTATTCCAATATAAATTAAATCTTGATGCTTTTCCGTGGACAATTTTCCTACTGCTAAATGGAATTCTTCATCATAGCTTTCATCGTTGTTTACATAAAATTTAAGAATCCTATCTGTCATTTTAGATCCAAGATCCAAAATTTTTGATTCATTAAATGCTTTCTCAATAAATAATGGCGATGTATTTCGCAACAGGGTTCTCATCTTCTTTTTTGATTTGTCAAACTCGTCTAAGGTTTTGGAAAGTGTATCCATAATTTTCTCTCGGTTGGTCCCAAGTTTCGTTGCTACAGAATAAACCTGTTCATCTTGGTTTTGTACGTGGCTTAATGCATTATCGCCTGAAACAAATTCAATCCTGACTACTCCGTCCTGGATTCTTTCTGTTCTTAACACCTTGATTAGTCCTATTTCTCCTGTATGAAAAACATGAGTTCCGCCACAGGCTTCTATGTCTAACCCCCCGACCTTTACTATTCTTACATCATTGGAAGGAACGACACCCCCCTGATATATCCTGAATCCATAATTCTGTTCGGCGATCCCTCTATCATAAAAATTAATTGAAACTGGCAGGTTTTGTCTTACGACTTCATTTGCTCTTTTTTCTATCTCTTGCATTTGGGCTCTTGATAGTGAAGAGTGATGCGTTATGTCTAACCTTGCATAATGCTCCTCTTTAAACGCCGAGTTCTGCCACACCCATGAACCTAGAATATTTTTTGATGCATGATTTATAATATGCGTAGAAGTATGATTTCGAGTTATGGCCATCCTTCTTTCCTTTTCTACTACACAATTAACTATATCACCCTCCGAATACTCCAATCTGCCATCGACATGATGAAAAACTAAATCCTTAATCTTAATTACATTATCTACTTTTAATGAGCCAATATAACCATGATCTGGTTCTTGACCTCCACCCCTTGGATAGAAGCAAGTTTTATCTAATGCAATTAAATTGCCATTAAAGATCTTTAGAACTTGAGCCTCAAATACAAATTGTAGTGGATTCTCATAGTATAGTAACTTAGTTTTATCTAAAGAGTCGGGATCAAAGTTTCCTTTTATATTAAACTCATTTTTTTCAGATTTTTGATGCTTGTCTTTTGAATGATTTTCTGATAGCTGTGTGTAAAAATTAGATGGTATCGAATCGATAAGGCCAGTTCCGATCAAATATTCTGGGGTAACACCATCAGATTCGTAGAGTCTTATCAAGTCATCTAAGTTTAATTTACTTTTTTGTTTTTTAATTTTTGCAGTTATGGTTGTAATGCGATTTTGAGTTTCCGTATATCTATCTGATTCGACCCTCAAGATTGTGTGGATATCGTCTCTATGGTTTTCTAATTCGGGATACATAGGAGATAGTTGTTCGATGTGAAAGTCAACAATATCTGAGATTCTAAGATCAAATTTTAATTGTTTTAGTAGAGATAACGTTCTTCGCAGAACAACTCTTAGATTATATCCTCCTCCTACGTTCGATGGTAATGATCCATCACTTATGGCGAAAACTAGGGTTCTCACATGATCGATAATTGTATATAAATATTCATAGGGGATTACAATTTCTTGTAATCTATCGACATCTATTCCTATTTCATTTGCAATTTGCTTCCTTGTTAATAAGACATCATTGTTAAGTTCTAGTCTTGTTGATACTCTGCTAAAATAATTTGATATGAGATTCTTGATTGCGTCATCATTCCCAAATGAGCTAGGATAACTAATTTTTCCTTGGTTAAGAATCCTTTTTAATACATGATCAAAAGTACACTCATAACTAGTTGGTGTGCCATTCGTAATCCATGCTAGTCTCTCTAAGCCCGCACCCATATCTATGATCCTGTTTTTCATTACAGTGTAATCATTTTCAGTTCCTTCAAACTCTGTAAATACTGCATTTCCAAGCTCGAGTCCCCTAACAAAGTATTCAAGCGAACTTCCAAATGCACCCGCCCCAATCCACACGTCCTCCACAAAAGTTATCTCTGTTGGCGGAATTCCAAATACATCTACTAATAGATTGAAATCTATTTCAATACAGCGGTCTTTCCAGTAGCCTCCTGGAGAATCAGCATTGCATGTTTGACCAATCATACAAAATGATGTATAATGTCTACCAGTGATTCCAACATTTTCTATATCATTAAATCTCAAGCACATTTGAGGTACAACTAGAGGGTTTTTAGGCAATTCAAAGATGACCTTATTTTCAGCAATTCTCTGGAAATCCACAATTGATGCGATCGTGTAGTACAAATCGTCTCTCCATCGACAAACGACAGGATACCGATTTACAATCCCATGACCATTTTTCTCAAAGTATTTTTTTATTTCGTTCCAGGTCTGTGTGTAACCCAATCTTTTCGTGGTTGGGGGATTACCAATAAAACTATAGTTTTCGTGATCGGGACAGGTCTCTTTCTTGGTGATAGACCAATAATATCGTCGACATAGATTACAACGCTGTCTCGTGAAACCAAATTTATCAAATAATGAAACGTTATAGTATTTCTGATGATCAGATGAAAATAAAGAGAGTAATTCTGATTTATTCAAATTAAAAATTCTTTAGAATTTGAGAGGATATGAATGCTTTTAAACTAGGGGAAAAATGAATAAGTGAAGTATTACGATGTAATTGCTTCGTTTATGAACTTGATATAGGTGTCTTTAGGCGCTGCGCCGATCGTCCTTTTTATCTCTCTTCCGTCTTTAAAGATTAACAAAGAAGGAATCGACTGGATACCATACTTCATCGCGATTTCTTGATTTTCATCAACATTCAATTTTACTACCTTTACCTTGTCGGAATAAGATTGTGCTATTTGTTCTACAACGGGACCAACCATTCGGCAAGGACCGCACCATTCCGCCCAAAAGTCTACAAATACTGGTTTTTCAGATTTCAATACTTCAGAATCCCAATTTCCAGTTGTGACATGAGTGACATTGTCGTTTCCCATAATAATCTAAATACAATAACGGTATTTGAATATTTATCTCATTGTAAAACATTGCTTAAAATTTATATAAGTCCAGGGTCTTGTATAAATTCAAGTAACATATTACCAAAAGATATCAATTTTTCTGTATATACGCTTTCATATTGTAAACTTTTTACATTTTTAGAAACAGTTTTGATCAATAAAGATATAAAAAAGTTCTAGAATAGTATGTTATAATGAATCCTTCTTATACGCTTATGGACTAAATCATTAAAATAATTGATTATTACTAATGTTCACCTTTCCATCTCCAAAAGATTTTGTATTCTACTGTCTTTTCGCTTTAATTTTCTTAAAATAAATGAAAAGTCATTCTCACTTGTGTTATAAGTGGTTTACCCAGTTGAATTTTTATATAAAAAGGTTTATCACTCGGTTTATCTTTTTGTTTGACATTGGTAGTAAAGCAGTTTAGAAATTAGCTAAAAACAATCTAGATTTGTTTTGTATTTTAGTAAAAAATTAGTCAGAGTTATCTGATGATTAGTTATTACCTTCTAATTCTAGATTTCTTATCCTTCAGTGGTTTTTGTAAATTATCGTTGTCATTTTTTTTATTCATTAAACCTCTGCGTTATCGGAAAATAAGATACCCAGCTTAGTATTAATCATTTTTTTTGGGGTTTGCAGGTTTATAAGTTAAATACTTTACTTAAAGTATTATATTATGTCACAAACTATTGCAGAATTTGTAGATACAAATCAACCCTATAACTATTTTTCATTTTCAAATAATACACATGAATTGGTGATAGATGTGATAGGAAAATTACTAACACTCCATCCTCATGTAGATAAATTTAGTAGTAGATCTGAAACTAACTTGCTTTTTATACGAGGAGGTGTTTTATTCCAACAATATGGTATAAACCACTTACCACAGGAAAAATTAATCTATATTAATCTTGAAGACTTGGAAATCATTAAATTGAATTATTTAGGCTATTTTCAAATTAGACGTGATAGTTATGGTGATGTTAATATTCAAAATAGTCCATAGACTTATTTTATGAATTTATAGGAAAGCGATACAAATAGCCTGATAAATCCTATATCGCTGAATCAATTATAATGATAGGCCCTTTGATTTATGGTCTCATGGTCTAACAATTTTAATATATTCTGAAATATCATTTCCAATACCGTTTATAAAGTTAAATGAATTCAAAATCTCTCGATATTGAAAAAATAAATCAGTTTTGAGTAAATAATGAGGCTTC
>Ga0196965_1000629_pt1 | contig 18015 bp, 22 predicted proteins | sample S1_20metaG_FD_148668 | JGI IMG/M metagenome (GOLD analysis project Ga0196965, IMG submission 148668) | Soil microbial communities from Anza Borrego desert, Southern California, United States - S1_20 | ecosystem: Environmental > Terrestrial > Soil > Desert | place: USA: California | collected... | reverse complement strand
CCAGCTCAGGCGGCAGCTAGGTACCGGTCGCCAAGCCAACCCGCATCCGCCCGCTTCTTACGGACCCCCCGCCACCGCTTTATGCTCCCCGTCCCGCTTCCGGAAAGGCCCCCCATGCCCGCCCCCGTCAACCTCGCCGACAAGCTCGCCGTCTTCGCCGATCTCTGGTCTCCCAAGATCGTCGGCGCGTTCAACGGGCACGATCTGATGGTCGTCAAGGCCAAGGGCGAATTCGCCTGGCACAGCCATCCCGACACCGACGATTTCTTCCTGGTGCTGAAGGGCCGCCTCGTCATCCATCTGCGCGACGGCCCAAATACGCGCGCCCCCGTTACGCTCGGTCCCGGCGAGCTCTACGTCGTGCCGAAGGGCGTCGAGCATCGCCCCGTCGCCGAGGAGGAGACCCACATCCTGCTGATCGAGCCCGCCGGCACCCCCAATACCGGCGACCCCGCCACCGCCGCGGTCAAGCAGGCGATCTGAAGCGCGATCGCAGCGCCGTGCGTCCGTCTGCACGCCGCCCATCTCCGCTTCGCCGCCCTTTGCGGGCGCCCGAGTCCGGTGACATGTCCCTACCTGTCACCGGGCCAGGCCGCGGATTTCTGCCTGGCCGGACAGGTGGCAAAATCGTGGCGACCATCATCGCCGTTCCGATGACGGCTACGCCGGGGCCCGCCGGTGGCGGGGACCAACCTGTCTCCGGAAGCAAAAAAGCTTGCCGATGGTACAAATCGCAGCATAATTGTTCCCGCTTCGTTTCTTTGCGATTCGGAGCACGCCATGAGCAAAGCCTGTCCCCCGCCGCGCCGCAGCCTCCCCGCGCCGCCCGCCGGGGAGCCGCCTCCTCCCCAGCCTGCGCCGCCTCCCGCCGCCGCCGGGTCGTCCATACCCGACATCCCGTTCGATCCGGTCCCCGTCCAGCCACGCCGTGACGGCTGGACTCCGGCCAAGCAGCGCGCCTTCATCCAGGCGCTGGCCGAATGCGGGGTCGTCAGCCGCGCCGCCGCCGCCGTCGGCATGACCGAGCGCTCGGCGCACCGGCTGGCGCTCCGGCCGGACGCCGAATCCTTCCGCCTCGCCTGGGACGCCGCACTGCAGATCGCCGCCCGGCGGGGCGCGTCTTTGCTGTTCGAATACGCCTATGAAGGGGTGGTCGAGACGGTCTGGCGCGACGGCGAATTGGTCTGCCAGCGCAGGCGCCCGTCGGAAAAGGCCTTGTTCTTCCTCTTGTCGCGGCTGGACCCATACCGGTTCGGCCGGCGCGACCCGGCCTTCCCCGATTACGATCCGATCCGTGCCAACCTATCCGATTTGGACCTCCACCTCGACAGCCTCGACGACCCGCCCGCCGACGAGGACGAGGAGGGCGGCGGCGACGGACCGGAAGCGGAGGATGGCCCGGGCCGTGACTGAGCCGACTCGCGCGCGCGCGCGTTGGGACACGGACTTTCCGGACTTTCGCCCCCTATGCCGCCAGCACCCGAACCAGCGCCCGCAGCGCCTGCTTGTGGCTGACCAGCTCGTTGTGGCGGCAGCCGACCTCGATCGCCTCGTCGCGCTCCCCTTCCCGCCCGCGCGCGCTCGCCGTCGCGACGATCCCGTCGCGCCGCGACCAGATCGCGACCGTGCGCACGGGCGGCTTCTCGTCCGCCTCGACGCGCACCGGGGGATGGTCGACGTCGTGGTCGTTGACCGCCTCGTAGAGCTTCCAGGCATTGTTGCGCCTGAGGCCGCCGGAGAATGGCGTGCCCATCGTCACCACCAGCGACACCTTGTCCGGCCGCCTCTTGGCGAGCTCGCGCGCATAGAGGCCGCCGAGGCTCCATCCGACCAGAGCGACCTTCCCGTCCGGCGCCGCCGCGGCGATCGCGTCGATCCGCTCTATGAGCCGGGCGAACTTGCCGGCCCGCGCGCCGAGGTTCAGCCCCTGCTCCCAGCCGAAGGCGCGAAAGCCGTGATGCTCGAGCGTCCGGCGCAGGTGTCGGGTCGGCAGATCGTTGGCGAGGAAGGCGGGGATCACCATCACCGCGCGGCCGGCGCCGCGCACCCCGCCGAAGCGCGGGCCGCGAAGCTGCGCCGCGAGCAGGCGCGCCGCGGCGGGCGCCTCCATCAGCAGCTGCGCCCAGGAGGGGCGGCGAAGGTCCGGGCGGTCGGGCATGGCCTGCGACAACCGACGGCCCCGTCCCCCGTTCCCTGCTTCGCCGAGCGGTGGCGGCGCCCGCCCACCGCGGTTATTGTGCCCCGATGCTTCGCGCCCTCGCCGCTTTCGCCGTCCTGCCGGCCACCCTCGCCGCCTGCGGCGGGAACGACGCGTCCCAGGCGCAGCCGGCGGAGTGGCGCGAGCCCGGCCTGTACGAAGTCGCCGGCCGGGTCGGCAATCTCTCCGGCCTCGATCTCCCGCCGGCGGAGGAGGCGGAGCTGCGCCGCCAGCTGGACGACGCGCCGCCGCGGCGGGAATGCCTGCTCGGCGGGCGGCCCGCGGTCGGCGACCCGTTCCAGGGCGGGCGCTGCCGCTATACCCGCGTCGCGGACCGCGGTGCCGTCGCCGAGCGCAGCATCGCCTGCGCGCCGGCTGGCGGCACCCTCGACACGATCGAAATCTCCGGAACCACGTCGCGCGACCGCTACGCCCTGCGCATCCTCACCCGCCGCAGCGACGCAGCGACCGGCCGCGCCTTGCGCGAGGTCGAGACTTTCGAGGACGCGCGGCGCCTCGGCGCGTGCCCGCGCTGACGGCTCGGACCGGAAGCTAGCGGCGGGCCTTCGGCTGGCGCCAGCGGTCCACCGCATAGACCAAGGCGGTGAGCGCGGCCCAGGCCAAGACGGTGGCGGGATCGGAGACGGTCGATTCGTCCGCGGGCACGCCGGGCGGCTTGGCCCAGGGGCCGGGGACGCCCTCGACGCAATAAGCGATGATCGGAATGACGATGATCGCCAGCACCGCGGCGAAGGCGAGGCTCTGGAAGCGGTCGCGGCGGCTGCGCGCGACATAGCCCAGGACGAGGAGGAGCAGCGCCAGCGAGACGATCACGGTGAGCAGGTCGTAGGGGGTGGGATCGCCGAACACGGTCATCGCCACCGCGACCACGCCGGCGCCGAGCGCCGCGGCGTCCGTCTTGTCGCTGAGATCGTCCTCGTCCATCGCCGCGCCTTCCCCCGCGGCAGGATTAGCGCAGCCGGCGCGGGCGCGCTACTGGGGCGGATAGGGGGACCGTTGCCGGCAACTGTCCCCAGGGAGAGGACGGATGGGCGAGCGGTTCGAGCGGCACCGGCAGGCATGGACGCAGGACGAGCTGCAGAAGCTGCACCTGCTCGCCGGCAAGGGCATGTCGCTGAAGGCGATCTCCAAGGCGATGACGCGCAGCGAGGAATCGATCCGCGACCGCGCCAAGGCGGACGGGCTCAAGATCTCGAAGCTGCGCTAGGCCCGTGGCGGTGGAACCATTGTCTGGGGCTGTCGATTCTTGCAGCAACGCAGCTTTCACGAAGGACCCTTCCCCATGACTTCCAAACGCGAGCTGATCGACACCGGCAACGACAAGCGCTTCGTCCGCCGCGACGAGAAGGGCCAGTTCAAGGACGTCGTCGACGTCGGGGCCAGCCTCGCCGCCGACCGGCGCCAGCACAGCGACACCAAGCCCAAGCGCGGCCAGGGCGACAAGGGCGACCGCTGACAAAAGGGGACAGTTGCCGGCAACTGTCCGCCCTCCGCCTTGACTTCGCGGCGCTTTTGCGCTTGAGGAGCGGCAGGGCACCCCGTAAAGTAGTACTTGCGGGGACCCCAGCGCGCGGGGCTTCGGCTCCGCGCCGTCATTTTGGGTTTGCGCGGTCCCCGATCCCGACCGCGTGGCCGGAAGTGCCTGACACGGCTTCCGGACGAACGAAGGACAAGTTCCATGCGCCATCGCGTCGCCGGGCGGAAGCTCCAGCGCACCTCCTCCCACAGAGCCGCTTTGTTCCGCAACATGGCGGTCGCTTTGATCAAGCACGAGCAGATCACCACCACCCTCGCCAAGGCGAAGGAGCTGCGCCCCTATGTCGAGAAGCTGATCACGCTCGCCAAGAAAGGCGGTCTCTCGAACCGCCGGCTGGCGCATGCCCGTCTGCTAGACGATGCGCAGCTGGTCAAATTGTTCGACGTGCTCGCCCCCCGCTACGAGGGGCGCGCCGGCGGCTATACCCGCGTGATCAAGGCGGGCCTGCGCGCTTCCGACGCGGCGCCGATCGCGATCATCGAGCTGGTCGACCGCGATCCGGCCGCCAAGGGCCAGGATTCGGGTCCGGTCCGGGGCGACGACGAGGATCTCGACGAAGCGGCGTGACGCCGCGACGGTTCGCCGATGCCGTCGACCGTGATCCGCTCCTTCGCGTACCGGCCCGAGACGGCCGAGCTCGAAGTGCTGTTCACCACCGGCCGGCGCTACGTCTATCGCGAAGTGCCCGCGGAAGCGGCGGAGGCGCTGCGCGGCTCCTTCGCCAAGGGCCGCCACTTCAACGCCCGCATCCGCGGCCGCTATCCGTTCGTCGAGGTCGAAGGGGATCCCGGCTGAGCGCGTATCGAAAGCGCCTTGCCCGCCCTCCGAGCCTCTGCCAGATTTCAAACCCATGATTTCGTACCGTATTTCGCTGCTGCTCGGGGCGCTGACCTGCGCAGGCGCAGCGCCCGCGGCACAGCCCGTCGCGCCGCCGCCGATCTACGCACCGCCCCCCTTCCGGCCCGCCCCGCCTCCTCCCCCGCCCCCGCCTCGCGACTGGTCCGCGCCGCGGCCGCGCACGCCGGGCCTGGAGGTGATCGACGGGCCCGATTGGGGCGACCCGGACATCTATCCGCTCCGTGCCCGGGCGCTCGAACAGGAGGGGCCGGTCTCATTCGTCCTGCTGGTCGGCACCGACGGCCGGCCGCGAAGCTGCGAGCTGACCGCAAGCTCAGGCTATTTCGAGCTGGACGACGCCACCTGCGCGCTCGGCATGACCATGCGCTTCGCCCGGCCTCGGACGGAGACGCGGGTGCCGTTCAGGGTGGTGTGGATGCTGTCGCCGGAAGCGATCCCGTTCGAGCCGCAGCGCATGGTCGCCTGGCTCGATCTCGCAGGCGGCCGGGTCGTCGGCTGCACCCTCTCGGGGACCGGCGGCCTGGTCGACGAATGGCGCAGGGTCGCCTGCCGCACTTTCGGGGTCGAGGCGGAATATTATCTCGGCGCCCGCCGCTGGACCAGCCGCCGGGCCATGATCGTCGTCGACTTCCTGCCCGAAGGGACGATTCCACCGTCGCTCGTATTCGGCACGGGGACCCTGATCGCCGTGCGCCGGACCGCCTTCGAGATCGACCCGGACGGCGATCCCGGCGCCTGCCGCACGCTCGAGGACCGCGGCTTCGGCCGTCCGCGGATCGACCATGCCGACGCCTGCGGCTTCTTCCTGTCGCGCGGCTACACCTTCGCCGAGGCGGAGGAGGACGCTCCGCCCCGCCGCGGCAGGATCGAGGTGCGGGTGCTGGCCGAACCCGCGCCGCCGGGGCGCACCCCAAGGCGCTAGGCCCGGTCCTCCAGCGCGACCCAGGTCGGCGCGTGGTCGCTCGCTTTTTCGCGCCCGCGATAATCCTTGTCGACGCCGGCATCGAGCAGGCGGTCGGCGGCGTGCGGGCTGAGCAGGAGATGGTCGATGCGGAAACCGGCGTCGCGCTGCCAGGCACCCGCCGTATAGTCCCAGAAGGTCCAGACCGGGCCGTCGGGAAAGCGCGCGCGGATCGCATCGGTCCAGCCTTGGTGAAGGATGCGGCGGAAGGCCGCGCGGCTCTCCGGCTGCATCAAGGCGTCGTGCGCCATGGCGCGGACCGAGAAGACGTCCTCGTCGGTCGGGATCACGTTCCAGTCGCCGGCGAGCACGACCGGCCGCTCCTCGGCGAGCAGCTCGAGCGCGTGCAGCCGCAGTCGCTCGAGCCAGGCGAGCTTGTAGGCGAACTTGTCGGTCCCGACCGGATTGCCGTTGGGCAGATAGAGCGACGCGACGACGAGGTCGCCAACCTCGGCCTCGATATAGCGGCTGTGGAGATCGTCCTCGCCCCCCCCCGGGAGCCGCACCCGGCGCAGCTTCGGCGGCTTGCCCGAAGGCGTCAGGATGGCGACCCCGTTGAAGCCCTTCTGCCCATGCCAGAGCCCCTCGTAGCCGGCGGCTCGCACGTCCTCGACCGGCACCGATTCGTCGGCGCACTTGATCTCCTGCAGGCAGACCGCGTCTGGCTTCTGCTCTTCCAGATATTCGACGAGCCGCGGCATCCGCGCGCGGATCCCGTTCAAATTGTAGGTAACGATCTTCATCGCGCCGCTCTAGCGGCGGGCGGTCAGATCGAGAAGCTCGATCCGCAGCCGCAGCCCGAGGCGGCGTTGGGATTCTTCACCTGGAAGGCGGCGCCGCCGAGGCTCTCGACATAGTCGACCGCGCCGCCGCGGACGAGATCGAGGGTCATGCCGTCGACGACCAGAGTGACGCCGTCCTGCTCGACGGCAAGGTCGCCGGTCTCGATCTCGTCGGCGAGGCCGAAGCGGTACTGGAAGCCGGCGCAACCGCCGCCGTCGACGGCAAGGCGCAGCATCGGCTTTTTGCCTTGGCGCGCGGCGATCGCCGCGACCCTGGCGGCCGCGGCGGGCGTCAGCGCGATTTCGGAGGCCTGAGTCATGAACCACGAGATAGGCGCGCGCGGCCGCGCCTGCAACTCAGCCCCTCGTCCGGTAGCCGCAGACGATGCCGAAGAGGAAGGACATGAACAGGCCGAGCTGGACCTCGCCGCCCGGATCGCTCCAGCCGACGAGCTGGTGGCCGAAGCCGAACAAAGCGATGAACATTGCGAGCGCGAGCCCGAGCATCGACTCCCCCCTCCTCTCGACCGGCGACCATCTTCCGCGCCGGTAAAGCGGCGGTGAAGGCGCTTGTGCGGTTCGCACGGTAGAGCCATATGCCGCCATGGCCGCAGCCGGAGCCTCCCGACCATGAAGATCCGCGTCTACGTTACGCTGAAGAACGGCGTCCTCGATCCGCAGGGCAAAGCGATCCACCATGCCCTCGAAGGCCTCGGCTTCGAAGGCGTCCGAGACGTCCGCCAGGGAAAATTGATCGAGCTCGACCTCGAGGAGGCGACCAGCGACGAGCAGCTCGAAATGATGTGCCGACGCCTGCTCGCCAACACGGTCATCGAGAACTACCGGATCGAGCGGGAGCAGGCATGAGATCCGCCGTCATCGTCTTTCCGGGTTCGAATTGCGACCGGGATATGGCGACGGCCCTGCGCGACGTCGCCGGGGAGGAGCCGCTGCGGGTCTGGCACCGCGAGACGGAGCTGCCCGAGCGCCTGGACCTGGTCGCCATTCCAGGCGGCTTCTCCTACGGCGACTATCTCCGCTCGGGTGCCATGGCGGCCCAGTCGCCCGTCATGCGCGCCATCGCCGACGCCGCCGCGCGGGGTGTCGCGGTACTCGGCGTCTGCAACGGCTTCCAGATCCTGACCGAGGCGCGGCTGCTGCCCGGGGCGCTGATGCGCAATGCCGGCATCCGCTTCGTCTCGCGGCCGGTAGCGCTCAGGGTCGAGAACAGCCAGTCCGCCTTCACCGCGCGCTACCAAGGCGGGGAGGAGATCGTGATCCCGGTCGCCCACCATGACGGCAATTACCAAGCCGATCGGGAGACGCTCGACCGGCTCGAGGGCGAAGACCGGATCGCCTTCCGCTATGCCGGGACATGCAACGGGTCGGCGCGGGGAATCGCCGGGATCGTCAACGAAGCCGGCAACGTCCTCGGCATGATGCCTCACCCGGAGCGCGCGATCGAACCCGCCCACGGCCGCACCGACGGGCGGCGGCTGTTCGAAGGGCTGATCGAGGCGCTCGCCTAGGAGGCCGCCGGACTCCGATCCTGCCGCGCTGCGGCACGGGATCCTTCAGCTCGAGCGACCCCTCGAACTGCCAGCGAAGCGCGGATCAGCCGGTGCCGATCGCCTCGAGGACGAGGAAGAGGAGGAAGCCGGCAGTGGCCCAGTTGAGCAGGCGCATGGCCGGCCGGTAGACGTCGACTTCATGAGGAAGCGGGGGGCATCGCGCGATTCGCTCCACCGCTACGATGAGCCCGGCATAAACGAGCGAGATGAGGAAGGCGTCGGAAGGCCCGAAACGGTGCGCCACCAGCCATGCCGTCGTCACGCCAGCAATCGCCAGGCACAGCGCGCCGAGGCGCAGCGCCAGCGCCGGACCCAAAGCCCAGGCCAGGGTCAAGTCGCCGCGCTCCCAATCCTCCTCCAGCTGGAAGATCTGGGTCATCGGATAGAGACCGAGGACGGTGAACGCCGCTCCGGCGGCACCCGCGGCGAAGACCCACGAAGGCGCGTCCGCCGCGGCGGTGGCGACCCAGCCGGCGGCAAAGCCGAGCGCGCCCTGGCCCAAGGCGATCGCGGCGGCGCTCTTCCACGGGCTCGCCTTCCAGCGGGTGCGCGGATGGCTGTAGGCGGCGGTCCAGCCCGCGGTCAGTACGTAAACGAGCAGGAGGGGCGCGCCCGCCGCCGCTGCGGGTACGGCGCCGAGCAGCGCCAGCACGACCGCGAAACGCAGCAAGTGCGCGGGCACTTGGGGCGGCCGCTCGAGGCCGGCGACCGGGCCCGCGTCGCGATCGTAGACGGCGTTGAAGGCGGTCGCCGCGGGATAAAGGAACAGGTGCAGCGCGACGAAGGCGGCACTGGTGCCCACGTCCCAGCCGCCGCCCGAGAGCAGGGCACCCCAGAGGAAGATCGGCGCCAGCGTCAGCTGAAAGGGAAGGCGCAGATGGATCAGATAGGGGCGGGATGAAGCGAGCAGGGCCATTGCTCGCTGAGTCGCACGGCGGGGCGGCGGGGGGCAAGCGAAAGGCCGCCCTCCGGTTGCGGAGAACGGCCTTCCACGTTGCCGTGCGATTGCGGTCAGATGAGCAGCAGCTCGCCGCCGAGGATATCCGCCTGCGCAAAGTGGAGCCCATCGAACGCGTGGGCGCCGGCGCCTTCGAAGGCCGCGGCCGACGCCACCGCGAAGCTGGCTCCGCCGCCGCCGCCGGTCACCGTCACCGTCACCGTCGCAGTGTCCGGTTGGCTTCCGGAGACGCTGTCGGACACCGTGTAAATGAAGCTGTCGGTGATCGTCTCCCCCGGCGCGAGATCGATTCCTGCGGCCGAGTAGGTCAGCGTCTTGGTCGCGGCGTCGAACACGACGCTGCCTTGGGTGCCGGTCGTGTCGACCGACAGGATGCGGCGGGCGATCGGGCTCGAATCGACGTCGGTGTCGTTCGCCATCAGCGTCGCCCAGAGGTTGCCGGAGCTCGCCCCTTCGACGACGGAGAGCGCATCGTCGACCGCGACCACGCCGTCGTTCACGCCGAAGATCTGCATGCCGATCAGGAAGTTCTCGCCTTCCGTCCCGAGAACGTTGAAATAGGTCCACTGCCAGCTGTCCGGGCTGAGACGGTCGCTCGACGCGTGGTCGGCGGTGAAGGTCAGCAGGCCGTTCACGCCGTCCCAATTCAGGGTCCCGAGCAGGCCGTCCGCCTCGAATCCGGCGAAATCGAAGCTGAAGGATTCGATCAGCGAGCCGAGCATGTCGAACGTGGTGCCATCCTCGGAGACCTGGAAATAGGCATCCGTTATCTGCGTGACGCCCTCGATCCGGAGCGTCGCCGTCGCCGTCGAGGTCGCCCCGGCAGCATCGGTCACCGTGTAGGTGAAGCTGTCGGTCATCCAGTCGCCGTCCTCGAGCGAGTAGAAGAGCTGGCCCGAATCGTAGCGGACGTGGCCGTCCGGCAGGAGCGTCACGGTCGCGCCTTTGGCAGACACCGCCTGCACCGCCGAGACGATCAGCGCATCGCCGTCGGCGTCGCTGTCATTGGCGAGCAAAGTCGCCGTCAGGTCGATCTCGCCGGCATCTTCGGGGATGGTCAGCCGGTCGTTGCCGGCCACCGGCGCCGTGTTCGACGAGACGCCGATGATCGTCACCGTCGCCGTCGCCGTCGAGGTGAGGCCGCGCGCGTCGGCGATCGTATAGGTGAATGTGTCGGTCGCGGTCTGGCCGGCCTCGAGATCGGCGAAGATCGCGCCGGCATCGTAATGCACTTTGCCGTCCGCACCGAGCGTCACCGCCGCGCCCTGCGCGGAGACCGCCTGAACGGCGGCGATCGCGAAGGCGTCGCCGTCGGGGTCGCCGTCGTTGCCGAGGAGCTGCGCGGTGACGTCGGTCGCCCCGGCATCCTCGGCGAGGTTCATCGCGTCGTCGGCGGCCACGGGCGCGCGGTTGTGGGTGACGCCCGTGATCGTCACCGTCGCAGTCGCGGTCGAGGTCAGGCCGAACTCGTCGGTGATGGTGTAGGTGAAGCTGTCGATCGCGGTTTCGCCGGTCTCGAGGCCCGCGAACAGGCTGCCGGCATCGTAGCGCATCTCGCCAGTCGGCAAGAGGGTGACGGAGGCGCCTTGGGCCGAAACGCCCTGGACGGAGGTGATGCGGAGCGGCTCGCCGTCGGCGTCGCTGTCGTTGGCGAGGAGGATCGCGGCGACCTCGGTGGGTCCGGCGTCCTCGGCCAGGGTCAGCGCGTCGTTGCGGGCCACCGGAGCGGCGTTGCCGGTGACCAGATCGACGATCTTGAACGTGCCGTCGAGCGTCTGGACGCGCTCGATCGAGATCAGCCGGTCGGTGCCGTCGGGCGCGCCGGCGCGCAGGTCGCGCACCAGGATCGAGCCGTCGCTCCGCTGCGAGAAGTCGTAGTCGGCTCGGCGGCCGGTGAGAACGACCGTGTCCTGGCCGTTGCCGCCGTCGATCACGTCGTCGCCGGTTCCGCCGGAGAGCGTGTCGCTGCCGTTTCCGCCGTCCAAATAGTCGTTGCCGGCGCCACCGTTGATGACGTCGTTGCCGTTGTCGCCGAAGATGCGGTCCGCCTCGGCGGTGCCGCTGATCGTGTCGGCATGCTTGCTGCCGTTGAAGGTCGCCATGTCTCGTTCCTTGCTCTGCCTCGTCGCGAGGCGTGTGATGGGCCCGCTCGCGCGGGGTTCGGATCGTGCAAATCTGTCGCGAATTGCTCAGCCGTTGCGGCCGCCGCCTGGCGACCGTCGGGCGACGGCGCATCTGCAGGCGACGCTTTTCCGCCCAATGTCGCAGGAGCGAGGAAAGTGTTTCAGTCGTTTCCGCGGCCAGCCACGAGCGAGGTTCCGCTGTTTACGAAAGCGCGGTAAGGCCGCCGCATTGCGCGCCCGTAGCTCAGTTGGACAGAGCACGAGCCTTCTAAGCTTGGGGTCGCAGGTTCGAATCCTGCCGGGCGCGCCAGCCATTTCGATGACTTAACCGAGCTGGAGCATCGACGAAGCGGCCAGGGGGCGTCGAGCGATGGCGCTCCGCTCGGGGGGCGTGGTCTGGGGCAATTGCCCAATCGCGCGCAATTGCGGCCGGACGCGGCGGCCCGTGCCCTCGACGGACGCGACAGGGGGATCGGCGGCACAAGACAACGATCTTCATCGTCGCCGCCGCTGCCTGAAATGCCCCATCGGCTGACTGTCCCGAACCGGTATACCTCAAAGAAAAAGAAGTCGAAACGGATCAATATTCAGTTGCACCATGGCAGGAGCCGAGGCAGCTTCGATTCGCGGAGACAAATGCTGGCGCGTCCGGCGCCTTCCGTCCGCGAAACGAGGCTGTAGCAATGACGCCAGGGGGGTGTTCATTCGGAGCCGGGAAGCCTGTCCCGGGGCACTTGTTGGCTCCGGGTCGTGGCCCCTGACGGGCTGCGGGAAGAGCTACGCGGACGTCCCGCCTAGCCCCCGCCACGGCGACCCGAAGATTCAGAGCCGCATTAAACGGCATACAACTCGGCTGCTTGCGATCGAGTTCGTGCGTTCGTGCCGACGGGGCCGGCAGGCCTGTCGCTAATGCAGCTTCTCGTTTGCCACGTTCGTAGACGGCGCCTTAGCATTCCGGCGTGTTTGATGCGGGGCATCGAAGACAAAGCCGAAACTTCGGCTGCGAGGCTCTGGTTGGGACGCGCAACCAATAAGGTCGGTTCCCAGAAGAAAGCGGGGCCTCCCGCTCGGGACGCAACGATGCTCACAGAAACGCGCCGCGAGGTCGCGGTCAACCAACCGCAGCTCTGCGGGACCAATCTTTTTCGAGCGATGAGGCGTGGCGGCTTCTTCTTTCTACTCACTGCCGCATCAGGCGCAGCGGCGCAGGCAGATGCTTCGGAACTCCGTTGCGGCGATACAATCGTGCGGCTCGTTTGTCAGACGCGCGCAGACGGCGGATGCTTGCGCTCGGACATCGTCTTCGAGCCAATGCGAGGCCATGCGCGCACGATCTCGGGCACGAGGTACGTTCCTCAAGACTTCGAAGCCGTGACGACGGCAAGGGAAGCATCTTGCTATCATGCCGGGGCCACTAGCTACGTGAGCCTACTGTACACGTTCAACCCCGCCAGCGCGATGAACAGTTATGTCCGCTTCTTCGATTTGGAAGGGAGGCTCGTTAGGACCCGCGCTGCGCTCGAACGAATAAATCAAATCGAGTCGACGAGAATTTCCGCTTCGGTATCGATCGACTGAGGAGAGAATCGTGGCATCCCGCCCCCACGATCCTTTCGCCAGGTTTCTCGCGCCACGGGGAGCGGAGTATAGACGGGAACGAATCGTCGGACGGAACCGAAAAGCTTGCATCGCGCTACTTGTGGCTTGCGCGGCGATGTCGCTAACGGCCTGCACGGAGAGCTACGCCGGCGTTCGGCTCAGCCCGGGCACCGGCGATCCTGAGATCCGAAACCTCGCGCGCCTTGCCCGGGCCGGGGACAAGCACGCGCAGCTACAGCTCGGAATACGCTACGAAGAGGGTCGCGGCGTGCCAGTCGATTTCGACCGCGCTATGCGACTGTACGCGCTCGCAGCATCGGGCTCCGGGGGGACAGAGATCTTTTATGTGCCGGCCGGCGGAAGCGGTCCCGTCATTGCGGTTCCTATCAATCAGGGACCACCCGTGCCGGGGCTTCAAGAAGCGGCCCGCAGGCTCGAACTCCTGCGAGCGCGACGCTGATGCGGACCCTCCCGTCTATAGGCATCGCCGGGCGCCTGCTGGCTGGGCTACTGTTGATCAGCTGCGTGCGGGCGCCGACGCCGACGTCTCCTCCGGAGTATAATCCCCACAGTCTCACCGCTTACTGTTTCTCGAACAGCACATGGGACCCCATCTCGACGACAGGCACGTTGATTTCGCGTGGCGCGCTTTTATCCTTCAAGGCGGATGTCGGCGCGGCTGAGGGAGGCCACGAGCTGCTTGCCGACATGCCAGATCGGCTGGGCGAGGGCGTTGCGTGGGAGATCATAGGGCGGACAGGGACGGTACCTGAAAACTATGAACTGAGAATTCGCGCGCAGGGGTGGGTTTCAGGGGCAGTTTCCGCTTGCCCCCGCATGCCGCAATTGCGCCTGATCTTCATCCGCGATCTCGAGCCTATTCCTCTCTCTGAAAGACGTTGAACATGGGCGAGGTGCGGATCACCCTTCGTCCAAACGGCGTCATCGTCATCGAGCGCAACGACTTATTCTATGCGGGCGACGGCGACGACGAGATCCGCCTGCTCGCCGGCAACGACGTCGGCATCGGCGCCGCGAACGACAATCGGGCCTACGCGGCGGCGGCTTGAAAGACAGGGCAACGAAAAAGCCCGCGCCTGTCAGCTAAATCTCGGAAAACGCACAAGAATGGACCATTATTCGCTTGCGCGGTTTGAGGAATCGCGTCAGTTTGGGCAAGGAAGGAATCGGGGCCTTCCGCTGTCGCGCCAGTCGTTGCCGCGAGATTGGGGTCAACCGGCGTGGGGATGGCGGGGGGAGCGAGGCAATGCCGGGCAGCCGTTCTTGCGGCAGCCTTTGTCTGTGCGCTATTCAGCCTCGGAGGCTGTGCATCTAATAGCTATTTTGGCATTCCACTGTCGGCGGGCGCCGCAGATGCCCGACTTCAAGGTCTTGCCCGCCGGGCGCGCGCCGGCGAAAGGGAGGCCCAGCTCGAGTTGGGTCGGGAATTCGAACGGCGGCAGGATCTCGGTCGCGCGGAGCGCCTTTACCTGCGAGCATCGCTCGATCGGGGAGGGACGCGTTTCCTTTACTCTCCGCCCCAGCGAGGAAACCGCGCCGGAGGTACCGTCCCTGTAAGCCAAGGCGCGCGCACCGAAGGGCTGGCCGCCGCACGCCAGGCATGGATTCGGGTTAGAAGCGAGCGATTGGCTCAGCGCGCAGCCGAACGCGCAGCGCCTGAACTCTCGCTCGACGTCTATGTCGCCACGCGATTTGCCATCGACCAGCAGCTCGGCGTGATCGCCAGTGCGGCCTTCCAGGTACAAGATGTCGCCGGACCGACACGGGCGGTTGGTCCTTTCGTCATGACGGGCGAAGGCCACCAGGGCGGCGAAGCATGCGATGCCATCGAAGCGCTTGTTACACGCTACAGAGATTACGGATTCCAAGACTGCCGTGTTCAAAGTTACATACGGAGATCGGACCAGCGGGAGTTCCACGTCGTCAGATATTCCGATGAGTACCAACAGTCCCAGGAATATACGTCATCTTCGATAAGAGAGTTTTATCGGGAGCCGTTCGCGTCGGTTCCTGGCTTGGGCTCTTACGGTGAGATTTGTGGAAGCTTTGCAGCACTCGCAATTCGGGTTCGAAGCAACCGGGTCTATACGCTGCTGCTCGTTCCGGAGAGGCGGCCGCAGGACGACGCCAATGACGCAGCATCCTGCAACTGATCAGCGAGGATACGATGTCTGACCCCCCTCCCCCTCCAACGCCGCCGGCTCCACCCCCGCCGCGCCCACTATACGACCCGCTGCGCACCCGCATTAGTGCAGGCGAACTTCGTAGAATGATCCGAGATGTACCAACCAGCATCCCCGGAGCCGGCAACTCTTATCCGAGAGTCTACGGCGCACGCCTAATCAACACAATAGCTGATCGGAATGGCGCCAGGGAGTTCGAGCAGCGTGAGTATCCTGCCTTTCCAGTTACCTACCAGGGTCGAAACTACAATATTCCGACGATGACCTTTGTCAATATGGGGGAAGATCAGACAAGGATCGTCGACACGGCAATGGCTCTCATCCGCTATGCCGTTGATAACGGCGTCGCTGTTGACGGCTTATCGAACGTACTACAAACCCTAAGTGACCTGAACACCTCGGATGCTTCCGTCCCCAACTCTCAGTTTTCTACATTTCTTACGATCGTTCTTAGAGGGGATTTAACTGCAAACCCGCCACCCGCCGAAGGCGTGGGGGGAGAAGCAAACATCCAGCGGAGCTCGACCGATAATCAACTCGAAACGTTCGTATCAAGCGAGCGGTTCACTAGCTCGGGCAATCAACGTCACGTGGAATTCCTTTCCGCCATGTTCCATGAGGGTTCGCATGGCGTATTCGGACGACATTGGTTTTCTTTCAGCGCTAGGTCTGACTTACTGTTAATGTCCAGACCCCTGCAGATCACTGACATCTCATCGGAGAGGAGTTATGCTGCCGGTCATAATTTCGTTCAGAGCTTGCTTCGAATACGCGATGTGATTCGCTTATCTGACTCAAATGGAAGGTTTCAGATAAATGGTCGAACATACGACGCGGACGACTTGGATTTCAATTCTGGAGACGTTCAAAGGTTTTTTTTCGGCACCGGGCAGACTGGTCTTTTTGGGACGGCTTGGGAAAGATATGAAAACCGGCGCATTTTGGCCTTGCGGGACGTTCTCCCCAGCATATTAGACGGAACCAGACCACTCCCTAGCTCGATTGCGAACGATCCGGAGAAACTACGCCAGTTTATTGCTAATGTGGTCGGTAACGACATGGTCGTGCTGCGCGATATGCCGGACGACCTCAGTGAGGAAGAAGAGGCGGCCTATCGCCTGAATATCCGCAACTATCGCATGGGCACCAGGCGGCCTGGCGACATCAACGGTGATGGTATCACGACGAATCCTGCGGGATCGGAAACCGGGGTCGTCGTCGCGCCGGGGCATCCGGATTTCGAGGCCAGCGCCGAGATGTTCGTGAACGGAGTCATCAAGGGTGTGCTGCTGGTCGATGGCGCGCAGCTGGGGATGGCGCTAGGGTCGGTTCTCGGGAAGAGGCTAACGGACAATCCGTTCGGGCAAATCGCAGCTTCTGCGAGTTTGAGTACGGTACTCGGTGCCATAGGAGAATTCGTCGACACACAGATCTTCAATGGCCAAGCTTCCACTGCTATTCTCGCAGCCGGACTGAGATCGGTCAGCGGGACCTTTCTGTCGCATATCGAAAGCGGCGGAATTGGATCGCTTTCTTCGTATCTCGCGGCCGAGCTGTTCGAAGCCATCGGAGTTGAGGGTCTTCCAAATGCCTTTGGTCAGTCTATCGCGAGTGCGTATCTGGGAGCGATAATCTCAAATCTTCCTGCGCTGACGACCGGTGCGAAGAGTTTTGGAGACGTATTCAATGGAGTCCGCGACAGCCAGGGAAGTCTGATCGAGCCGGGTGCAATAAATCTCCCCAGCCTTGTCGGCTCCTTCATTGGTTCTAGGCTCGCGAATGAAGTTCACACATTCCAGAGCGTCGGCGGTCAGATTGGATCTGCTGTCGGGTCCATTTACGGGGGATTTGCCGCGACGGCGACTCTAGGGTCGCTGGGGATCAGTGCCGGTCTTGGTGCGACTGCGTCGGGCGGGACGTCGGTTGCTCTTGCTGCGGCGCAATTCGCAGCGGCGAATCCCGTACTCGCCGTGGCGGTTGTCGCCGCCATCGTGTTCATTGATACGCTCTTGGGGGGACTCATCGGCTCGGTGTTCGGCGGCACACCGAGGTCAGGCGCAGACACCAGTTGGGACAGTGAGAAGTCGCAGTTCGTTGTCACTAACGCCTATTCAAAAAAGGGTGGGTCGAAAGACGCGGCCAATGCTCTTGCCGGTGCTGCAGCTGGCAACTTCAATGCAGTTCTCTCCGCGGCGGGCTCTCATTTGCTTGACCCTCAGGCGGTGCAGTCCGGCAACTACGGCATGCGCAAGTCTGAATTTGTGTACCGACCAGTGCACAGCCGCGACAAAAACGCCATCACCGCACGCTTCACCGGAAAGAACAGCGCGCAGCAGCTTATCGACTACGGCACATACCTCGGCCTCAGTAGCATGCTTTCCCAGATGGCTGGTGGAGACGTCTACGTAAAACGCGCGATGGTAGCTTCACTCGGAAGCGCAGGTGAGGCGGCAGGGAATGTCAGCCGGTTTGATATGGAGACATTGCTCGGGGATGTAACTGTCGCCAGCGACTATGGCCGTTATCAACTAGCGATGACGGAGATCAATCTCCTTATCGCGGCTGCGCCACAGACAGCCTTCTCGGCTGCTTGGATCGTTACATTGACGCGCGCGGATGAACTCGGATTGAATCGCCGGAGCTATACGGACTGGATCGGCGGGTACCGCGTCTTCCTCGATGAAGTTTACGATGGCGCTATTGACGGGACGGGGCTGAGCGTCAGTCAAGTTGCAATGGGCTTCGACCGCGAGGGGGGAGTGCGTTACTGGACCGCGTTCGCAAGTGACGGATCTTTCCTCGGCTTTATCGATGACACGATCGAGGCAGGGGCCCACTCGCATGTGCAGGGAACGGACGGCAGCGATGCGATAAGATTTGGCCAAGCGGAAATCGAAGCGCCGCAAGGCGCGTCGAATGCAGGGCTCATCGTGAATGGCGACCCTCTTGCCACAGCCCAAGACATTGATGTTGCAGCCAGCGTTGAAGCTGGCGGCGGTGACGATTTTGTACAGCTCTCCGACCGGGGCGACACGGTGTTCGGCGGCGCCGGAAACGATACCCTCTACGGCGGCCGTCTCGACGACTGGCTTTTCGGCGAGGAAGGCAATGACGTCCTCCATGCGGGCTCCGAGACGGGTGCGCTTGGAGGCCACGGCAATTATCTGAGCGGCGGGGCTGGCGACGACCAGGTCTTCGGCCGGG
>Ga0196965_1000628_pt1 | contig 18024 bp, 13 predicted proteins | sample S1_20metaG_FD_148668 | JGI IMG/M metagenome (GOLD analysis project Ga0196965, IMG submission 148668) | Soil microbial communities from Anza Borrego desert, Southern California, United States - S1_20 | ecosystem: Environmental > Terrestrial > Soil > Desert | place: USA: California | collected... | reverse complement strand
TAAACTTCTTTACCTTTCACAAAGTCAATTGCTGCAGAGATTGGAGACACATTATTTAAAGCATCGTCTTCAGTATTGTGCCATGTTACAGCCACATTTTCTTCCGTCGTTACTGCATTCGTATAAGCAGGATCCGTTAACTGGATACCAGACACGCGATTCGTCCCCGGCAGGTCTTCGCAAAGTGTCATCAGGCCATTGATTACTTTCGGTGCCGGACGAACCTTTATTGTCAGCTGTGCTTCGCTTGTGCATTTGGTTTTCACATCCTGGACTACGGCGACATACTGTTGGCCATCCATAACAGTTTGAATTACCGCTGGATCCTCTACCAGAACTCTACCTGTTGAAGCAGTTTTGTACCAGGTGATTTTGCGGTCAACAGCGGGAATTGGCGTAACCGAGTCCTCAAACGCTGTTAATATAATACGTGTATTTCCAGCGCCTGTCTCACATTCTACCGTCGTAAAATCCTTCGTTTTAGGTAATGTCACACGCGTCAGTTGTAGGGTTGAAGGTGTAGAAGTACACATTCCACTGGCACTTGTTAAGGTCCATGTTACCAACGTTTTACTTGGCGCTGGCGGAAGATTCCGCACCGTCGTTTGGGGATCTGAAGGCTCATCAAATACAATATCAGGTTGCGTAGAAGTCCACATTCCTTTTGCCCCATACATCGGAGAAGCTGCGTTTAAGGTCACCCAATCCTCACAAATTGAATTGATGTCCTCGCCAGCATCAGCGACTGGTTTCCGGTCTATTTTAATGTTAATAATTTGCTCTACCGCACTACAAGAAGAGGACGACAACGGCGACGCAACGAGTTTCACTTGAATATTTTGACCAGCTATATAGTCCTCAATATGAGGTGTATACATGGCTTTTACGATAGAATTACCTGAACCACTTTTCACACTCTGCGAAACCGTTCCATGACCTGAAACCTTCACCCATTTCGCTTCGGCAAATACGCCTTTAATACTGCCAGACAATTGAATTGACTGAAGATCATCCTGGTCAAGGCAAACCAGTTCAATATCAGAAGCGGTTATTTCAGCCGGCTCGTCAAAGCGGATGGTGACCTCATCTGTCTTTAGAAAACAGTTGTTACCACCACTGCTGATAGACCAACGAAATGTATACGTGCCGTACTTCGGTGTCTCACCTGTTAATTGAACTTCAGACGTAGCTGATGCCTGCGTTACGATCGAGATGCCACAGCCTGAACCGACACATTCAGGTCCGCTTACCACGGTCCAATTTCCCAAACCCTTTTGAGGAATATTTCCTTCAAGGGAAGTGATTGGTCCGCAGACCCACTTATCTTTTCCGGCATCTGGATCTGAAGGATTGGTACCGAAATCGACCACTACCTCGTCCGTTGTAACGCAAGTGCCGTTGGTTACAGTCCAGCGAAGGGTATATGCTCCTGCATGTTCGGGCGCCACGGTAATGGTTGTATTCGGATCATGGATATTTGTGTTGAACGTCGGAGACGGTAATCCTTTCGGCACGCTGGAAACGTATGACCATGTACCCAAACCAGGATTTGCAATGCTGGCTTGTAGGGATGCAGAACTGAGCGATGTACAGATGAATTGATCTTCTCCCGCAAAGGCATCCAGTGGTTTTGCGAAGACTTCTACCTGTTCTTCATTGCTATATGCTTCGTTACAAACGCCATTACTAACAAGCGCTCTGAACGAATAACGACCCGGTGATAAACTACCTGGGGAAATCGAGGTTCCAGATGATGGGCCTGTATAAGGTTGGTATGTACCGGCATCTTTCTTTATCTCCCAGGCTTTTACAATCCCTACGACTTCGGTCACTGTAATGTCTTCTACAGGGCTTCCTGCACACACATCTTTTATGGATGATAACGTACCCCCTGAAACTGTTTTGTAAACGGTGATTTCAAACTCCTTTGAAGTTTCACAGCCGGGTATGTTTGAATATTGCCGGGTAACCTTAATCGTACGCTCAACAAAAAGTGCTGATCCGAAATCTTTAACATTTATAAAAAAATCAGCTGACGATGCGGTTTTCGTTTTCAACGTAACATCTTCAGGAGTTTCCCATGCGTAATGAGTTGGTCCACCGTTTAATTCATTTGCAGGAACTGGTAAGGCAACGGTAACGCTACTGTTATTGCAAACTTCAGCAGGTACCGGCTGTACGGGATCTCCTATTGTAAGTGTTTCACGGATGGTTCGCGTTACCAGTGTTTTTGGACTTTCACAATTGATCGCGCTTGATGCGGTAGCCTGATGCGTTGCCCATACTTTGTATACGCCTGCCTTTTTATTCGTTTCCCAGTCCGGGTGCGAAGTCATAGCAAGGGTTTTTCCTTCCGAAATAAGGGCGCCAGGTCTATCGGGATTTGGAATGTTTTCATACCATCGGATGAGGTTTCCGGAAGGAACACCGGTAACCGAAAATGCTTTGGGCGTAATATCATTACATACTGATTCCTGTGTAGCGCGAGGTGCGGTTGGGGGTGCCAGGATTTTTATAGTCGCCGTATTTTCAACAGGGGGATGATCGCCATTGATCAAATCAGTCGGTGGTCCGGGAATATTGGGATCATCGTAGGGATTACAGAAATTCCAGTAACGAACCGTGATGGTAAACACCTCTCCTGCTTTCGGGAACGAAGGACCAAATCCACCCAGTGCAGTGATCTCGAGCGCAGGTCTTCTTCTCACATCGTTTACAACAACAGGCGAAGCCATATAAAAAACACCTCTCGGATCCTGATAATTCTTGATAACATCATTTCCAGCCGCATCGGTGAGAAGCTCGCCGTTCACCCGGATATTCGGAATTTTCTTTCCAACGGTACCGGTATTGTACACGATCTGCTGCCAGCGACCTTCCGTATTGGGCGACTCTATAGCATCTGGTGGCTGCTGAACGTATTGCGCATTACAGTTGAAAACACTGTTGTCTTTAAAAATTACACTAATGTCACTTCCTTCACATACCAGGTGTTCACTCTTTTTGGTGAGCGGTGAAGTAAGACCAATATTGCCACCATTGAATTTGTCGGTTCTCCATGACGATATTTTTTGAATCTGCCTGGTGTTAGTGCAGAGTTTACCCTTGTATCGGATGGTCATGGTAACAATGTATTCGCAATCACTGTCTTCCGGGAAGTCATGCAGGCGCTCTGCCTGATAAACCTTGCCACCAGATGTCCAGGGAACAACTTCATTGGTACTTCCATCACCCCAGTCATATACCAATTCTAATGTTCCTTCAGGAACGGGAGATGCAAATTGTACATTGTAGGTTAAGCTGGCGTTAACCGGAGAACATAATCCAACGGGAAGTTTGTTACTCCCGAGTGCAGAAACTGCCGGAAGGCCGACGCATTGGGCGAGTGCTTCAGAAAAAGAAAAAACAAAAATCACCAAAAACGTAAAAGACCCAACCAGAAGCCTGTTACAGAAAAATACTTTCATTGATGTTTGGAAAAATTTCAAGGATACTTTTTAATGGGTTCACAAAAATATCGCGAGTAGATTTTTTTCCTTTTGAGAATCAAACGCTTATGTTACCTGTGTTGCACTAAAGAAGATAAAGTGCTGATTAAGGGTTGTTACCATAATCCCTTACACCAGGCGTGAATAAAAATTGATATAAAAGAATATTGCGTCGAAACTCCATCAGGGTTTCTCCCTAGGTAACATAGGTTTCCTAAAATAGATGGCTGCTACAACGTGATGTAAAAGTTGATTTTGATGTGTTATCTATACATCAAGGATTAAGATTCAAAGTTCAAGGTTGGTGTTCGGGTAGCGACGGGCTTGTGCCGTTGTTTGAAGTTTGATGTTTGAAGTTTGATGTTTCCAAAGTTCATCTTTCAAAGTTCAAAAAACCGAGGAGGCTAAACGGATTTGTCTAAGGTTAACGGTGACGTTTGCCTGCAGCCAAAAAGGTTAAGTTCCTTCATCGCGGCTAGTAAAGTATACGTTTGGTTAACCACCCTGTCCGTCCTTAGAAAGCCTGGTTTCAGGAGGGACAGATCCTTCGACAGAGTCGGAAGGATCAGGGTGGTTAAACGCGGATTTATACTCAAATACGTTTATTTTCTTAAACCAGATCACTTTAACATTTGATTATTCAATACTTGTGTTCCGTATCTTCATCGCCCACTAGTAAAATATAAGTTTGGGGTAACCATCCTGTCCGTCCCTGGCGGGATTGGGACTGTCCCTCCTTAGCAAGGCGGGAAATGGTTATCTGCCACAAAAAATGGCTATCTGGTACAAGAATGGTTATCTGCTACAAGCACACTCGTGGCTCGCAGCTTTCCAATTTAACCATGATTTCGACTTCTAAGTGATCAGCCCGCCTGTTTGTCTTACGCCACGACTTGCGTAACTTACTTATTCAACTAAACAATTCGCCTATGCAATTCCATCGGAATGAATTATTTCTGTTATACAACCCGGAAACTAGTACGGGTAAACAGACGAAAGCGATTGCCATGACATTGAATAATCACATCAACGAAGTGAATTCAATGCATGAGAAATTAGGTCCGACTTACTGGAAAGAAGTGGTAAGTATGTTGGGACTCCAGCCGAAAGATTTGTTGGATCGATCTAAACCTGAATATCAATCAAAAGTTGCCGGCAATACCTATACGATGAATGGATGGCTTGACGTAATCATGCATAATCCACAGCTGCTGAAAGCACCGATTGCAATCTTCAATGGCAAAGCAGTTTTATGTTGCACTCCCACCGATATTTTCAAACTCGGTGTTCATGAAAAATCTGTCCAGCAAAAGGTAATGCCGCATTTGAGAGGTTCAAAGTAAATGGTTCAAAGTTCAAGGTTCAAAGTTCAAGGTTGGGGGTTCGGTAACGATGGGCTTGTGCCATGTGTTTGAGGTTTGATGTTCGAAGTTAGAGGTTTGAGGTTTGCTTGACGTGAAATCTAATTTCGCTCCTGAGAAATGGTCATTTGCTAGACGTTGTGTGATCGGTTTCTTCATCGGCGCAAGTAAAACTCAGGCTCACAACCAAAACAATCTTCCCTCCTTTAGCAAGGCGGGAAAAGGTTTTTTGTTAATCGTTGTGTGATCGTTTTCTTCGTGGGTGCAGTAAAACACAGGCGCAACAACCAAAATAATTTTCCTCCTGATTTAGGAGGCACAGATTCTCCGACAGAGTCTGAAGAATCAGGGTGGTTAAACGTGGATTTACATGCAAACCATGTTCATATTCTAAAAGCGCCGATCACATGACTATTCATTTATTCGCGTTCCGTATCCTTTTAAATTATAGGTTTGGTTAACCACCCTGTCCGTCCCGGTGGGACTTGGACTGTCCCTCCTTAGCAAGGCGGGAAAAGGAAAAATTCAGACGGTTACCATCAAACGAGCTCGTGGCTCGAAGCTCACAGCTCGCAGCTAAACTATAAAACATATTTAGTTTTCGAAAACAACTTGTAGCTTGCAGCCTGCAACTTGAAGCTTATCGAAAACACAAAAAAAAATCGAAATCTAATGGCTGTCTCTGTTATTGGTTCAGGTACAATGGGTAATGGTATTGCCCATCTATTTGCGCAATATGGTTATGCGGTTTCACTGGTTGATGTTTCGGATGAGGCTTTAAAAAAAGCCAGGATCACCATCGAAAAAAACCTGATACGACAGGTAGATAAAGCGGTGATCACATCGGAACTAATGAAACAAACATTAGCCAACATCACACTTCACAACAACATGGAAAGCGGTGTTGCCAATGCATGGCTGGTTGTAGAAGCCGCGACAGAAAATGCAGAACTAAAGCTGAATATTTTCCGCGACCTCGATAACAAAACTGATGCTTCTGTTATTCTTGCAACCAATACATCTTCAATTTCAATAACGCGTATCGCCTCCGTTACTCGCCGTCCGGGGAAAGTAATCGGAATGCACTTTATGAATCCGGTACCGGTGATGAAGTTAGTGGAAGTGATCCGCGGCTATAACACGAGTGATGAAGTAACCAAAACCATCATGGACTTATCGGTGAAACTAGGAAAGACACCGGTTGAAGTAAATGACTATCCGGGTTTTATCGCGAATCGCATTCTCATTCCCATGATCAATGAAGCGATCTATGCATTGCACGAAGGTGTTGCCGGCGTAGAAGAAATTGATACGGTAATGAAACTCGGTATGGCTCATCCCATGGGGCCACTTCAGTTGGCAGATTTCATTGGGCTGGATGTTTGTCTTAGTATTCTCAATGTATTATCAGACGGATTCGGAAATCCGAAATACGCACCTTGTCCGTTATTAGTGAACATGGTGTTAGCCGGACACACCGGTGTAAAAAGTAGCCAGGGGTTTTATCGATACACACCTGGCTCTAAAGAATTGATTGTCGCAGACCGGTTTAAACAGTAACTGACTATAGAAGCCTTAGACTTGTCGATTTGCTTTCAAGATATCGCGAATCTCGGCAAGTAGTTTTACATCAGCAGGAACTTCAGCCACTGGTGCAGGCTTCGCTTCTTCTTTTCGCTTCATCGCGTTGATGCTTTTTACAAAAACGAATAAGGCTATTGCGGTGAGCAGGAAAATAAAAATCGCTTGTAAAAATTTGCCGTATGCAATATTAGCTTCTCCGAATTTATAACTGAGTTCTGAAAAGTTCAGACCGCCTGTAGCGATTCCGATTAGCGGCATAAACAGATCGGCGACAAGACTACTTACGATAGCGTTAAATGCTGCGCCGATAACGACACCCACGGCGAGGTCTATAACATTTCCACGCAGTGCAAATTTTTTAAATTCTTGTAACATCCTATGGGTTTTTGATTTGTATCAAAAGGTAAGGAAATTCGCTTGAATAAATAAGCCAGATCTTCTCGTGTTTAGCATCAATCTAAAGGGTGACTATCCGACGCTCTCTTATTTAACAATGTTCAATGGATGTTTAAGTCCCGAGTAATTGGTAAGCTCTACACCGGCGCTTCCGATAAACATTTCAGCATCGATCTTCACCGGTATTCTGTTCCTATCATCGGAGAAGTATGCATCGATTGAGTTTTCACCATCGAACATTTTATTTTTTGGCATGAGTGGTTTAAAATGAAGAACCCTGACTTTTCCGAATTTAACCCGCACGGTTTTTTTTCCGACGTAAAGGATCTTGAGTTTATAAAATTCATCTTCGAAGAAACCAGTCACCGTAACCGTATCCTTCGGTTTCAGTTTTGAAAAATCCATGACCCGTAAGTATAAAAATCCACCAATCATATCACGGACATATCCTGGGGAGTCGTAAAACTTGGATGGTTTTAATTTACCGGTCTTGTTGTTGAGTGTTTTTACTTCGATCCGTTTGTTTTGATGGTCAAAATAAGTCCACTCATCTTTTTTGTACCTCCCCTCACGAATCTGGCGGTAAAACTGATGCGGTACCAGCGCGGCGGTATCGATATATGCACCCCAACGGTCGTTCACATCGGCCACCCAATCTACCATGCCCACAGTTTTACCAGTAACATCGACCTTGAAGCAATACCGGTCATTCATCTTGTGGTATTCCTTATCGATGCGGGCAGCGCCTCGGCCTACCGTGAAGATCCCGTAGTTCATTTTAAACTCGATCACTTCACCACGTTTAAAACTGTCGTTTTTCACCGACGGAAAGACTAGCGGCTTTTCATCGTTAAAGCCGGTGAGCAGAAAAAATAAACCAATTACAAAAACAAATCTCTCCATACAGAACCTCCAAATTTACGTAACCTTGGTTACTCTAGTGTAAACGATGTATGAATTTCAAAGCATGTGCCAGAGATTCATATTTCGTTATTACGGCGTAACACGGCAAAAAATTGTAAACACGCACTGCGTTTCGAATATACGAGCGATTTTGAAAAACTCCTTCATTTACGCTGAAACCCCGTTATCGCGAAGTGCATCGTTCAATGAGGTCTTCTTGTCTGTACTCTCTTTTCTTTTTCCGATAATAATCGCACACGGAACGTGGAATTCCCCTGCTGGGAATTTCTTGGGATAAGAACCCGGTATCACGACAGATCGTTCAGGAACGTACCCTTTATATTCTACTGGCTCAGAACCAGTAACGTCAATGATCTTTGAACTTGCAGTTAAAACTACATTCGCGCCCAGGACCGCTTCTCTACCAACACGGATGCCCTCAACAACAATGCAACGTGAACCAAGAAACGCGTTGTCTTCAATGATTACCGGTGCAGCCTGTACAGGTTCCAATACCCCACCGATACCAACGCCTCCGCTGAGGTGCACATTCTTTCCGATCTGCGCACAACTTCCAACAGTAGCCCAGGTGTCCACCATGGTTCCTTCATCAACATACGCGCCGATGTTAACATAAGATGGCATCATGATAACACCTTTGCTTAGGTAGGATCCGTGGCGGGCAATAGCATGCGGCACTACACGCACGCCCAATTCTTTATAGTTTCTCTTTAATGCAATCTTGTCGTGAAACTCAAACGGACCGACTTCTATGGTTTCCATTTTCTGGATTGGAAAATACAGGATCACCGCTTTTTTTATCCACTCATTTACCTGCCAACCGTTTGCTACCGGTTCGGCTACACGAATTTCTCCTTTATCCAATTTTTCGATAACACTTCGAATGGCATCCTGGCTGTTTGACGACTGAAGAAGTGAACGGTCTTCCCATGTTTTTTCGATGATCTGTTGTAATTCCATTAGTTGGTTTATAATTAATAATGCATTTGCGAATCTTTTGTATTTGGCATTTGGCATTTCCTAATACCTAATACCCAACACCTAATACCTAATACCTAATACCTATCAATGTCGTTGAACTAAGCGATATTGTTTCTACGATTTTTTTATTTTAAACAGTGCCTTTTTTCTTAGCCAGTAGCCATCTGGTTTTATGTTTATATTTACAAGAATAGCGAATTCCGGTTATTCATTACAAAACGAAAAGTATCCGGATACGCCACCGGCAACCAGCAGGCTTCCATTTCAATGCAAGAAATAAAAAAAAGAAGAATTGTCATTGCATCTGTGCTCAAACCTGTGAATGATACGCGCATGTTTGAAAAGTTGGCGCAAAGCCTGGCAAAGAAATTCGAAACGCATGTAATTGGTTTCCCGGCTGAATCTTCTTACGAGTTTTCTCCTGTTACTCCACACACGCTTTACCACGAAGGATTTAAACGAATGAGTCTTAAGCGGTTAGCCGCACCGTGGGTTTTCTTTCATAACTGTTTCAAATTAAAACCCACGGATGTTATCGTCTGCACCCATGAGTTGCTCATTCCGGGAATTCTATTAAAACTGATTTTAGGATGCAGACTCCTCTACGATGTTCAGGAAAATTATTTTCGGAATATTTTGTATACAAATGCTTTTCCCTTCTGGATCAAACCTTTTGTTGCAGGATATGTAAGATTCAAGGAATTGATTCTCTCCCCTTTCGTAAATCATTTTATCCTTGCTGAAAAAGCCTATTATAAAGAAATTCCTTTTGTACGCGCAAAATCCGTTGTAGTCGAAAACAGATACAAGGATCTTCCTGACATCCACACGGAAAAGAAAAGCCTTCAGGATGGCAATACGTATTTATTGTTTAGTGGAACGCTTGCCGAGACAACTGGCGTATTTACGGCCATCAACCTGGCTGATCAACTTCATGAGATAGACAACACTATACGACTCACCATCATAGGTTTTGCAGCTCAACCTGCTGTGTATAACCGTATTATTGATTCTATTCGGGATAAATCTTTCATTCGTCTCGTTGGCGGTAATCGGTTGGTCAGTCATCAAGACATCATACAGGAAATCAAAACGCATGACTTCGGAATTGTGGCTTACCCGCCAAACAAATCCACAGAGTCATCCATCCCAACAAAGCTTTTTGAATATCTCGGCAGTCAGCTCCCCATGTTACTGATTGATCATCCGGTTTGGGAGAAATATTGTAGCCCCTTCCCCGCAGCCATTCCTTTTAGTGAAGATTTGCCCGATGCTGCAGCGCTTCTGCATCAAATGAAAACCGGTCGTTTTTACCAGCAAAACGTGGGGAATGTTTTCTGGTCAACCGAGGAACCGCGTTTATTATCCTTGTTTTGACGGTCTCTTCCCCTTAAAAATTAAACTTCCTTGATTATTTTTTTAGATTAGTCTAAACTTTTAATTTTGGTAATCGTAAAATTCAACTATGGTACTGAGTCTCACGGAAGAAAATTACCTCAAAGCGATCCACCGGCTTTCCGACAGTGGAGCTAAATCGGTGTCAACCAACGAAATCGCCGAGTCAATGAACACCAAAGCAGCTTCCGTTACCGACATGGTGAAAAAGCTTTCGGGTAAGAATCTGATCTCGTATGAAAAATATTATGGCGTTAAAATAACCCGGCTTGGAAAAAGTGCCGCGCTCATTGTAGTACGAAAGCACCGGCTTTGGGAAACCTTCCTGGTCGAGAAGCTGAATTTTTCGTGGGATGAGGTGCACGAAGTGGCTGAACAACTCGAACACATACAATCTCCGTTGTTGATCGAGAAACTCGATGCCTTCCTCGGTCACCCTACTGTTGATCCTCATGGACATCCGATACCGGATAAACAGGGTAAGATCAAATCCGTGCGATGTATTCCCCTCGCCGACTTGGCTCCGAAACGCAAGACTTTTGTACGATCGGTAAACAACGGCTCTCCTTCGTTTCTGCAATACCTCAGTAAGATTGGTGTTTACATTGGCGCCTCTATCTCCATCCTGGAAAAAGTTGAATTCGATGGCTCTCTTGAAATAATGATCGATGGAAAAAAGCGTCTATTTATCTCACGTGATGCAGCTCAAAACCTGTTAGTAACCGAATGAAAAAGCGCAACACCATATTCGTATTGAATGATTTCACTTTCCGGTATCTCATTGTAGTGCTTTGTCTCGTCGTGGTTCTGTGCGGCTGTTCAGGTAGGCAAAATAACGCTTCATCCGGCAAACTTCAGGTACTCACCACTACAGGCATGATTGCAGACGCTGTGCACAACATTGCGCAAGATAGAGTAACCGTACAAGCCTTGATGGGTCCAGGCGTGGATCCGCATCTTTACAAAGCCACACACGGTGATCTTGAAAAAATTACCAGCGCTGATATCATCTTTTATAATGGACTACATCTTGAAGGAAAGATGGGCGAAGTTTTCCGCAAAGTGTCAAGAACACGACCAGTGATTGCCGTGACCTCCCGTATCGACGAAAAACTACTTCGGGATATCCCCGGCTTTGAAGGCACACACGATCCGCACGTCTGGTTTGATGTGCAACTTTGGCAACAGGCCGTTAAAACAGTTTCAGAAACGCTTATACAACATGATTCAATCAATACTGAATTCTACAGAGAAAATACAACGCGGTATCTGAATCAGCTGGACTCGTTGCATGAAGCGGTGAAAGCGGCCATACAGGCAATCCCGCAACAACAACGTGTGCTCATTACAGCACATGATGCGTTCGGTTATTTCGGCGATGCTTATCAAATCGAAGTACGGGGACTACAAGGCATTTCCACCGTATCGGAATTCGGACTAAAAGATGTAACCGAGCTTGTCAATTTTATTATTGCAAGAAAGATCAAAGCCATATTTGTAGAAACCTCGGTATCACACAAATCTATTGAAGCTGTATTAGAGGGCTGTCGCCAAAAAGGGTGGGATATCAATATCGGCGGGAGTTTGTTTTCCGATGCGATGGGTGAATCTGGAACAGATGCAGGAGACTACATCGGTATGGTGAATGCGAATGTACAAACAATAACCACAGCATTGAAATGAAACCAACGAAGTGGCTATGGGTAATGTGGGTTGTGCTGATTCCGAAACTCGGCCAGACACAATCAGTCCCTGTTACCGGAACCGTTCGCGATGCGGAAACCCGGATTCCATTGGCGTTTTGTAACGTAACGGTGCCGGGAACGTCAATCGGAACGACAACGGATACTAACGGGAAATTTAATCTTACTGTTGATCGAAATGAATTTAATAGTTTGATATTTTCTTTTGTTGGTTATGTGAGTGATACACTTTCGCTGATACAAGGGAAAACAAATTATGCCGTGTCTCTAAAGCCTGATTTGAACTCGCTGCAGGAAGTGGTTGTGGTTTCGGGTACGATGAAAGAAGTGAGTAAAATGGATTCGCCTATTCCGGTTGAAATCTATACGCCTGCCCTGTTTGCAAAAAATCCAACGCCTGGTATTTTTGAATCGTTGGGTATGATCAATGGTGTCCAGCCGCAATTGAATTGCAACGTATGTAACACCGGCGACATCCACATCAATGGCATGGAAGGGCCTTACACCATGATCCTTATTGACGGAATGCCGATTGTTAGCAGCCTTGCGACTGTCTACGGACTTTCAGGAATTCCCACCAGCATGGTGAAGCGCATTGAGGTGGTTAAAGGCCCAGCCTCTACGTTGTATGGCTCCGAAGCAGTGGGTGGTTTAATTAACATCATCACAAAAGACGCCGGCACAGCACCTCAATTTAAAGCAGATGTTTCTTCGACATCTTTACAGGAATATAATGTTGATGTTTCAACGAAATGGCGGACTGGAAAATCCAGCGCTTTATTGGGTATTAATTATTTCAACTTCGGTAACAAAGTAGATATCAACGGCGATAATTTTACCGATGTAACACAACAACAACGCATCTCTGTTTTCAACAAATGGGATTTTGAGCGAACGGACAACCGACTTGCTTCCCTGGGATTTCGATATGTGTATGAAGATCGTTGGGGTGGTGAAATGCAATGGAAACGAAAACATCGCGGGAGTGATCTTGTTTACGGAGAGTCCATCTACACGAACCGCATTGAAGTGATTGGCAATTATCAGTTGCCGGTCAACGGAAAAAAAATCATTTTTGATTATTCCTACAACTATCATCTCCAGGATTCTTATTACGGCGTTACCCCCTACCTCGCCGATCAGCATGTAGCGTTTATGCAGTTGCGTTGGGATATAAAACTTGGAGTGCATGATTTATTGGTTGGTATTCCTTTTCGCTATGTATTCTACGACGATAATACCGTGGGAACAGCTCGTGCAGATCATTCGAACAAACCCATGCAAACCTATCTCCCCGGAATTTTTATACAGGATGAAATGAAGTTCAATGAACAAATTACGTTGCTTTCCGGTTTGCGTTATGATCGCCATAATCTTCATGGTAATATCCTTTCACCACGGGTGAGCTTAAAATATTCACCTGACAAGCAGAATACATTTCGTCTCAGCACCGGTAACGGATTCCGGGTTGTTAACTTGTTTACGGAAGACCACGCTGCCTTAACCGGCGCACGTGAAGTGATCATCGAAGAAGAGCTAAAACCGGAGCAATCGTGGAATGTGAACCTGAATTATGCCGCAACACGCGCGCATAGCAGCGGTTATATTGGATTTGATGCAAGTCTGTTTTATACCTACTTCACCAATAAGATTTTGGGAGACTTCACCACCGATCCTGATAAAATTATATACAACAACCTTAACGGTCATGCTGTCTCGAAAGGCATGACACTCAATACCGAATTGATGTTTACCAATAGCCTGAAAATTATGAGCGGCGTCACGCTCATGGATGTATACCAGTTGGAAAGCCAGACCGGATCTGACGAAAAAGTTAAACAACAGCAGCTTTTTGCACCCCATGTCACGGGCACCTACTCCGTTAGCTATACCCTCGATCGTCATGGTATTTCATTTGACCTAACAGGGCGGCTCAATGGTCCGATGAAGTTACCTGTAGGTGACCGATCTATCGACGATCGTCCGGACAAATCACCCTGGTTTACTATCATCAACTTCCAGGTAACGAAAACATTTTTAAACGGATTTGAAATGTACGGTGGTATAAAGAACATCCTCAATTTTATGCCAGACGATCCGTTGCTGGGATGGGAAAATCCTTTTGGTAAAAATTTCGACACAAGTTATAACTACGCATCCGTACAGGGTATCAAAGGCTTTGCCGGCTTGCGTTATACAATACAATGATTATGGATAACGAAAAGAAAATCCGACCTGCCCTTGAAGTACATGATCTGACCGTCGCGTTTGATCGTAAACCAGTGCTTTGGAATATTGACCTCGCGATACCTCAAGGAAAACTTGTTGGGATTATTGGTCCCAATGGCGCAGGCAAGTCAACCTTGATTAAGTCTGTAATGGGTTTACTCCCACTCAGCAGTGGTTACATCAAATTGTTTGATCGTAATCTCAATGACGTTAGGAACAGGATCAGTTATGTTCCACAGCGTGAATCGGTCGATTGGGATTTCCCGGCATCTGTGCTTGATGTTGTACTGATGGGGCGTTATGGTAAACTTGGATTATTTAAACGTCCGCGTAAAGCAGATCGCGACGTGGCCATGGATTGCTTGCGGAAAATGGGACTTGAATCCTTTATGAATCGACAGATCTCACAACTGAGTGGTGGACAACAACAGCGCACTTTTCTGGCCCGTGCCCTGGCGCAGCAGGCGGATCTTTATTTTATGGATGAGCCATTCGCTGGTGTTGATGCGGCTACGGAAAAAACAATCATTCAATTGCTTCGCGACATGACCAACGCCAACAAAACTGTGGTGGTTGTGCATCACGATCTTCAATCCGTAACGGAATATTTTGATTGGGTGATTATGCTGAACACAAGACTGATCGCCTATGGTCCTACGGAAGCCACATTCACCCAGGAGAATTTGCAGGAAGCATACGGTGGAAAGCTGACGTTGCTTTCCGACGTCGGAGATTTGATTCGCCGTGAACGTTTTCCAAACCGCGAACAGCCTTCAAAACAGCAAATGCCATGAACTCATTTTACGAATTCTTTTCATTTGCCGATCCCAACATCCGATTTGTAGTAATCGGCGCCATGCTACTCACCGCAAGTTCTGCGATTGTAGGTTCGTTTACATTCCTGAATAAAAAATCATTGATTGGTGACGCCATTGCGCACGCGGTATTGCCGGGAATATGCTTGGGATTTATATTGTCGGGAACAAAAAATCCAGTCTTTCTCATTGGCGGCGCTTTCCTTACGGGATGGATATCGCTTATGGCTGTTGATTTTATTACGACACGAACACGCATTAAAGAAGATTCTGCCATCGGACTCATACTTTCGGTTTTCTTTGGCATTGGGATCTTTATGTTAACCATCATTCAGAAAAGCGGCAACGCAGCGCAAAGTGGTCTTGACAATTTTCTTTTCGGAAAAGCAGCAGCTCTGGTTGGCGGTGATCTGTATGTATTTGGATCGGTCGCGATTTTGCTATTGGTTGGCGTCTACTTGCTGTTTAAAGAATTCACCTTACTCGCGTTCGACAAAAACTTTGCGCTATCGCTTGGGCTACCGGTCAAAAAGATTGAATTGGTGCTTACTTCCCTCATTGTGCTTGCCGTCGTTATCGGGATTCAGGCCGTGGGTGTCGTACTCATGGCAGCGATCCTCATCACACCTGCAGCTGCAGCCAGGTTCTGGACCGATAACATTAAACGTATGATTTTACTGGCCAGTATTTTTGGTGCACTAAGTGGCGTTGCCGGAGCTTACATTTCTTTTACTGCTCCCGCGATGCCTACCGGCCCCTGGATCGTTATCGTGATCTCTACCATTGCCATGATCTCGTTTTTCTTTGCGCCCAGCCGTGGCGTTGTAAGTCGACTCATCAGGCAATCTGCAATACGCAAAACAATTAACGATGAAAACGTACTAAAAACCTTGTATCAACTCGGTGAAGACAATAAAGACTTTCTTGTGAAGCGCCATCCACTCGAAATTCTGCGACGAAGGAAAATGCCACCGAAACGATTGAATAAAATTTTGAACAGGCTTCAGCAACAGGGATACCTGGAACGTTCGGATGCTTTTTCTGAACTAACGGAGGAAGGAAAGACCAGGGCACGCCGTGTTGTAAAGATTCACCGGTTGTGGGAATTGTATCTTACCACGAAGTTGAATATCGCTCCGGATCACGTGCATGATGATGCTGATACGATAGAACACTTACTTACGCCCGAGCTCGAAGCTGAATTGGAACGTGTGCTTGACTTTCCTAAAGTGGATCCGCATAAGTCGGAAATTCCGTATGATGATTTGAGGAACGAGGAACGAAATACGAAGTACGAGGTATGATGGACGAGGTACGCGTATTGGGCATTCGGTATTTGGGAATTAGGAATTAGGTATTGGGTATTAGGTATTAGGAATTAGGTATTGGGTATGGATGTTGTGTTCGGAATACGAATGTGAAATACAAGATGAAATTTTGGGTGAGGTTTAAATAATTTTTGGTGATATGAGTACGAATGATGTTTACATTCTTCTTACAGCTTGTCTTGTTTCGGTGAGTTGTGCGTTGTTGGGATGTTTTTTGATTCTGAGAAAAATGGCGATGGTGGGTGATGCTATATCGCATGCTGTTTTGCCTGGCATCGTTATCGCTTTTCTCCTATCGGGATCGCGTGACTCGGTCACTATGTTGATCGGCGCGGGATTAATCGGAATTCTTACGACATTCCTGATCGAATTTTTTCATACAAAAGCAAAATTACAAACCGATGCCTCTATTGGCGTTACGTTTACCTGGCTATTCGCGATTGGCGTTGTGTTGATTTCCATGTTCGCCGGAAAAGTTGACCTTGACCAGGATTGTGTATTGTATGGGGAGATCGCCTATGTACCGCTTGACATCATCATCACGGCTGATGGTACAAACTTAGGTCCCAGGGCAATTTACATCATGGGCAGCATCCTTCTTCTTGTCATTGCGTTTATCACCTTTGGTTACAAGGAACTATTCCTTACCACCTTTGATGCCGGATATGCACGCGCCATTGGTATTTCCACTGCCCTGTGGCATTACTTATTGATGGGTGCTGTTTCGGCAACAACAGTAGCTTCATTTGAATCCGTCGGTGCAATCCTCGTCGTAGCCTTGCTCATTGCTCCTGCAGCAACAGCATACTTAATCACAGATGATCTCAAAATCATGTTACTGCTTTCGAGCCTGGTCGGAATCATCGCATCTATCTCCGGCTATTACGTTGCAGTCTGGCTCGACGGCTCTATCGCTGGCGCCATTGCGATGATGTGTGGTGTACTCTTCTCCCTTGTACTTTTCCTTTCACCAACCCATGGCATTGTTAGGTTTAAGGTTCAAGGTTAAAAGTTCAAAGTTGGTTTCCTTTCCCACTGAGACCATCATCCTGAATTGGCGTTAATCCTCCCGCTATGCCCGTCATCCTGAATGGCGTTTGCGTCAGCAAAGCGCACAATGAAGGATCCCCCGGAAGAGAGTAGCAATGCCTCGTTATCGCACGCGCACTCGCGATGCTATCGTAAAACATGACAGGTCTGTAAAACCCTCCCCCTATAACCGTCATCCTGAATTGCGTTTGCGTCAGCAAATGCACAATGAAGGATCCCCCGGAAGAGCAGTAGTAGTGCGTCGTTATCGCACGCGCATTCGCGTTGCTATCTTAAAACGTGACAGCTTGCTCAGTGCGATTTGTTCCCGGTATCGTGATTTTGGTTTTCGATAACGAGTGACTAATTCCGTTGTTCCGGGGGATCCTTCATTGGGTAGGCAGCTACGCTGTCTACAATTCAGGATGACGGTAATAGAAAGGAAACACGAATCAACAACTCACTGTCTAATTCCCGACCTCGCTCTTTTTGGATCAAACAACGAGCGTGCTCTGTACTTCTGGCCCTTAGTAAACATGTACATACACGCATCGTCGGTGTAATCCATAAAATTCATGGTAAGTTCAGGTTTGTCGTTACACAAACTTAAGTGTGGATAAGAAAGGCATCCGTAATTAAAAGTATCGTGTGGCGGTGTATCGCCTACCAGGTCGTCGCCGCAATCATCATCACCCCAAATGTGACGCATGTTCAGCCAGTGTCCGATCTCGTGTGTTGTCGTTCGACCCTGATCGAATGGCGCACTGACGAATCCTGTTCTTCCGAAGAAA
>Ga0196965_1000627_pt1 | contig 18032 bp, 12 predicted proteins | sample S1_20metaG_FD_148668 | JGI IMG/M metagenome (GOLD analysis project Ga0196965, IMG submission 148668) | Soil microbial communities from Anza Borrego desert, Southern California, United States - S1_20 | ecosystem: Environmental > Terrestrial > Soil > Desert | place: USA: California | collected... | reverse complement strand
CAAGAAGGACACCTGTTTTAATTGATTTACTCATAATGTATAATTCCCTGCAAAAATAGGGAAGAGCCGGCACAAAAAGTGAAATGTGGTGACACCCCTTTTTAATTTGAGCTATTTAACCCTTACAAATAAGAGAGATACCTGGCACGCCGCTAATATTTGTCTAACGGACTTTTAATCTCAAATTCTTCGGGTTCATTACCTGATTTCTTTTCTATGTCACCACGCGCCTCTTTGTTTGTTTTCTTATTCACAATAGCCCCGTTATCATTATTTCCCTTAGTTGAAATGGCATGCGAAGAGGGTTGAATATTTCGCCCATGTCGCTTTGCATAAAGTTGAGTGAATTCTGCCCCAAACAATAAGATCATTCCCGCATAAGTTACCCATAGCATAATCAGAATAATGGAACCCGCTGCCCCATACATGGACCCAGGATCGCTGTTTCCAAAATAAACACCTAAAGCATACTTAGCAATTACAAATAAAATGGCAGTTACAATAGCGCCCATCCATACATCTTTCCATTTTATTTTTGCATCGGGCAGGAATTTGTACATTCCGGCAAAAAGCAAGGTGATGATTCCCACAGAAACCACAATGTCAAGTATTCGAAACAAAACAGTAAGGCCCTCTGACAAATGACTTGCTACCCATTCGCTCACTGCAGCCAGCGCAGCGGAAAGAACCAGCGAAACCAGTAAAAAAAAGCCTATAACCAGGATTATTCCAAAAGAAAAGACCCTGTCTTTTATAATTTTCAGGAATTTTTGCTTGGGCTGTGGGGCCACTTCCCACATCTTATTGAGGATTTGCTGAAGTTGATAAAACACTCCGGTTGCCCCAAATATTAAAGTTGCTATTCCTAATATTGATGAAATTGTGGTGCCTTCGTTTGAGCTTGCCTTGGCTACTATTCCCTGGACATCTTTTGCAGTATCGCCGCCTATAATGCCTCCTATTTGGGATGAAATCTGATTGGTGACCGCTTCCTTTCCAAAAAAATAACCCGCCAGGTTGATTATTATAACCAACAAACCAGGAAGGGAAAAAATAGTGTAATAAGCTATAATTATGGCATTATTGAAAGGCTCTCTTTCATTCCATTCTTTAAAGGTATCTTTTAAAAGAAGCCCAAAATCCTTCATCTTGTCTATCGCCTTACTCATAGTCGTTGTCTTTTCTATGAGGTACGATGGGAGAAATAGATAAGGTTCAAGAAGGAGGTAAAATAAGCGGGAAGTGGGAAGTGGGAAGTTGCATAAAAACAGCGATGACATCCCTGGGAATTTTTGAAATTGATCCGAAGAAATTAAGGGATGTCATCGCTAAATGTAAGCTTCCCACTTCCATCTCCCCAACTTCCCACTTTAATTATATCTTCCTTTTAATGTAATTGTTGTAATCAGGAACGATGGAGTCATAATCCTGGGTCATAAAAATTGAATTCAAAATAAAATCTGCGGTGGATTCATTGCATGCCATGGGAATATTCCAAACTACACCGATTCTTAACAGTGCTTTAATATCAGGATCGTGAGGCTGGGCTTCCATTGGATCCCAGAAAAATATGATGACATCAATTTTTCCTTCAGCAACTTTTGACCCGATTTGCTGATCTCCGCCTAACGGTCCGCTCAAAAGTTTGTTTACCGGTAAGTTTAAAGCTTCTTCTATAAGTCGCCCTGTAGTACCCGTACCAAATAGTTCATGGTTTTCCAAAAGCTTTTTATTTTTCATCGCCCATTCAATAAGCTCTACTTTTTTATGGTCATGTGCGATTAATCCAATTCTTTTTTTGGCTGCAAGTCTCTTAATCATATTTTTTCAACTAACGTGAGAACATTATTTAATGGGGGAATAATCAGTTGGGGTCATATAAACGGATTCAATACTTTCTGCCAATCGACCGTTTGCCTCAGAAGCTTTCACAACTTTCTGCCATTCGGGATCGCTACCAAAAGCTTTCCACGATTTCAGTCCAGCTTCTTTACTTTTATGAGCAAGAATATAAATGAGCTTGTTTTCCGATCCTTGTTCCTTTTCTACAGGCACCCAGTATCCAACGTTTGTCATTCCATGTTTGGAAAATAATTTCATAGTATAGTCTCTAAATCGCGTCAGTAAATCATTTAGTCTTCCCGAAGGAGTTATATAGGTGCGAAGTTCAAATACACGAGGATCTTTAGAAGAATCAGGGGCAATTACAGGAGAAAAATCAGTGGTTTTTAAAAAAGAGGATTCCACTTTATCCACAAGTTTCCCATTGGCTTCGGAAAGCGATTTTACCTTCTGCCATTCGGGATCTGAACCAAAAGCTTTCCATGAATTCTCTCTCGCCTCTCTTGATGGATAGGAAAGGATATAAATCAATTTATTGTCTAAGTTTTCCAAAGGAATCCAATAGCCTACATTGGTCATTCCATGCTTTTCAAAAATTCGAGTAGTATGTTTCCTGAACCTTCTTTGCAAATCTTCCAACTTGCCAGGATGAGCGTGATATACTCTTAATTCGTAAACTTTTCCATCATCCACAGGCTTATTTATAAAATATAAAAACAAAGGGGATAATAATACGGCAATTAAAATTATTTTGAGTTTGTTCATTTGAAATTCGGAGATAGAATTAATTTCTAAACATAAACTATTTTATTTTAGTAAAAGTAATTCAAGGATGTGAATTTTTGCCAAGAATGCCTTTAAAACGAAGATAAAATGGATCCCCAAATTAATATAGAATTTATCTCAACTGAACAAACTTTCCTGTTGAGAAGGGCTGTTCTTGAACACGATCCATCCAATGAAAATGTAAAGCTTGAAAAGGATGACGATCCCGAATCTTTTCATTTAGGAGCAATTTATAATAAGGAAATTGTGAGTATAGTCACCTTTCATAAAATGGCAAATGACATATTTAATGAATCTTTTCAATACCAACTGAGGAAAATGGCGACTTCGACGGATTACAGAAACCTTCATTTGGGAAAAAAACTTATTGCATTTGGAATTGAATATCTTAAAAATAAAGGCGTTCAGCTTATTTGGTGTAACGCAAGAGCAGGAGCAATCGGATTTTACGAAAAATCAGGATTTATACCCGTCGGAGATTTTTTTGACCTTCCGCCAATAGGGCTGCATAAGGTATTGAGCAGGAAGGTGGAAGCGGGAAGTTAGAAGTAAAGAGTTAAAAAAACTTCCCACTTGCATCTTCCTACTTCCCCCTTAATTCGTAAGGAGTTAATAAAGAGGAATTTTTATAATCCTTCAAATAATTTTAGTTTTATAAAAAATTTTTATCATGACAGTAGAAAACAATAAAGTCGTAGCGCTTAAATACCAGCTATATGTAGGAAATGGCGAGGGAAATGAGGAGTTGTTTGAGGAGACAAATGAGAGCAATCCCCTGACATTTTTATTTGGAAATGGAAATCTTTTGGCTGAATTTGAAAATAATATAGCAGGAAAATCCAAGGGCGATACCTTTGATTTTTCAATTGGATATGAAGAAGCCTATGGAGATTATGAAGAAGAAAAAGTGATGTTTTTACCGAAAACCACTTTCGCTGTAGATGGCAAAATTGACCATAGTATTTTGAAAGTTGGAAAGGTGATCCCGATGCAGGACCAATCAGGTAATCATTTTCAAGGAGAAGTTATTTCCGTGGAGCAAGACCAGGTGGAATTGGATTTTAATCATCCATTAGCTGGGTTGGATCTCCATTTCAAGGGTGAGGTATTATCAGTTCGCGATGCTGATCCTGAAGAAATCAGTCATGGTCATGTGCATGGCGCGGGAGGGCATCATCATCATTAATAATAAAAGGCTGCTGAATTAATTGTCTTCACAAAATTCTTTAATTTTTTCGGCAGCCTCCACATATCCCATTTCAAAGGCTTTCTGCCAATCCTTACAGGCTTCTGTACTTTGTTTTGAAAGGTATTCAGCCAGCCCGCGGTTATAAAATAATGTAGCATCTTTTGGATTAAGCCTGATCGCAGCAGAATAATCGGGTACCGATTCAGCAAATCTATCCAGCTTAAATTTCGAATTTCCCCGGTTAGAGTAAGCTTTCCAATAATCGGGTCTTATGGCAATTGCCCGAGTAAAGTCTTTTATTGCCTCTTCATAATCTTTCAGCTTTTCCTTCACCAGTCCACGATTTACATATGCTTCGTGGTTTTTATTATCCAATTCAATTGCAGAATTGTAATCCGCAAGCGCTCCTTTAAAATCGCTCCTGTTATACTTTATTACCGCCCGGCTCAAATAAGCGCTGGTCAGGTTTATTCCCTTGTCAATCGAATTGTTGTAAAAGTTATACTCAATAGAATCATTGGCTGAGGTGCTTCTTTTATAATTTACTATTTTGTAGAACGCTTCTTTGTTTTCAGGATTCAGTTGCAGTACTTTTTCATAGTCCCGAATAGCGCTTTCTACTTGCTCGATTTTATATTTCAAATCCCCGCGGTTCAAATAAAAAGTGGCCAGGTCAGGCTTAAGTTCTATCGCCTTGTCAAAAGCTGCCATCGCTCCCCGATAATCCTCAAGTTCAGCTTTTGCTACACCTATATAATTATACACTTCAGCGTGTTCTTTACTTACAGTAGAAATTTTTGTTAAGGTCGGAATTTCTTTTTCGCTCTCACTTACCCCTTCGAAATAAATGGTATTTGAACTTGCAGGAGGAAGGTCAAGAATTTGGTTTAAATCTTCAATTGCAGCCAGATATTCCCCCAGCCTGATTTTTAATTTACCTCTGTTGAAATACCCTTCACTAAACCTGGGATTCAGATGAAGTACAACATCATAATCCATTAAAGCGCTTCGCAAATCATTCATTTGCTCCTTGGCCCTCGCCCGTCCATAATATGCCTGAAAAAGAGATGGATCTACTTCTATTGCTTCATCATAGGATTTAATTGCCCCCTGAAAATAATTCTTGTCATAAGCAAGATTTCCCGTTTCCATCGCTTCGCGTGCAGCCCTTCTTCTTGCATAATTATTTCCTGCGTTCTTGTTTTTAGGTATAAAATAGACAGAATCGTTCGCCTGCGGAAAGGCATTAAAAACAATGGATAAAATGAAAAATGATATGAATATTTTTTTCAGAAGGATCATAGTTAACCCAAACGTTATTTGTCTACTCACACAATGTAAAAATATTAGTGCAGAGTTCCTGTTTAAAGAACTTTTCTAGTCGCGACTGGAATTTCTAGAATTATTGAAATTACTCAGTACTATAAAAAATATGGAAAAATAACGAGATTATATATCTTCAATATCCTGAAGGGATTAAATATTTATGGCAAATTAATTTGTAGTAGAAATACGACCCCAAATGGGGTCGAATACCTACCAAAATCAATTTTTGCTATAAACATAGGAATCCTTCAGGTTCGCGGTGCGCAAACAATTTTCCATTATTTTTCTTCCAACTGAGTAGAAACAAATTAAAAGTGCGCTATATTTAAAAATTAAAATACTTGTTTTATTTTATGCCATTCCTTTCTATTTTATTGGATAATTTGTTTTTAATAATTTTCAAACTCCCAAATAACTTTTTGTACTTATGATTACCCTTAAAAAGCTTTTTAAGAAAATAGGATATTTAAGCTTCTTTCTAAATATTTATTTTTCTTATGCTCAGATAGATCCGGCCGTGATAAAAAATGATCCGGCTTTGGATGCCATTGTAGATGAAGCCGCAAAAGTAGAAAAACTTGCAGATGGTTTTGCCTTTACAGAAGGACCGGTTTGGCATAAAGACGGTTTCCTTTTGTTTACAGACATTCCTAAAAATGCTATAATGAAATGGACGCCCGATGGTAAAGTTTCCAAATTCAGAGAGCCAAGCAACAATGCAAACGGCCTGATGTATAGAAATGGAAATCTTATAATGTGCGAACACAGCGGGCGAAGATTAAGTCAACTATCACCCGGAGGAGAATATTCTGTAATTGTAGATAATTATCAGGGAAAAAAATTTAACAGCCCGAATGATGTGGCCATTAAAAGTGACGGAAGCTATTACTTTACAGATCCTCCATACGGATTGCCGGAAGGTGAGGATGATTCTGCCAAACAAATAAGTTACAGTGGGGTATTCAGGTTTCACAAAGATAATCTGGAACTACTGGATTCCACCCTTGTCCGGCCAAACGGCATTGCTTTTTCCCCTGATGAAAAGTATTTGTATGTTACAAGTGCTGACAAGTGGATCAGGTATGAAGTAGAAAAAGACGGATCCATTAAAAATGCTAAAGTGTTTTATGATGCTTCTTTAATGGATGAACCGGGCGGACCTGATGGAATGAAAGTGGACGTAAAAGGAAATCTTTTTTGTTCAGGACCGGGAGGAATACTGATCTTTTCGCCAAAAGGAAAACACCTGGGGACCATTAAATTCCCTGAAATTCCTTCCAATTGTGCTTTTGGAGACCCTGATATGAAAACCTTATATGTCACCGCAAGAACAGGATTATACAGAGTGAAACTTAAGACAAAAGGGGTGGAATAAATGTTGAATGTTGTTAAAATTAAATTAAACTACTTTGAAATTTTTTATTAAAACGATTCCTGCTTTTATAGCACTAAGTATTCTTTATTTAGCAGGGCCCGCTCCAGAAGTTCCAAACCTTAATGGCAAGCTTCCTGAGGTTTCTTCTGACCTTATTCAACTTGAAAAAGAAATCATAGAAAATGAGGAGAGTCAGAAAAATGTGAAGCCGGACAATGAGGCAAGAATAGTATGGGCCAATTCGACAAATAAACAAAAAACGCCCTATGCCATTGTATATCTCCATGGTTTTTCTGCCAGCCAGGAAGAAGGTAATCCGCTCCACCGCGATTTTGCTGAAAGGTACGGATGCAATTTATATCTGGCAAGGCTTTACGGCCATGGTCTTAATGAAAAAGAAGCAATGGTTGATCTGACACCGGAAAATTTAATGGAATCGGCAAAATATGCCGTGGCGGTAGGAAAACAACTTGGAGAAAAAGTTATTTTAATGTCAACGTCCACCGGGGGTACATTGTCTTTATATATTGCCGGTGAAAATCCGGACATTGCAGGTTTAATCCTTTATTCCCCTAACATCGACCTTTATGACAGAAGCGCTACCATCCTGAATAAAAACTGGGGACTTCAGATTGCGAGGCTTGTAATGGGCGGAAACTATATGATTAACAAGAGGGAAAGCTCTCCTGCTAGTTACTGGACCAAAAAATACCGGCTGGAGGCGCTTATAAGTTTACGGTCTCTTCTTGACGCTACCATGCAGGAAGAAGTATTTGAGAAGATAAAACAACCTGTTTTTTTAGGCTATTTCTATAAAAATGAGGAAGTACATGATAAGGTGGTTTCCGTACCTGCCATGCTTGAAATGTACGATCAAATAAAGACGCCTGTTGAATCAAAACGAAAAATAGCCTTTAAAGAAGTTGGAGACCATTGCCTTGCTAACCGGTTTAAATCTAAAGATCTTGATAAAGTAAAAAAGGAGACCTTCAGATTTGCCGAAGAAGTATTGAAGCTTACGCCAAAAATACAAGTTGCTAAAATAAATTAGGCGCTTTCTCCTAAAAAACAATTAAAAATGAGGTGCCCTTCCCCGGAATACTTTCCACGGAAATATTGCCCCCATTATTTTCAACGATCCGCTTAACGATATAGAGCCCCACTCCGCTTCCTTCTACGTGAGTATGAAGACGTTTAAACATTTTAAAGATCTTTTTTACCTGTCCATCTTCCAAACCTAATCCGTTGTCTATTATAGACAATTGAATTTTTTTCCCAACCTTTCTTGTCCTGACCTCTACTTTTGGGGTTCTGTCGGGAGATCGGTACTTAATTGCGTTTGAGATAAGGTTATAAATAATGCTCCGCAAGTGTTTATGCGGATAATTTATATTTTCTACTTCCAGGTTCTCTATAATGGAAGCATTAGATTCGCTGATGTCATGATTGATATCTGCTTTTACTTCATTAATTACTTCTTTAAAAGAGAGTACCTCCTCGGGTAGAAATTCTTTTTGAACCTTAGCAATTTCTCCTAATTCAGTGATCGTTCGCTTCAACCTTACTACAGATTTGTTCATCATTTCAAGCACATCCTGATCAAAAGAGCCTATTTTTCCATTCAGGTTTTTCATAATTAATTGCAACAAACCTTCAAGATTGGTAATTGGAGAGCGGAGATCATGGGAAGCAGTATAAACAAAATTATCCAAATCTGTATTTATCCTGATCAGCTCCTTGTTTTTGATTTCAGCTTCTTTCAAAGCCTTTGCTATGGCCACTTCAAACTCTTTGCGCTCTGATATGTCCGTAATCAAAGCGTAAAAACCCAATACCTTTTCATTTTCAAGATGCGGGATTAAAAAAGTGGATACATAATGTTTCCCTCCCGTCTTGTAAGGCATTTCAGCTTCATATTTCACCTGGTTTCCCTCCAATGCCTGTTCTGTATACTCTTTTACTTTTTCATACGCTTCTTCACCAATTACTTCCCAAATATATTTACCTGCTATCTGCTCGGTAGTCAGATCGAACCAGTCTTCGTAGGTCTTATTGTGAAAGGTGAATCTTTTGTCAAGATCTATATATGAAATAAGCACGGGCAAAGCATCTGTAATCAATCTTAACTGAAGCTCTCTTTCCTGCAGCCTCTTCGTTCGTTCATCCACCTTTCTTTCCAGTTCTTCGTTTTTATGCCTTATTTCAGCATTAAGCTTGTTTAGATTATCATGGTTCTTTTCAATCTCTCTTTTCTGAAGTTCAATTTGTTGGGTTCGCTGAACAACCCTTGCTTCCAGCTCTTTATTTTTTGTCGTAATCCTGTAAGTCTGGACGCGATATCCAGTTACCGCAGTTATAACCACTACCAGGGCTCCAAAAATTTTAAACCACAACGTTTTCCACCAGGGAGGAATAATGGCTATTTTAAGTATATCTTCTTCTTTACTCCAAACACCATTGTTATTGCTTCCTTTAACCCTGAAGGTATAAGTTCCTCCGTTGAGATTAGTATAAGTCGCTTCATTTTTAGTCCCAGAAAAGACCCAATCTTCATCATATCCTTCCAACTTATACTTGTATTGATTTTTCTCAGGCAAGGCAAAACTTAACGCTGAAAACTCAATTGTAAAAAAACCTTCATTTTGAGGAATTTCAATAGGCATCTGTTTAGAAAACTCAGGGTGCTGCAGAAATGGTTTGTTTGAAAGCTTAAGGGAGGTAATTATAATGGGCGGAACAAAAGTATTTCCTTTTATGCTGTCCGGATCAAAAGCGGTAACGCCGGCAATGCCTCCAAAATACAACCTTCCATCAGCTCCCTTTTCACTTACCTGGAAATTAAAAACATTATTTCTGATGCCATCCCTGATGTCAAAATTTTGAAAAGAATTGACCGCCGGATCAAACTTAAAAATTCCTTTATTGGTACTTAACCAAATATTTTTTTTATTGTCTTCAAGAATACTGAAAACCTGGTTTGCGGTAAGCCCATCCTTTCCTCCATAAGAAATAAAAACCTGATTCTCCCTGTCAAATTTGTTTAGCCCATTTTCTGTGCCGATCCATAAATTACCTCTGCTGTCCTCATATATTGCATAAATAACGTTACTAGTTATGCTGTTGGGGTTGTCTTCATTCACTTGAAAGATTTCAAAATTCTTTTCTGAGGGAATATATCTATTTAAACCATTTTGTGTGCCGACCCAAAGCGTTCCTTTCTTATCCTGGTACACAGTGGAGATAAAATTATCACTCAATGATTTGAGATCTTTTTTTTCAAATTTAAATCGGTGAAACTCGCCTTTTCCTCTGTCGAATAAGTTTAGGCCCCCTCCCCAGGTTCCTATCCATAAATTGCCAAACTTGTCTTCTTCTATGGCCCTTACATCATTGTTGCTTAAGCTTTTTGGATTATTGCTTTCCCGCTTATAAATTTTAATGCTACTGCTATCATTAAGAAAGCAATTTAGCCCACCATCGCCTGTTCCGATCCACAGCTTTCCGCTTCTGTCTTCAAAGATTGCGCGAATTGAATTACTACTTAATCTGCCTGATTTTGCAAAATTACCCGGCTCACCTTCATATACATCATTGTCTTTAAAAACGGTAAATTTTCCGCTGTCAGGATCAAATTTATTTAATCCGTCTACCGTTCCGATCCACAAATATCCGCTTCTATCGGTATAAAGGGCTTGAACATCATCATTGCTCAATGTTTGCTCGATTCCGGGATTACCGCCCGTATTTTGTAAAGTAATAAACGGTTCTTCACGGTTATAAAAATAATATATGCCATTACCCATTGTACCAATCCAAACATTATCCTCATTTCCAATGTACATAGAGCCTATAATGGACAAGCTGGGATCACAAACCTGGTGGCCGATAGTTTCAAAAACTCCGGTGTTTTTATTGAATTGAAAAAACCCCTCACCCCAGGTTCCTATCCAGAAAATGCCATTTTCGCCTTCCCTGATTGAGCTAATGTATTTATGTCGTACACTTTTAGGGTTATTGGTTTCAGGGATATAATTGGTAAATGTTTCCGTATTTCTATCAAATCTGTTCAGGCCTCCCCAAGTCCCTATCCATATAGTTCCTTCACTATCCTCGTAAAGGGTTTTAATAATATTATGTCCTAAGCTTCCATTCTTGCCGGGCTTATGCTTAAACTGAGTGAAAGTTTTTCTTTCAGGATTAAAGCGGTTTAATCCTCCTCCCCAGGTCCCAGCCCATACCGTGCCCTGGCGGTCAACCAAAACTTTGCTTACATCATTATGACTTAAGCTGTTCGAGTTATTCTTATTGAGTTTAAATACTTCAAATTCTCCGGTTTTAAAATCAAGCTTATTCAAACCGTTTTTCGTAGCGACCCAAATCGCTCCGGATTTATCCTCAGCAATTCCATTTACATGGTCATGACTTAAACTTCTGGGATTATCGGGGTCATTCTTAAAAGACTTAAAAGTTCCCTTCTCCTTGTCAAAAAGATTTAACCCTCCGCCCCAGGTTCCTATCCATAAGTTACCTTTCTTATCCTCATAGATTACATGAACATAATTGTGTGAAAGACTTCCTGTTTTATTTTTATCGTTCCTATAAACGGTGAAGGTATAGCCATCATATTTGTTGAGGCCGTCTTGTGTTCCAAACCACATAAACCCATCTTTGTCTTTCAAAATTGAAAGCACCGAGTTTTGGGAAAGACCTTCCTCAAGAGAAATATTTTTGAGTTTTATATTCTTTTGGCAATTGCCCTGGGAAGGGACTAAAAAAATAAGAAAAACAGCAGAATAAAGTAAAGCGAAACTTACTTTCATACAATTTAAGTTACAAAACCAAAATTTAAATAATCAATTATAATAGAATTAGTCAATTATGATAGAGTGTCTGGGAGAATTTCCTTTCACATGCCACTCACCCGGACGGATATTATATGGAACAATAACATTTATGGATATTGCTTTGATGGCAATTGGTCCAAAAGTGCTAAGTCCTGCTGATATTGTTAATTCTTTGGATTGGTTGCCCAAACGGAAAGCTCAGGAATAAAACCTCTGTCATCCATTTCTAATGCCGAAACGATGATATGGGCAATTTCCTCGCTTCTCAATTTGCTTTCTACTTCTTCTTGTTCTTTTCTATCGGAACTGAAAAACGCAGTAATTACTTCACTTGGATTAATGAGCATTACCCTGATATTGTATTTTCTAAGTTCAGCCCTCCAACATTCAGTCATTCCTCTTAGCGCAAATTTTGAGGAGGAATAGATTGTTCCTTTTTCGAAACCTTTGGTAGAAGCGGTGGATGCAATGTTTATGATATTGCCATAGTTTTGTTTCTGAAAAATGCGGGCTGCTTTTTGCCCCATTAACGCTGCGCCAAATACATTGACGTTATAAACTTTTTGAAATTCTTCCAGGTTTATTTCCGTGAGCTCACTCCACAACCCAATACCTGCATTGTTGATCAGACAATCTAACCTATCGAAATTTGATAAAAATGAAGTATAAGTTTTTTCAATGTCCCCAAGATTTCCGACATCAGCATGAATAGGAAAGGCGCCTATCTGTTCTGCTACCTGTTTAAGTTTATTTTCATCTCTCCCAGTAATTGCAACCTTCCCTCCTTTATTTATGATGGCACGGGCGGTAGCTTTGCCTATCCCCGAACTTCCTCCGGTAATTAAAAAAGTCGATTCTTTTAGTTCCATAGCTGTTAAATTTAAAGTAAAAATATAGGTATTGATCTTAATATTTAAACATTATAAAGATTCTTTATAAAAGAACTCAGGAAAACCACCCTTCAAAAGTTTGGGAAATGAGATCCGGGGTACGAGGATGTTAAATATATAATTCTTAGTCCCTTCCTTTAAATTATACATTGCCATAATTTCTATGAGGATAGCATAATTAATGCACTGTCACTCCCTGCCCCGAATATTACGTGATAATGAATGTTTTATCATCATTCACAATTTTTCCGTCATTTAAAATTTAAAATTCAAAATTTAATATTTCCCTCACATCATCACATTATCGTATTATCACACTACCTTCATTTACTTTCAATATTTTTTCTCTATAACCCATCTTAATAACCTCACTCTCGTAAAAACCATCAATAGAAACAAATGACCTTACAACTGATATGGCAAAGTCTAATTACAATTTTAAAGACATTAATGGCAAACAACGAGTAATAATAGAAAATGTAAAACCTGTAATAAATTGCGGACAATATCCTGCAAAGAGAGTAGTCGGAGAAAAAGTAACGGTAACCGCGGATGTTTTTACCGACGGGCATGACGCTGTAAAAGCAGTACTGCTTTGGCGACTGGCCGGGAAAAAAAAGTGGGCGGAGGTGTCAATGAATTTTATTGGCAATGACAAATGGCAGGCATTCTTTATTCCGGACCAACAAGGCAAATATGAATATACTTTAATCGGATGGGTAGATCATTTTGCTAGTTGGCAGCATGGATTAAAAAGAAAATTTGAAGCAAATCAGGATATTTCCGTAGAGCTACAAATCGGAAAAGAGTTACTATCCCAGGCAGCGTCGGCAGGTTCTCAAAATAAACCAAAATTGGAAACCATGGCGGCTACTTTGGAGAAGGCAAATCCGGAGGAAGCGGTTAAAATGGCTACTTCTCAGGAAATTTCCCAATTGATGTTCAACGGCGTAACGAAACAAAATTTTGTTCAATATTCTAAGATCCTTACGCTGGAGGTGGAAAGGAAAAAAGCGCTTTTCAGCTCTTGGTATGAGCTTTTCCCAAGATCAACTTCTGAAAAACCTAACGGACACGGTACATTTAAAGATTGTGAAAAGCTTCTTCCAATGATTGCCGAAATGGGATTTGATGTGCTTTATTTTCCACCCATTCACCCCATAGGTAAAGTAAACAGAAAGGGAAAAAACAATTCTACAACGGCTCAGGAGGACGACCCAGGAGTACCTTGGGCTATAGGGAGCTCAGAAGGCGGACATAAATCAATCCATCAGGAACTGGGAACAGTAAAAGATTTTGAAAAGCTTGTAAAAAAAGCAAAAACCCTGGGCATTGAAATAGCGCTGGATTATGCGCTTCAATGCGCTCCCGATCATCCCTATGTAAAAGAACATCCTCAATGGTTCAAATGGAGGCCGGATGGCTCAGTTCAATATGCTGAAAACCCTCCGAAAAAATATCAGGATGTGCTGCCTTTCAATTTCGAGACCGAGGACTGGGAAAACTTATGGATAGAGCTTAAGAGCATTGTAGAATATTGGGTTGAAAGGGGAGTAAATATTTTCCGTGTGGACAATCCACATACCAAACCCTTTACTTTCTGGGAATGGATGATAAAAGAGGTTAGAAAAAAATATCCTGAAACAATATTTCTTGCTGAAGCTTTCACAAAACCAAGGGTAATGGAAAGGTTGGCTAAACTGGGGTTTCAACAGTCTTATACCTATTTCACCTGGAGGACATCCAAACATGAAATAACAGAATATGTAACGGAGCTTACGCAAACAGACCTTCGGGAATATTTCCGGCCGAATTTCTGGCCAAATACCCCTGATATTCTAAATGACCATTTACAAAAGGGAGGAGAGCCTGCATTTATCAGAAGCCTGGTCATGGCAGCAACCTTGTCTTCAAATTATGGTATTTACGGACCTGTTTTCGATTTTGGAATCAATACACCTGTAGCAGAAGGGAAAGAGGAATATTTAAATTCTGAAAAATATGAAATTGGGCATTGGGAATGGTCCAAACAAACCAGGATCAGAGAAATAATTACTCTTATCAATAAAATAAGGCGGGAGAATGAAGCACTGCAAACCACCTGGAACGTTCAGTTCTGCGATACCGACAACCAGAATTTATTATGTTATGTAAAGTCTACGGATAGCTTTGACAATAAGATAATTGTCGTCGTAAACCTCGCTTATACTCAAACATTGGCTGGCTATGTGAAGCTCCCACTCTGGAAGCTGAATATGCCTTATGATACTCCTTACCAAGTTCACGACTTACTTACTGATGAAAAATATACCTGGAACAATGAATGGAATTTCGTTGAACTAAACCCTTTTAAACTTCCTGTTCATGTTTTTAGAATTGAAGAAGAAAGCGTATAGCAGATGTTACATAAAAAATGAATGAGGATATTTCCCTAAAATATATTTTAAAATTTCAATACAATGCTGAAAGAAGAAGCTTATTCAGAAATAGCACATAATACCAACACACAAAAAAAATTGGAAGCTTCCTTACCTCAAGGAAGCTTGAAAAGACCCTATAGTGATGAAAATATACTGTGGTATAAAGATGCCATTATTTATGAGGTACATATAAAAGCTTTTAAAGACAGCAATGGCTCCGGAACAGGCAACTTTAAAGGTTTGATGGAAAAACTGGATTACCTTCAGGACCTAGGCGTAACGGCCATTTGGCTCCTTCCATTTTATCCATCGCCGTTAAAAGATGATGGGTATGATATCGCCGATTATTTTAGTATAAACCCCTCTTACGGAACGCTTCAGGATTTTAAACTTTTTATGAAGGAGGCAAAAAGAAGAGGCCTTAAAGTAATCACTGAATTAGTAATCAACCACACCTCTGATCAGCACCCTTGGTTTCAGCGGGCAAGAATTTCTAAACCTGGCTCTGTTTACAGGGACTATTACGTCTGGTCCGATGATCCTAACAAATTCAATGAGGTAAGAATTATTTTTAAAGATTTTGAAGCTTCAAACTGGACTTGGGATCCTGTGGCTAAGGCTTATTATTGGCATCGGTTCTTCCATCACCAACCTGATTTGAATTATGATAATCCTAAAGTGCAGCAAGAAGTATTCAGGGTATTGGATTTCTGGTTTAATATGGGCGTTGATGGTTTCCGGCTGGATGCCGTTCCATACCTGTTTGAGAGAGAGGGTACCAATTGTGAAAACTTACCCGAAACACACGCCTTCCTGAAAAAACTTCGGTCTTATGTAGACAGCAAGTATAAAAATAAGTTGCTGCTTGCCGAGGCGAATATGTGGCCTGAAGATTCAGCAAGTTATTTCGGAGACGGTGATGAGTGTCATATGAACTATCATTTTCCACTTATGCCCAGGATGTTTATGTCATTAAAAATGGAGGACCGGTATCCTCTTACAGACATTTTTGACCAGACGCCGTCCATTCCTGAGAATTGCCAGTGGGCCATGTTTTTAAGAAATCACGATGAACTTACTCTGGAAATGGTTACTGATGAAGAAAGGGACTATATGTACCGTGTATATACCAAAGATCCCTTAGCCAGAATAAATCTGGGTATTCGTCATCGGTTGGCGCCGCTGCTTGATAACAATCGAAAGAAGATTGAGCTGATGAACACTTTGTTATTTTCGCTGCCGGGCACTCCGGTAATGTACTATGGCGATGAAATTGGAATGGGCGATAATTATTACCTGGGAGACAGAGATGGAGTAAGAACACCGATGCAATGGAGCCCTGACAGAAATGCCGGATTCTCCAAAGCAAATCCGCAAAAGCTTTATCTTCCACTGATTATTGATCCTGAATATTCTTTTGAATCAATAAATGTGGAAACTCAGCAGAAAAACCTCTCCTCATTATTGTGGTGGAACAAGCGTGTTATTGCCATGCGAAAAAGACATCAAGCTTTTGGTCGTGGGGACATAAAATTTTTATCACCCTCTAATCCAAAAGTGCTTGCTTTTATTAGATCTTATAAGGGGGAAGTGATATTGGTGGTAGTAAATTTATCAAGATTTTCGCAGGCAATGGAGCTAGAACTTCCTGATTATACAGGTTATACGCCTACCGAGGTTTTCAGCCAAAACAAATTCCCTCAGATTAAAGAAACGCCCTATGTCTTCACCCTGGGGCCTCATGGATATTTCTGGTTTTCATTGGAACAAGAAAATATTATGGTGGATGATATACACTTGCCTTCATTTCAGGAATTTGAAATAGACAACTGGGAAAGTATTGAAAGGGGTAAGTTTAACAAGATTTTAGCAAATAAAATTTTACCCAAATACCTGAAGGGTTGCAGATGGTTTGGAGGAAAAGCAAAGACCATTCAACGGATAAACATCCAGGAGATTTTGCCGATTAAAACAGAAGAAGGAGGCGCGGCCTTCTTTATAATTGAGGTCAGCTATACCGAAGATCTTCCGGAATTATACCTTCTTCCCCTGTCGGTTGGATACCTGGCAGAAGAAGAAAAAATGTTTAATGATTACCATCCGAAAAGTATTGTTGCCTCTTTAAGAATGAATGGCTCGAATGCAATTCTATATGATGCTGTTTATGACGAATCATTCAGAAAAGCCGTATTTTCAATGGTTGCAAGAAAAAGGAGATTAAAATATGAAACTGGGGATTTGCTGGCTAATGTGAATAAAGAGTTTGAAAAGGATTTAAAAGAGGTGCTTAATCAGTTTAGCTCAAAAGTGCTAAACGTGGAACAAAGCAACACTTCTATTCTTTTTGAAAATAAGTTCTTTTTTAAGATCTATAGAAAACTGGATAGGGTGATAAACCCGGATCTGGAAATCAACAGATTTTTAACTGAAAAAACGGACTTTGCCCATATGCCAAAGTTTGTGGCGTCTATTGAACATTATAACAACCAACCGAACAGCCAACCTTTGGTATTGGGTTTAATGCAGGAAGCTGTACCCAATCAGGGAGACGCCTGGCAATACATTTGTGAAACACTGGAAGACTACTTCGAAAGGGTATTAGAGGAAAAAACTTCCAATGGAGTACAATTTGAGATGGAAAAGTTTGAGGAAAGCATGGATTCGGAGCTTCCAACATCTCTTGAATCCGTCATAGGAGGCCCTTATGTAGAAAGAGTAAACCAATTGGGACAAAGGACAGGGGAAATGCATATCGCTTTGGCTTCAAGACACCAGGAAAAAGATTTTGACCCTGAACCCTTTTCCCTTCATTACCAAAGATCACTATTTTCTTCTTTGCAATCTCTGGTGAGAAGCACTTTCGATACGCTGAAAAAAAATATGAAAAATTTGCCGGAGGAGGTGCGGGAAGAAGCTGAAGAAGTAATGAACATGAAAGGCGAAATTCTCCAGGTACTTAAAAAGATTTTCTCTAAAAAAATCACCACCATGAAAATACGAATTCACGGAGATTATCATCTTGGGCAAGTACTGTTTACGGGAAAGGATTTCCTTATTATTGATTTTGAAGGAGAGCCTGCAAGAAGCTTCAGCGAGCGAAGGTTAAAAAGATCTCCGTTAAGAGATGTGGCAGGAATGATGAGATCATTCCATTATGCTGCATATAGTGTATTATTGCAAAATAATAGTATTCGCCAGGAAGATTCCTCTCATCTTGAACAATGGGCTGAGCTTTGGTATCATTTCGTTAGCAAATACTATTTGAAAACCTATTTAAAAAAGACTGCCAATTGCGATTTTATTCCAATTGACCGTGAATCTTTTGATATCCTGCTGGAAACATTCTTGCTTGAAAAGGCT
>Ga0196965_1000626_pt1 | contig 18040 bp, 14 predicted proteins | sample S1_20metaG_FD_148668 | JGI IMG/M metagenome (GOLD analysis project Ga0196965, IMG submission 148668) | Soil microbial communities from Anza Borrego desert, Southern California, United States - S1_20 | ecosystem: Environmental > Terrestrial > Soil > Desert | place: USA: California | collected... | reverse complement strand
AATATTATAAAGATGTGCGCTATTGCTTAATGTATTAGAACCCTATTGCCACAAGGAACTTAATCCCCACGCGCCTAAACCATTAATCGACGATAATCAAGAAATCCTTTCATGATACAACAATGTTTTGAACCTGTATGAAAAAGTTTTTTAACATACTTTTGGGAATTATTCGCAATTATTAAATATGAAAAATGTATAATTATATCATCATGATCAAAAAGGAGATTGTCATGACAATATCAATTTCGCTTGTTCTTACATTAGTTCCAACAACTTACGCTCAAAAGGGCAGCTTTATAGTGGAGGTGACATTTCTAGACAGTTCAAGAAATGGGCCTAATGATGTAAGCCTGTACATCGAAGAGTATCCGCAATACTCCCGAGACAATATCGATTTGATTGATGCAATGTATGATGATGATCCCGATAGTCCTGATGGACAGTATACTACTAGAATAGTTATGCCGTCTGGTTTAATCGATGCAAATGAAGATTTTCATGTTTGTGTGGTTGACGAGGATGATGGAAGCATATATGATTGCTTTGAAATGACAAATAGTCCTAAGAAAGGGCCAGAATATCTCACGGTGAGGGTATAACTGAATCATCTATAACAGTTCTTATTTTATTTACCATATGATTAAAGGAACCTCTTTATTTTAACTCAATCTATAATTTTACAAGATGGCATTGGTTTGATCATTGAAAGTTTAAATATTTCTTTAGATAATTGATTTTAGAATGCCGTTTAGAATACCGATATCAGCACGTGTTCCCACGCGCCCAAACTAAATGATACTTTGTTTTGTAATGATATTATGACCGCGAGTTTTTAAATCTCTTCAAGATGGTCATGTCATATTGATTGTGGGTTCAATTCAACCTTGAACCGTATCTCAGTGTACCTAAACTTAGTGATCAGATATGGTAATACAATAAATCTAAAATCAAGCTTTTTCTAACCGAGTCATCGCAAGTCGTTTATTATTCAATGCCTCGACATTATTTGGCTCTATCTCCAAAGCTCTGTCATAGCACTCGATGGCCTCGTCATATTTCCCTAGGTGACCAAGAGCCACACCTTTGTTACGCAATGCTAAAACATAAGTTGGCTCTATCTCCAAAGCTCTGTCATAGCACTCGATGGCCTCGTCATATTTCCCTAGGTGACCAAGAGCTGAGCCTTTGTTAGCCCATGCCTCGACATTATTTGGCTCTATCTCCAAAGCCTTGTAATAGCACTCGATGGCCTCGTTGAATTTTCCCCTGTTACCAAGAGCTGAGCCTTTGTTATACAATGCTAAAGCATAATTTGGCTCTATCTCCAAAGCTCTGTCATAGCACTCGATCTCTTCATTGTATTTTCCCATGTTACCAAATACGACGCCTTTATTACTCCATGCTAAAGCATAATTTGGCTCTATCTCCAAAGCTCTGTCATAGGAGTCGATGGCCTCGTTGAATTTTCCCCTGTTACCAAGAGCTGAGCCTTTGTTATACAATGCTAAAGCATAATTTGGCTCTATCTCCAAAGCTCTGTCATAGGAGTCGATGGCCTCGTCATATTTCCCTAGGTGACCAAGAGCCATACCTTTGTTAGCCCATGCCTCGACATTATTTGGCTCTATCTCCAAAACCCTATCATAGTGTTTTATGGCATCAACATGCTCATTTTTGTAGTAGTGCTCATTACCATTAAGTATGATTTCTTTTAATATCAATTCATTTTTAGAAACTTGCATATCTCCAACGTTTATCTCTTTTATTTCTATGCCCTTTTTCTTTTCTAAGTTCTTAGATTCGTCCAGTATGATTTGAATTTGTTTGTACGCGGTATTAGATTCTTCTGATTTGACCCGATAGGTCTCTTCAAGCTTCCTACCGAGAGATGAAGGGGATTCTAATTGGATCGATATAGAAAACAACTTTTGTAATTTCTTTAAATTGTGATTTGAGGTATCACCTAAGACGTGAAGATGAATCACATTACCTTCTAATCTATAATCTATTTTTTTATCTATGATGTTTTCACTACTTTTAAATTTGGTAACTATTAGATCAGTTTTATTGTCACGAATATCTACATTATTTCTGTCTTTTTTGACTTCGTTTAGTTTAAATTTAATACCACATTGAGGACAGAAATTTTCTGTACTAAGAGTGTAACCGCATTTATGACAATGTTTCATAATCTTCATAGACGGCTCATAGCTAAAAAATATTTAGTCAGGCGAATACTTTTGTTTTTTCTTTCATCAAAATAACGAACAAATAGGATTGTTTGGCAATTATTGTAACAATATGTGATATATATTACAGAATGACAAAGTTAGTAAATATATTCGTGACCCTCCTCTTAATATTAAAATGAAATTAACCATACGGTTTTGTGGAAATAATTATTGAATACCGTGTCTAAAGTCTTAACCACATTAAATGACCATTATTTGATCTTTGAGAACATTTAGTGAGCTCAGGCGATGACGGTAGTTCAAATTAATTGTTTAAAATTTTAGAACTCTACTACCACTGGGAACTTAATACCCACGCTCCCAAACTAAATGATCTGTTATGTGGTAATGACATTTAATACTAACTTTATAAAGTGAACTTATTTCAACTTTTCCATTAATTCCCCCGTCTTTAGCCACTTTACCATCCACGGAATAGCATATTTGGTTAATCTATCATCTGGACTGACTAATCTTGCAATTTGATGTACTTTTTGCAAATTTAATCTGTCATTTTGTATTTGGCTCATTTTCGTTCTTATCGCTGTAAGTATTTTGTTATTTTTTTGTTGGTTCATTGCCATGATATATGTCTACAGCAGGTTCGCTTATAAACAAAATTAGTGGTCAAGTTGTTTTTATTAAGTTTTTATTATATTTGAAAGAATCAAAGGAATTTGATTGCGGTCTAGTTTTACTCTAACATGAGATAAGAAAAACTGGAAGTAATATGTCATTTGCTTTTACAATTTCATCTGCAGGGACTCAATTCAACCTTGAACCGTATCCCCACGAAGTAGCACAATTGCAATAGTGTCTTTTTATTCTTATCATCTCCAAAATGATGATTAGAAACAGAAAGAGAAAATACAAATTCTACTTTGTGAACATAATAACATACAAATTAAAAATCAAATAAATAATTGATTATAATTTCTTATTAATTAGATATTCATTTGAAAGTAAGTCAGATTTGAATGAAATTTTTATGCTTGGGATTTTTTTATTAGTTTACTTCTTAATTATTGTTAGAAATAGGCTAAACCATATTCCCTTCTGGATAATAATGTCAATTGGAGCCTTTCTTGTTATAGGATTTGGTATAATTCCCGTAGAATCCGCTCTAAAATCAATTAATTTTCAAGTTATAATATTTCTTTTTGGAATGTTTAGTATCACTTCTGCTCTCGAAAGATCTGGCGTACTATCCCATGTAATTGGAACCATCTTATCTCGACTCAATAGAGCGGATCATATTATTCTAGTAATAGTATTTATATCAGGGTTTTTAGCAGCCTTTGTGGTAAACGATAAAGCTGCTATTCTTCTAGTTCCATTTGCCATATCTATTTCTAATCCGTTAAGAATTAAACCACAAATAGTATTGATTTCTATCGCTATTGGGATAAATATTGGAAGTGTGATGACGCCTATCGGAAGTCCTCAAAACCTGCTTATTGCTACTCAGAGCGGGATATCTTTACCTTTCATAACATTCATTTCAACACTTGGACCACCAACAATCATAAATCTATTCTTAAGTGGTCTAATTTTGCATCTTTATTATAAGAAATCTATTGTTACAAAACCTCCTCTACAAGAACAATTTCCAAAAAAAATTATGAAAAGCAAGTCAATATTAAAAATCAAAATGACTTTGATGAAATATCAAATAACTTAAAACTAATCAAATTTTCATTTAACAATAGATTCGCAAAAATATCTTTATTGGTTTTTGTATCTACTATAGGAGCTATAATATCATCAGAAGTCACGAATCTTTTATTTGGGATTCATATTGATATAGAAATAATATCGCTAATAGGTGCAACTGTTTTATACCTCTTATGTAAAGAAAGAATCACTATACTAAGAGATGTTAATTATTCTGTTTTAATCTTTTTTGTTGATATGTTTATTTTTACATCCGCTTTATGGACTTCAGGACTAACTCCAAATGTGCTGAATCATTTTCCTCCATTTATCTTGAATAATACTTCATATGAAACAAGTATCCATCTTCATAACAACGCAATTATTTCTGTAGTGAGTATAACAATGAGTCAAATACTAAGCAATGTACCCTTCGTTGCCATCTATAATCTTTTTATGATTGAAAATGGTTTTGATAAAGATGATATATCTCCATATCTAATGTTAGCTGCAGCATGTACAATTGCTGGTAACCTTACTATATTTGGAGCTGTAAGTAACATTATCATAATGCAAACTGCTGAATCTAGAGGAGTGAAGGTATTTACCTTTGTAGAGTTCTTCAAAATCGGATCGATGATAACGGTTCTGAATGTTATTGTTTATTATTTATTTTTGACACTATGATTTTTACAGATTTTAGAGTATTGTATTATTTTATAATTATTTTGGAAGCAAAAGAATCCTATAGCGAACTACCTTTCTGATTAAGATGACTATATCTCAATGTTTTAGTACCTTACATACACTGGGAACTTAATCCCACGTGCCAAAACTCGCTGATATGTTAGTTGGTAATCATCGGAATATAAAGTTTAGAATAATAATAGTAACTGTTGCTATAAATATAGTTTGAAATTGAAGTCACTTTTATAGCGATTTCAGTAGCAGTAACAAAACCTCAATTTTTGGTAATTGTGACAATAAACTTATTTTGCAATTCAATTTAAATTTCTTAGTTTGATTAATATTAAGATACTAAAGCAATATTAATTTTCCACAATCAATTATAAGGTAACTATAGTATGATAATACTTAGATCTCGTTGTTATACATGTGACTAGTTCGCAGGTTCACCGATTAGAAATCTGTTTAGTATATTATAACAAACTGGGCAATAGTGGTATTGCTCTAAATACTTGGATGAAAAACTGGATAGCATTGATGCCATCCATAAGCATTCACTACATAATAAGAAATAGTTTTGCCGATTCAAATCAACTACGTTTTCATCAGGTTTTTGACTATCCTTTATCTTTGTTTCGTTATAATATATAGTTGACACCCAAATTCAATAGTTTGAGAAAGTATTTATTAATTTTGAATTTGTTGCAATTTGTTTTGATATTTAATGAAATTAAAGTTTATGCAATTATTTAAGTGCAAGTATGCTTACTACATATCAATCATATGCCTAAAATTAAGGAATTTAGAAAGGGAAAAGTTTCAAGTGAAAGCATAACTTTTAGGATTGAAAAATCTACATTAGATGAATTAAGGTTAGAAGCCGACCAAAAAATGGAAAGTGTTAATACGCTGGTAAATCAAATAATTAAATCCTATATCCAGTGGCATAAACCTGCTAAGAAAGCCGGTTTGGGTTATTTTTCTAAAGTTCTTGTATCTAAATCGATAAACTCGCTAACAGACGAACAAGTAATAAAAATGACCGAAGAATTTTGCCATCATCATTTAAGCGACATTACTCATATGTTAAGGACAGCAAATACCTTTTCATCCTTTATGAATGGATTGTGTGCCTGGTTGGATTCTTCAGGGTATGATTTTAGGATCGATAGTTTCGAAGGTATGGATATTTATGTTATCCAATTTGATTTGGGGAGAAAATGGTCCTTGTACTTTAAAACACAGATGCAAATAGCGTTTGAGCAATTTAATTTAAAAGATGCAAAAGCAGAAATGACCGACAACACGGTAATACTTAGGGTAAATAAATCAAAATAGACTACTGACCTTTTTTGTTGAATAATAACTAAAGAATATATTAATTATTAAACTATTATCGTATTTTTCATGGATAGAGAAAGAGAAAAGAAGACTATTGAAAAGTTAATGATTACCGATATGTCCAATAAATAATAACTTTTAGCTTCAATATTCATTGCAGCTTCACTATATTATAGAAAATAACTTCTTACATTATACTTAATAAGATCTTTATAACCATATTATAATCTATATAAAAAAATTTTGAAATTATATTCAATTAATAAAAATAGCAACTATTATGCTGCGTATGGCTCCCGTCCTGAGAGAGACATAGAAATTTTACTGATTTGTTTGCTGAACAAATATCTTCTGCTTTGTCCATATCAAATAGATAATATCTCAGAATCATTAAAGCCATTTTCTCAGTCTCGGCTGCTATCTTTTTAACTTCTTTAGAACTGCTTTTGTTATCTTGGCTATACATCGACCGGCTAGAATGGTTCTTAATTTTTAGGCTCTTAAACTTTATTTGATTTTTTGACTCTTTAGCCCTTGACGAATGAGGTTTTTGGCGCTTACTATTTTCAAATGCTATTTGTTTCAGTGTTTTTATGGCTGCATTTTCAAGACCAATTATTTTTCCAATCTTTTCCTCTAATTCGTTATTCTTTTGCTGCACAGATGGATCTACATTCGAAAAACTTTGAAATTTGTCCAGATTATTCGATCCACTGTGTCTATACTGCTCTTTCATTTGTTAGACACTATATTTTTTGGTAAATTAACATCTATATATTAATTTGGTTTTTTTTTGTGTGTATACTGATATTTAATATGTTAGAGTTAATTAGAGTTAATTGCAATTATTTAAGTGCTAAGGATGAGGGATATATACGATAAATAAATTAAATAATTTTCATCATGACAACATATAGATGAATGAAATGGATTAAACGTATGCATTGAAGTGACTACTTTCAAAAGTCTTCCTTTTAGTCAAAAGATCTGAGGATTTTAGTATCTAAAAGTGGATCTTTAAGAATGAATAATCCTAGTATTCCTTAAAGATGTTTGTCACTTGCTTATGACCTTTATTGTAGACTTCATTCATTTGCAATACAATCGACGATATTTTATAATGCAGCCAGTCTCATATGAATCGGTTAATAGATTATTTATCAATTATCTGCATTGTCAACCTTCCTACAATATTGACAAAAGCAGTGTGGATCAAGCTGGTTATTCCCATGAAATCATGATGACTAATCCACCCCACAAACTACATTGAAATTTCTTGTCTATTTGTACGCTATTTGATGTATTAATAATTAACAATTTCGCTTCATTATAATTTGTGGTACAAATGTCTAATCTGTAGTAATATTCTATTAAGAAAATATTTTGAATTTATGTTATTAGGTATCGATTCAATTGCAAGGACAGTAAAAATAGTAAAGATGGAAATAATAATCGTAATTTCTCCTTACAACAATAGGTTTAATATTATTCGTTACAGGTGCAATAACTATTCGTAACATCCTCTACTGATACTTTTTGTATAAAAAATTGTACTCATCATAACTCCAATACATCTTTTCATTAAATGCAGTTTCCTAATCGCAGTGCTTAAGATACTAAATTTTTAAAAGTTTTTTTTATTTCGGTTTATCCTATTTGCATGTCATTTAGGTTAATTGTTTTATATAACGAATTTTAAATAATCAGTTTTTATTTGAATTGTATAAAATTTGTAACAAAGCATCGGTAGCTATGGATAAGTCAAAATTAAATCAGTATCTAAACTTTTGTTACATTAATCACAGATATACAATCCAAGCCACATGTGTTTATTGGACTAAAAATGGTGGTAACCAAAGTTACCTTCAAAACTATTATCTGGTATCTATTAATGTAACAAAAATTGAGAATATTGATCAAAAATAAATTATATTTTGACGGTAATACCATTACACTCAAACTCTAAGAAAAATAGGCATGATTCGAGGAGAGAAATAGTAAAAGGCTACATTCAGGTGATAAGTATCTGATAAAGTCATCTAACTATATCATTCGGTCATTATACCACTAGACGCATAAAAAACCTCCATGACGAGAAAATACAAGATGATGGACTTAGTTTTTACGCTCGTATGGTCCACCTAATCTTCGTATCTTGTCCTTTTCTTGTAAATCGATATAAGGCGTGAGAAAGTTCCCCATGCGAACTTCTAATTGATGCCTTTATTATTTCTCTCTTGCTTATTACTTCCATTGTATATATCAGATATCAGTAGGACCATCTCTATACTGAATATCAAATGTAAATTGCTTTTGGAGACACGGATAGATGATTCTAGTGGGGAGAAGGTTACGTGCTTTAACACTCATGTTATTTGAGGAGTATAAGCAGGAAGGGGGTGCCCATTACCTGTCCAATAAGTCAATAAATGAGTGTTACCATATTAATACTAATAAAGGATAAAGATAACATAGTAAATGTTATTGTCTAACGCGTCGCTAATAAATCCTCTTACTATGGTAATAAGGTGTTGTAATGGATTGAGAGGGAGCTTAGAGTTTAAGAGATTTTTAAATTATTGTTATATCTTGAATTGTAAATTATATCTTTAACTATTCAATGCCTAGTACCACCTGAGAGATCATTGCTTTTAGTAATACATATCCTGTATTGTAATTCTATAGTATTTTGTTCCGTTACCCTTTAATTCTCAATCACCTACATTATGATCACGTTGTTCAATATCTATCCTATACCTATGAGAACTAGTTGATACATCTCATAGGTTAGGTTTTTTACAGCAAATGATAAATGTTCGGTGACGTTTGGTTATAGTAACAAATTTCATTTGAATTAATTAAAAAGGATATTTAAATTTGATCAATAGTTGGAGATTCGAAATTACATTTATTTTAAAAACTCCAGCTACTCAAATAATGTTTTAATAGATAATTGCACTTTGGTTTTGTGGATAAACCAACATTCATTTTCTGAATGTTTTAAGTCGATTTAGTTCATTCATTGGTTAGCTTGTTATAGGATTTGCAAGAAGGGCACTTAAAGATTATGTCTTTATAGGTATTTGGAATAATGTTCTCTGCTAAAGCAAATTCGCAATTTCCACAACTATATGTTTCAAGTTAAATACCTTTGACCAACATATCCTTATCATCCGTAGCAAAAATAGTACGCAATCCTTCATGAGGCTGAGGAACAACCTTAAGTTTGATTCTTTTTGTCATGATGGTATAAATATCAATTGTTTTAAATGTTTACTTGTAATTCTCATATAGTAAAAAGTTTGATAATTTGCGCTGGATTATCAATAGTAGAAGCAAGCATCAAGATTCTATTCAACCTTGAACCGTATCTCCACGGGCCAGCTGAGTAATAGAGTTCTTATATCAGATCAACATTAACGAATATAGTCAACAAAAGAGAGTGATGTGATTGCCTGTTAAACTTTCTACAACAGTAGGCAATATTGAGACCATACCTAATGAAAATAATCAAGTATTGGTTAGAGAATTCTATGAATTTATGAGGTCCTCTGATACATCTGATAAATATCCAAATAATAATCTTAAAACTATTATAGCTTTTGGAAGGTTTTTAGATCCCTCTATTTTATTCCAGAATATTACAAAGAGAGGTCCAAATCCCCATTATCTTTTTTTTATTAGTATTTTTAATTAACTTAGGATTAATCTAATTATAACTTATTATTTCTAACGAGTCCTTTTGCCACAAGGAAATGAATCTCTATCTCTATATCCATCTAAGATAATATCTAGAGTCAGTATTATTACTACTAAAGTTTAACCATTTAAATTATGTTTTAACTCTGAGTAATAACCTGAAAATGTACAGACATCCTTAGTACAAAAAAATCATTGAATATCTTTTTAGGAATTTCTTTCTTTTTAGAATCGTAGAGTTTTTAAGTAAAGTACAAATATAGATCTTAGAAAATGTCGAAAGACCCTAATCAGATATTCCAACCGTCTTTGAGAAACAAATTTTTGATTGAAATTGTAGGTTCATTTATTTTAGTTTATGCAATTGCATCCGCTGCGACAGTTTATTCTGATAGTGGTCAGTTAGGTGTAATCGGTATCGGCTTGGTTCATGCACTTGTATTAACTGCTATTGTGTATGCAATAGGATATCGTTCTGGCGCACAGGTTAATCCTGCAGTTACAATTGGATTATTGGTAGCAAAAAAAATAACTGGTAAGGAAGCTGCTGTATACATAATAGCTCAAATTATTGGAGCAGTAATTGCCGCAGCCGTAGTGTACTCGATTTTTGGCTCTGATATGTCTGCAAGTGTAACATTACCTGCGCAGGATAATGTAACAAGAGCCCTAATATTAGAAACAGTAATGACCTTTACCTTAGTGTATGTGGTGCTGGCTACCACTACTTCAAAGAATTTTAAAACATTGCCACTTGCAGGGCTGGCCATTGGTTTTACATTAGGTTTAAACGTTATGTTTGGTGGTGCGATTACTGGAGGCTCGTTAAACCCTGCACGCTCTTTTGGTCCGGCTTTAATCATGTTTGATTTTAATTATCATTGGATCTATTGGATAGCCCCAATTATAGGGGGACTGATAGCAGCTGGAGTATACAAAGTAGTGCATACCAAGGAAGAACAAGAGGAAGAAAAACTTCCACCAAAATAATTTAAACATGATCCTTTAGTGATTAATATATTAAGTTTAAAACTATAATATCGTTATCGCTAAACTACGCTAGAACTCACTACTACTCGGAACTTAATCCCCATGGAGGAGCGCCATAACATTTTTGTGTTGTTGTTTCATACTTTGAAATTCAATTCTTAAAGTGCTAGAATATTAGAGTATTGCACCTAGTTAGCAAATCCAATATACTTTTTTATGGTGCTATGAGTATGCATAATTCAAAAATTGATATCAGCAATCGACAAAAAAAGCACGGATTGAAGACTTTCTTCTTGATACCTGTTGTTATTGCCTTGATAGCAACAGTTGGCTTATCAACATTGTTCAGCCCCATGTCTACATTTGCCTTAACTTTTGATATGAAAAATGGCGATAATGATGATGGTGATGGAACAAAGGAACAGGGTGAAGCAGGAGGTATTTGTAAACAAGTCTCACCAGGACACATGACCTGCACTCCCATCCTAAAATACAATGGTCATTGTGGCATTGAGGATCCTGATACTATGACTAGTTACGAGGTTGAATGTCCTAAATAGCATTATCAGAGGCTTTTATAGCCATCATGATAGAACCTCGAATTTGTCTATCTTTAATTTATATATAATTTCTAAAATCAATATACGAAAACTAACTTCCTTCCTTCAAAGAAATGCATATTTGATTGGTTCTGACTTTGAATCTCTTAATCAATCTGCTAGAACTCCCTTATCACATGGAACTTGATCATCACGTGCCCAAACTAAATGATATCATAATTGGTAATGATATTTGGATTATCATAGAACTAACTTTCCAACCACTCATGTAATTTAATTTAGTTTCTGTTCAACCTTGAGTCGTATACTCACAGCCCATTCCTTGTTGGTTTTCCTATATCTGGATATTGATCAGCAACCAAATTAGTCACTTTTGTTCTTACTTCAACTGCATAATCATTAAGAAGCGATAGGGAAGATCCATCCAAATGGAATTATAAATTTTATTTAATTACATCATGAAACTGCATCATTATAGTACAATTTTCCTTCTATCTTTTTACTTTGCCGTGATCCCACGTTGCATAAAACTTTGGTGTTATCTCTAATAAGATGGCATCACCTGTCCTGATGCTACTTATTATAGTCTGAGACATGGGATTCTCAATGCCTCCAAGATATTTAACTATAATCTTTTCTATTATAGGTAGGTTATAGTCAACATCCTCAGATATTCTTACTGTTCCTTTGCCACGAACTCCTTTGTAAGGTATTCTGTCGTCGTCTATACAGAAATATATGCTGTTATTCCTTCTTAGGTTTTGAGTCTTCTTAGATTCTCTCCCACTTTCTATGTAAATTTTATTATTATTGTTGTCAAAATAATACCATGTAGGATGTATGTTGGGTTCTCCCTTTTTGTCTAAAGTTGAAATGTGAACATTTTTGTTACTGTTGATCAAGAAATTTCTAACTTCGTCTTCTGTCATCGGACCACCAAATTCTGGTTCACTTGCATCAATTATCTTCACATTGATATCTCTCCTTGAATTATAACTGTAATGATGAATCGATTACCCCATTGTGTCTTGTGTATATCATTTGCCATAAGATATTGTTACCTTGTAATGTTTCTATTTTTTATATTCTAATAGAGATCTTATATCTGCAACGAGTCTAATTGAACCTATTTTCCTATCGTCATTCACTTGAAACCATCCACATACAAAGATCGTCACGGGTGGCTCGCGATAGTTCATTTCGAAGAGAAGACAGACATCGTTGTTATCTTCAAACTCCTTTTTGATCTCAAATGGTGGTAGGTTCGCATGTTCTAGATATTTCACATATGGTTCAGCTTGGCTAAATTTTGTTAGTTCAACAGGTCCAGGTGCTAGGACCGATATATTATTGCTTATGTGGCTTCTAACATTTTTAAAGTCTTTTCGCTCCAGAGCATCTACAAACTCCATAACGATTTCCTTGGCACTTTTTGTAGAATCTTCATCTTTTTGCATAACAAACGTCATACCGTACGTAGAAATAAAAGATATATAAATACCGGACTTTACAAATGTAAATTCTAAATTTTATGTATGTTTATCAGTATGGCCTATCATTATAGAATCACATTTTCACTTATATGGTTGGAAAAACATGTACATCAGACGATACTTTTGACTATAAACGGCGAAACTAGTGTTTTGAATAGTTAGATCTTTTTAGGACTTCATGAACCCTACTGCCACTGGGAACTTAATCCCCATTATTTTTCTATTTAACGATTTTCTATTAGTTAGTTCATGCATCTGATCCTTGTATCACAAGGGACTTAATGCCCATCGATACAATGAATCGAATATAGAATATTTGGAGAATTCTTGAGTTGAGAAAAATTAATACTATTATGATCTATTAAATAAATATACACTTCATGATTTTGTGGATGAATGGCAATATATATAAATTCTTAAATAATTCTAATGTATATTTTAACTGTGGAGAGAAGGAGAAAAAGCATAAATGGACAATGGGAAACTATATTCGAATCTCAAGTTGTAGGAATTCATTCTGCCCTCTTAAATAATGGAAAAGTTTTGCTATTTTCTTATAAAAGTAAGGATTCTAACCATAGTCACGGTAGTAGTAATGGTGGTTCTCATAATCACAGTCATGGAAGTGCCGACAGTATTGGTGATAGCGAAGTAGTAGATATTTTTTCTAAAACAAGTCAAAGAATAGATCTTCAAAGAAATATCTTTTGTGGTGGAACATGTTTTCTTGATGATGGAAGATTATTAGTAGCAGGGGGACAATACCCAACCATCTATAAGATCATTAATCCTCCATGTAATGATATTAATACTTTTGATCCTCTTTCTAACAATTGGAGGTATCTATCAGAAAGTGATACAAAGCTAAGGATGAAAGGTCGATGGTATCCTACGTGTCTTACCTTATCTAATGGTCAAGCTATTATAATTTCAGGTAGGTACAGCTTTTATCAAATTCATTTTTGGATATTCAAATTCGTTAATAATACTTTGCAATCCTTTGCGAATTATGATAACTCGTTATCCACACCTAGAGAATTGCCTTTCAAGGTAGATCTATACCCATTTATGCATCTCTTACCAGATGGAAAAATTTTTGTTCATTCTAATAATACTACTAGGCTTTATGATTCACTAACAAATACATGGATAAGGAACGAAAATAATAATTTAACCGAGATAAAAACAAATTATAAGTATTCTAGAACCAATCCAGGTCAAGGAACATCTGTGTTATTGCCTTTAACACCTTACTCAAATCCACCTTATAATCCTAAAATATTATTGATTGGTGGAGCTGGTTCTAACAATCCTGGGATTAATACTCCAGCTACCAATACGGTTGAGAAAATGGATTTTAAGGAGGCAAATTTACGATGGCAGCAAATTAGTTCGATGAATCATAGACGAGTAATGCCAGATTCCGTTATACTACCAGATCAAACTGTATTTGTGGTCAATGGAAGTGGAAAAGGCAGGTCCGATCAGGCAGTTGATCCTGTATTAGAACCTGAAATTTTTAATCCTTTTACTGAAACATGGACAAAAGCGCAACCAATGAACATTCCAAGGTTATATCATGCGACTGCACTACTTCTTCCAGATGGCAGCATTCTTACCACAGGTACCGATGGAGAATGGAACAAACCTCCATTTAATCAGGACCAGAAGAATTTAGAACTTTTTAGACCGTGGTATTTCTTTGAATCTTCAAGACCTGAAATTACTAATCAACCTGATGAAGTTCTACATAATGAAAAATTCAAGTTGAGATACTCTCACCCTAAAGCCATTAATAAAGTAGTAATAATTAGACCTAGTTCAGTGACACATTCTTTAAATACAGAACAGCGGTTGGTAGAACTTGAGTTATTATCAAAATCCGTAAATGAACTAGAATTAAAATCTCCTCCAAATGGCCTGATTTCTCCTCCTGGCTATTACATGTTGTTTTTAATAGATGAAGATGGAATACCTTCAAGATCTAGGTTTATGCGTATATCGATCAACCAACAGACAGCGAATGAACAAAGGACTAATGTCGTATAAGTATCGGCAAATACTCTGCTAATTTTAGACATTTGTGATGATTATGATGTAGTAGAACCCTGTTACCACTGGGAACTTAATCCCCACGGGCCCGCTTCATAACTGAATCCTTTTTTAGGCCTGATATGAAGGATATCGTTAGGGAAAAGAGTTACAATTTAGTGAGTATAATACTGCTGAACCAATAATTATGGAGAATCCATATTTTAGATTCATTTATACACTAAAGGCTACAGAAACCAAAAGACCATATCCAAAACACCTAGAGGTTTTTCTTGACTATTTGAGACTGCAAGGATCTAACGATAATCGTCATGTTTTAAAGTAACAAACCTACTTAATGTATATCCATATGTTCTAAGCTTGTTCGAATCGACTAATAAACTTCTATAATCCCATCTCTTTTACTTCAAATTCATTAATACTATATTGGAACACGTATTTGGAAGTAATCATGTTACCTGATATTTGAATCTGGTTTCGAATCAGTCTTTTCATTTATACTCTTGTTGGCTAAGCCAAGCGTATCAGAAACGTCACCGATTATATCCACAAAATTATCATCAGACGATCCAAGCAGGTCTACTATGTCTTCTCGAATTAAGCATGATTGAAGCTCAGCTATAACATTGTCGTTATCATCCTTCTTGAACCAGCTTGCATGAAGAGTGTTCTCGTATATTGCTCCGTATTTGGGCGGGTTCTTATCCACACTCCTTCGACATTTGCCATCTAGACCTCCTAATTGACTGCTTACAGATACCTGCAAATCATTATCCCCGTTAAAACCCTCTTTATCCAATGAAAAGAAAGGAATGCCCAGTATGTTCCTATAATATTCCTCTAAAACTTTTTGACTCACTGTTGCTTCAGGCTTCCAAGTGCCTGCTATAGCATAGGACTTGACATTTGTTGGAAGTAAGTTTGAATAAGCAGCACTATCTGGAGCAAGTGACTCTATTGCCCCTTTATCTATCGGCGTAAATGAATAAATATCTTTTAGTTGTAAGGTTTTGTAATCAGAATCTTTTGCATAATTAGAATTCCATAGTGCTGTAAATGGGTCTTTATTGTCTTGTTGCTTGTAGCTATACCAATTATCTTTTTGTCGAAAGAGCCTTCCAGATAGGCCTGCACCGAAGTGTGGTGTTCCGATGGTTATTAATCGGCGAATTTGGCCTTTCATATAATTTTCTTTAGCTTTGTATCCATTCTGTTGGCATAATCCGCGAGCGATAAGACCACCCATGCTATGGGCAATGATATCTACTTGGGAAGCTGATATGTATTTTTTATTGTGTTCTTCCAAAACTTCATGAATACTCGATTTGAGCTCAGCTATAGCTTGGTTACCTATTTTTGGCTCATCATTAGGATCGAAGGTTTTATCATTATATTTTTCATAGTTTACCATCGAAACACAAAAACCATGGCGTTGGAGAAACTGCTTAAAACCAGTAATTTCCCACGAACTATGTGGATTGCTCCAGACGCCATGGACCAAAATGATTGGAACCCGATAAACTTTTATCATTATATTTTCTCGGATGTATTCTTTTTTAATATCACTTACAGAGATCGTAACTGCTAAATGTTTCGTATTCTTTTTCATGTCTATATATTTTGGCCCTTTATAAATTGCTGCGACTACACTACCATTACTTTGATATTTAAGAGTTATTGGATCTGCGACTATTGAATTTGATTTAGGATCGTTTGTATCATTAATGGAAATTAACGATCCGTAATCAATATTGGATGGTCCGGTTACAGAAAATTTAAGCCGACTATCGTAATTTGCAACAATCAATATTCTTGATACTCCATCTGCTACTATACCATTACTATGCTTAGAATCCTTTAACATTTGAGAAATATTTTGCATCGTATTTTTCTTGTTATAAATGACTGATGGATCTAGCCAAAGCGATCTAACTGATAATTTGTTTTCTCTTGATTGGTTTTTGTGGTTTTTTGATTCCATTGGCTTCAAATATCATTTGTTACCGTAAGGCCCATTTATTAAGGTAGTCGAAGTTCATGTTGGCATATGATGTGATAAGTGATTTAGACAATGTGGATGCTGATGGTGATGATGTTGAAAAAAGGAGTTGAGCTAGCTCATGTGATGGTGGAAGTGAAACCATATCTTTACAAAGTAAAATGAAGTCTATTCAAAAACAATGATGAAGCGGCAAATAACTTTAATTAATTCATAAACGATTATACGCTCAATACATGGTCGAATGAATATCAAATTTAAATGTCTATGCGCGATCTCTAAAAACAATCTTGGTAGTGAACCCTAAATTTGGTAACAAAATCCTAACTCGACGGGAATTGATCGCATTTCCGAAGATTCGCGTCGGATTGATTCAATATTCTATTCAGCTGCGAACGGTAGCCTAGAGATCCATCTAATCAGAGATAAAATGCTAGATTAAAGCAATTGGACTTTCTAAACGAAGTTATTGAGATATGCCTGATCTGATCCATAGTGTGTCAAATATCGTAGCATATGATGAAACAGTAGATTCGCTGTTTGCATAGGTGGCTAATCCTAGTAAATCCGCCAGATCATTTACAGATTGAATGTTTTCTTTAACAGTTTTGTTTGATTCTAGGATTGCTATAGTTTCCCTATCAGAAATGAAAACATTTAGTCTATCGTATACAGCACTGGTAATATGTTGTATCTCTAACTTGCCAGGATAATCTCTTTGTAAATTGTAAAGATTGTAAAATTGATCTTCATGATTATATTCCTCCTTATTTTTCTCGCTATGGATCATTACCTGTATATTATTCCCTTCTCTTAGTTGATCATCAAGTAAACTTGTTAGCTTAATTTCATTTTCAAATAGTTGAAATGTCTCTTTATTTGAGATTATCAACTGGATTTCTTCAGTAGATGAAGATAATAATTTAGGTATTAAATCAAGAGTTTCTCTAGGATCTTGAATTGTTTCTATAAATTCTCTTTTCAGTCCTTCTTGTACTTCTTTGATTCTTCTTTTAGCAGGAACCGCTTTTCTCCAAAGCATATCAAAGAAATATTGTTGTTGTTCTGCTAATGCTCGTAGAGTGCTACATATGAGAAGTGGAGGAGGGGCTGTTTCAGTAGATTTCGCGCTGGCATTATAATATATTCCATCACCTATTCCAAAGTTTCCCTTTATTTCATCTAGATGACGTAACTCACATAGTCTGAGCAGTTCTTTACAATACTCTATGTTATCTGTAGTTATTTCGGTGATTATTCTTACTCTTATACCTCTGGCTTGAAGTTTACGAAACGCTACATCAACTTGTGGAATAGCAGTATACGAATAAG
>Ga0196965_1000625_pt1 | contig 18086 bp, 10 predicted proteins | sample S1_20metaG_FD_148668 | JGI IMG/M metagenome (GOLD analysis project Ga0196965, IMG submission 148668) | Soil microbial communities from Anza Borrego desert, Southern California, United States - S1_20 | ecosystem: Environmental > Terrestrial > Soil > Desert | place: USA: California | collected... | reverse complement strand
CAATTATTTTAGTTGCGTAAGCACCGCCAGATGACCACTCGAAATCGATCGCTTTCAGTGGAGAAGGATATTCTTTCCAGTTTAATAAATCTTTTGAAGAAAAGCATAGCCAATCATGCATTACATAATCTTCCGTCCCTACAGGTGCTTCATCATGTCCCGTATATAGATAAACGCTGTCTTCGTAAACAACCGCTGTAGGATCAGATGTGAATTTGTTTTGTATAATAGGATTTCCTGACTTTTGCATTGTGTAATTTTTAGGGTGTACCATTTGCAGTGTGGCATGGGCTACTTCAACGAATTTAAATGGTACGACCTAAACCAAAAAATATTTAGATCACATCGTTTAGCAAAAGTTATCTTTTATGTTAGACATAATAATGGTTAAAAAAACAAAAGCCGCCCTCAGAAAGAGCGGCGGCTTTTGTTAGAATCGTATTATATAAAATTAATAACCAGGATTTTGTTCAGCTTCTTTTTCATCGGCTGTCAAGGCGCGTCCATTCTTCTGGATGATATCCAGGTGGGTTTGTGGTATTGGCCGAAGGTTATGCCTCTCAGTAATATTAGGTTCTGCCATTTTATTGAAAGCTTTGGCACGCTCTACCAATGTGAGCGTACGAGAGAGATCTTCCCAACGATAAAATTCACCCATGAGCTCTCTGGAACGTTCATTCAATAAAAAATCTAAAGCACGCTTATATTCATCGCCTGCATGACCAAGTTCGTCAATAACCCGCTGGTCTTCTTCGGGGAGGTCCGCATAATCAAAACTTGTGATGGTCAAATCCGTGGCATCTGTAGTTTCAGGAATTTCATTCGATTCATAATAAGAATTACGATCGTAGAAGGAGTTTGGAGGGGGCCCCTGGTAGGCAGCTCCACCGTCTGTGTAGGCTGCACGGTCTTCTCCCGCTTTATAGGCACCTCTGGCACGCACAGGATTAATGTAATCGTTAATTGCTTTGCTGTACTCACCCTGCCGAATACAAATTTCAGCGGCCGTTAAATAGGTATCGGCAAGGCGAGCTAAGATGCCATCTCTGTTACCTGGTACATCTGCAGTACCTGCACGCGAACCATCAAGATATTTATTTAAAGATGGAAAACGATTGGCATTTGCATCAAGATCCAGGTAGCGTTGTCCTCCAACGTACGTAGCAAGTAAGTTCGGCACAACTTTTCCTGTGATCGGATCAACCACGGTTAATAGATCGTCTGAAGTATTGAATCGATCATCATCGGGATCGTTTATGATATACATAGCCCCTAAGTCACCATGTGCATAAATGCCTTTTGGCGCATTGATTGCATATTTTGTTTTAAAACTTTTCCAAAAACGCGAGTCGTTCACGCGATCATAGACTTCAATTGCGTAATAATTAGTATGAAGTCTCTGGTATTCCCGTCCGCCCGCAATATCCCGCGTAAGTCCACCGCCTGGAAAATTCAAATATTGTGAAAGAAAAAATAAGTGTTGTTGATTGCCCATTCTACCTCGCGTTGATATATCGGCCGTGAATTGTGCAGACAGGATTATCTCATTAAGATTTTCGCTTGGACCATCTATGCCTGTATAGTTCCACAGGTCGGCAAAGTTAGGCGCCAATTGCCTGTTGGCAATTACTTCATCAGCAAACTCCAATCCTTTAGTGAGATCAGCCGTCTTGGTTGTACTATTCCAGCTATCATTAATCTCACTGGCTCTGAATAAATATGCTTTAGCAAGAAAATGTGCTGCAGCATCTTTTGTTATTTTTCCGGGCGCCGAAGGTGTAGCCGGTAAAAGGTTATAGGCTTCTGTAAAGTCTGCAATAACCTGTTCCATGACTTCCTGTACAGAGTTGCGGGAAAACTCACGCTGAGGTGTTGTATTCGGGGTCAGCTTTAATGGAACACCTCCGTATTGCCGCACAAGCTTTTGGTAGTTAAAGGCACGAAGAAAATGGCCTTCTCCCAATATAGTATTTCTTTCTTCACCCTCCGGCAAGCCAGCGGAAGCATTTTCAATTAACAGATTAGCGGATCCTATGCCGATATACATGTTATCCCACAACGCTTGCGGCATAACAGTATTCGAATTCACAGCCGTAATCATTGGACTAAAGTTCCCATCATAGCTGTTCCACATCTGATTCGAACCATCACCACCTGTACGAAACTCGTCTGTGCCGTAGTTGGTATAAGTATAGGCCCATTCTCCGGCGAAATGATATCGGAGGTTGTAATAGATACCTACAGCAAGTTCGCGAATACCCTGTGGCGTCTTGAGATACTCAGTATCTCGTTGCGTTGTCAATTCTTCATTGAGAAAATCGGAGCAGGCATTCATAACAGACATGCATCCTGCCAGCGCCAATATCCTTAAAAGTGATTTATTGTATTTCATATTCTTCTTAAGTTAATTATACGGAACGATCATTAAAACTGGGCATCAAGCCCAAACACAAAACCACGGTTCCATGTTGAAAGACCTGTATCCATATCCAGGAAATCTACTTTCGAGTACAGCATACCCGGATTTCTGGCCTGAACGTATAGCCTTAGGCTATTGATCTTTAGTTTTTCGATAACCGATTCAGGTAATCTATATCCCAGATTGATGTTCCTGATTTTCAGAAATGATCCACTGCGATAGCCCAGTATATTAAAGAAGGGATCACCACCTGCTACGTCATAGATAGGTTTCTGGTACTCAGCGTTCTTATTATTTTCGTTGTAGTAATCTATGTCACGTTGCGTATAGCGTCCACCCTGGAATTCACCGCCTGTATTAACGGTGTAGTCGAAACGACCATAAACAAAGACAGAAAGGTCGAAGTTTTTATACCGAAACATATTGTTTAAGCCCAAGGTCCAGCGAGGTTGTGTATGACCTATTACAACGCGATCGCGAGCATCAATTATTTTATCACCGTTTTGGTCAACTGGTCTTGACATACCCGCGCTGAAATTGCGGTCATTTGCGTTGAATAACGCCATCTCATCCGCGTCGCCTTCCTGCCACAGCCCATCTGAATCAAAACCATAAACAACACCCAGTGACTCGCCAATGAACCAGAGATTTCCAATGTCATCGGATTTTCCATTAGCCAAAGAAACAATCTCATTCTTTTGCCATGCTGCATTCAAGGAAGTTTCCCACGTAAAATCACCTGTTTTTACGTTAACACTATTGAGTGTAATATCAATACCGTTGTTTTTCGTTTCGCCGATATTGGCATAGGTAGTTGTATAGCTGTTTATAGGAGAAATTGACATTTCCTGTAACAAATCCGTTGTACGCGAGGTGTAGACATCAACGGTGCCTGTAAGTCTGCTGTTTAACACCGAGAAATCAATACCAAAGTTATATTGCGTGGTTCGCTCCCACGACAGAGCATGGTTTGCCATAATCGCGTCTGCGCTAATCTGAAATTCAGAAGGTGCATACCCCTGTGCGATTGTACCTCCGTAAGGATAAAACATAGAATGGATACCTCCTTTAGTCATATAGGGTCGAATCGCCGCATTACCCGTGGTTCCTACACCCACTCTCACCTTTAACTGGTCCAACCAGGTTGTGTTTTGCATCCAATCCTCCTCCGTTACACGCCACGCTAAAGCCGCTGACGGAAAGAACGACCATTTATTGCCATCCGCAAGTTGCGAGGCACCGTCCCAACGCCCGGATAAGGTGAGTAAATATTTATCAGATAACCCATAGGTTATTCTACCCATATACGACAACAACTGTTGCTCTTCCAGGTTAGAACTATATCCTCGCAAACTTTCAAGGGGTATTGCACCCAGTGCATTCCATTTTTGTTTTGTATAGGGAACATCCGTTCCATTTATATTAGACCAATTTCTATTCCGTGAGGAAGAAGTTTGCAGTAATGTCCCCCCTATTTTGTGTTTACCAATTGTTTTATCGTAGTAAATCAAATTATCGAGTGTCCATGAGAAATCAGTTTCGTTTGTTAATGATGCATAGCTTGGATTACCTACTCGGACCACCGATTTTTCATCAATAAAAATTCCATTCTGGTATTGTCTGAAATCCGGACCGAAGTTCACACGATATCTTAGTCCTGGTAAAATATTAACCTGAGCGTAAAAACTACCCAGCGCACGTATTGTGGTTCGTTGGTTCTCTGAAAGTTTCCATTCATCTACAATTGTTCTCACATAGTCGTCACCTCCAGGCGATTGAATTCTTTCACCGTTATCATCGTAAGGAACGGCGTATGGAAAAACTCCCCTGGCTCCTGCATAGATGCTATTCGGGCCAGAAACCTGACCACCTGTAGTGGACTGACCATATTGTTGAACACCATACGAAGCATTAATACTTACACCCATTTCAAACCATTCCTTAGGAGTTAAATCAACGCTAAGTTTTGTTGAATATCTTTTAAATGATTGTCCTTTCATGGTGCCCTCGTTATCCAGGTAACCAAAAGAACCAAAAGCCCTTACTTTATCATTTCCGCCACTCGCACTGATGGTGTGATTTTGGGTAACAGCGGTTTGTGTCACCATACCCAACCAGTCCGTGGTTTTTACTTTGGACCCGTCCCAGTTACCACCTTCCCAGCCCTTCATAATATTTGCCCACGCAAAAGGATCATTTGCCCCAAGGAAAATAGCAAAATCATTGTCTTGTGTTGGCTCGTCTCCCCTTGGATAGTTATTAGGATCTCTGTAGTAATAAGACCACCGTCTCCAGGTAATGTATTCATCTGCATCCATCATGGGGCTTAAATCCTGAATATTTTCTACTGTAAGGGAACCTGAATAGTTCATCGTCATCTGGCCAGCCTTACCTCTTTTGGTGGTGACCAGAATTACACCATTCGCACCACGCGAACCATAGATAGCAGTGGCGGAAGCATCTTTCAATACGTCTATGGATTCAATATCCAGCGTATTAAGATTTTCAATTCCTCCCGACATTAGCGGTATGCCATCGACTACATACAACGGATCGCTCGTAGCCAATAGTGAACGTGTTCCTCTAATCCGGACCTGACCAAGTTCCCCAGGACGCTCATTAGAAGTGATATCCACACCAGCAGCCTTCCCTTGCAATGCCTCCAACGCATTGGCTACTGGACGGGCTCTTAGCTCCTCACTACCCACACTCACGATGGAGCCTGTCACATCACTCTTCTTCACGGTGCCGTAACCAACTACCACCACTTCCGAGAGTTGTTGGATATCAGCCTCCATGCCCACATCGATTGTTGTTCTGCCCCCAACGACTACCTCCGTCGGAGTATAACCGATAAAGGTGAACACAAGTGTAGCATTTTGAGGTACGCTGATCGCATAATTTCCATCAGAATCAGTGACGGTACCATTCGTTGTGCCTTTCACCAAAACGTTGACACCTGGTAGCGAACTGTTGTCATCGGCTGAAGTGACTTTACCGCTCACTTGTAGTTCCTGAGCCCACCCTGCCGTGGCGTGCAGGAGGACTATCAACATAACAGCGATTAGCCGGTTTACATTAAATCGTAAAAATTCATTTTTCATTTAGCTTAGTTTTGAGTTTAAAATGGACGCGCTTAGCTGTCTTTCCCAGGTTGTTTTTTCGCATCTGGAAAGAATACGTTAGCTAATTTACCTTCATGATTAGAAAGTGGTGTCCTGAGGTATCCCGTTTGTGCTAACGATTCCGTCAGGATAGCCTTGTGACGGTCAAAATATAGATTTTAAAAAAGCCGATCTCGAGGGTTGTGGCTTCGGTTGAGATTGCAATCAGAAACCAAATGCAGGCTGAGGCGATAGACCTGATTTTTTTACAACTAAATCTTCATTTCATTCAAACGAAATAACATACACTTAATTATCTATCAATAAACAGACAGATAAGGTGCGTGTACTTCCTTTTAATCAAGCCCGTATGTAGAAACTTACGTCGTTTAGAGATTATGAATGAAAGATGAGCCGGTCTAATAAGAGACGCGAATTTTTGTCTTATTAAAATTTACTTTCTATTAACGAACCAAACTATATCACTTAAATCATCTGTAATTAAAGGTTGCCTTGTTTTGTTATTGCTACTGCGACAGGACGCCCAAACACTTCTCCTTTTTCAGCATAAGAAATAAACCAGTAATAAATTCTTCGGCGAGGGCCTGACAACTACCATTTTCGAAAGGAACAAACGCGGTTCGATAGCCAGAAAACTCAGACCTGTTCCATGATCTGTTGGGCTATAAGCGCTCCGTTGTGATATTTGCCGGGTAACATTTCCTGATCGTAAAACACCAAACCCATGGAGGAACTGTGCGCGTCAAGTTGCAGGTCAGGGACCAATGCCGTTTCAACAAGCGCTGGTTTTGGATCCTCCTGCTTGATCCTGAGATCAAGTTGCTACCGAAGTATGGAGAAGGCCATCCGTGAAATCCACCCTCTTCACTTGTGTAAGATAGTCGGGAACAAGATTGTTGCCGAGCTCGTCGCGTTCGTTTACAAGCCATGGCACCAACCATGGCTTTTTGCTTTACCGGATAAAGGTCAATTAAACGGTGGACGTAAAGTTTATCGATCTACCAGTATAGGATCTCCGGTTCCCCACCACTTATACCACCGCGTATAATCTATGTCGGGGTACGGATGAATCGTAACGTCGGTGTTAGCGTTGGTATTGCGGAGAAGAAATTTATCGACAAAAGCCTCCACTGCAGGGCGTTGATTTGCCGGGATAACACAGTGACCGTGGCCACCATCGATATAAAATCCAAATCGATCGCCGATGCCGAAGGTTCTGTAGACCTCATGGGTTGCCCTTGCAGAAACATATAGTGATGGATTTGCTAACCATTCAAAGTCAGTGTTTCCCGTAACCAATAAAGCTCTCGGCGCCACCATCGCCATCAACTCATGATGATCGTATGGAAGCCTGGAAACATTTTCCCCAGAAAACAGAAACAAATCTTCGCGGAACCATTCATGACTTGTTGCCCCAAGTTTCTCAACCTTGCCAAGTGTTTCAGAAACCCGCCATGCCGGTGCGCCTCCGCCGCCGGATTCCTGCGCTATCGTAAGGGCTATACGCTCGTCTAATGCGCCTGAGATTAATGCCATTTTGCCGGCATAAGAACATCCTGTAACAGCAAGGTGTGATAGATCGATTGGTAATTTATCCTTCACGAGTTCCATTCCATCGATAAGCCTGCTTACACCCCATGCCCACGCGCTATACTGTCCGGTGTTCTCGAAATTCTGGTCAGGATAAAGGCTGTAGTATGGATCTGTTATTTGTGGCTTAGGATAAGTCGTTACCTGATTGTGGTTATATGTAATCATGGCAATATTCCGTTCGGTAAAAATTTCTGCAGGAACACTGCCATTCGGACGGTTCATTCCAATCACCGCCGGGAATGGGCCGCTACCTGCAGGAAGGGAAACAGATGATGTAAGGGTTAGCGTTTTTCCATTCACTGTAATGTTTACGGTTAGTGTACCTGTGCTGGCATCTTTTTCAGGTGTGTAACTGGCAGTGATGTTATCTGGTTTACCCGGCTTATCACCTATCTCATAATGTTCAATTTCGGCTTTTATCTCATTTCTTCTTCGTTTCCAATCACTGAAATCTGTTGAATGCCTGCCGTCTGAAAACACAAACGGATCCGTTAACGGAACAATCACAGGCAACTTGTCCAGTGCTGGCAATGGTGGTGGTACTGCACCGTCACCGGTATTTTCAATGTAGTAAACCAATGGTATCTGTGCCATTATGCTCACAGAAGTACACGACAGGCAGAGAATAATGATGATGATTATGTTCGCTTTCATTGTTCTTTTTACACGACAATAGACGACACAAAAATTGTAACATCTGTATCTTCCAATATTAAGAAAAAAACATTGTATGCATAGAAATATTACAGGAAAGGGAAATGCGCTGGTAAAGGAAGTTCACCAGTGCAGTGAATGGCTTTTAGAGGAATTCGCACAGTAACTTAACATTAGAAGAAATTACTTTTATGTGCAACATAGGCTTCGCAACATTTAAACGATCGTTTACCAAATTTATGGAACGAGCCCCGGTAGATGCTTAAGGGAACGAAAAACTTATTTGGACGAAGAAAATCCGCAAATACAACCGTCTTCAAAAGGAATTTTTTAGGAATTTTTTCATGAAGCAGGCTATCATGGTTATTCAAGTTTCGGCTACGCATTTAAACAGAAATTCGGCGTAAGCCCACGTAACACTTTATTTGAACCTTTCCTTTGAAAGGGGAAGTTGCGCTGATTAAGATGCTTCAGCAACACAATGTCCAGTTCGAAAATCATTACCTGGTCTGCACAGTAATCGTGCAGTTTCCAAGTGATTCTGATGCTGCGGTTAATTTAATCGATCCTGGTTTTCCTTTAATTCCACGAACTATTACCAGGCATAAGCCATTGAAAGCTTCTCGTTCGTGTGAGGGAAAAGCAACAAGGTTTGTGGGATCACCGTTATCCGTCGCGACAATTTCTCCAGGACCTTCAATGCTGAACCGGATCATGTTTTTTGCACGCGGAAAAGTTTGTCCATCCTTGTCCGCAATGCGAATCGTAATGAATGCAAGGTCATTTCCGTCACTGTCAATTCTATCTCTGTCTGCCGATGCTTCCAGTCGCACCGGCTCGCCCGTTGTTTTTACAGTTTTTTCAGCCCACGTCTTACCTTCCTTATAAGCAATTACTTTTAGTTCACCGGGATTGTATACAACACTATCCCACCGCCAACGGTATTCGAATCGCTGTTTTTTCTTCCGGCCCAATGACTTTCCGTTAAGAAACAATTCTGCTTCATCACCATTGGTAAAAACATGCACAGGAGTAACCAGGCCGACGCGCTCTGGCCAATTCCAATGCGGCAGTATGTGCGCCATGGGGAATTCAGGACGCCAGCGGGATTGATAAAGATAATACCGATCTTTTTTGAACCCGGCAAGATCAATAATACCAAAGTAAGAACTGCGTGAGAGGTAATAAGGGGTTGGTTCACCGAGGTAATCCCATCCACTCCAAACGAATCCACCTGCAACATAGGGATGTTTGTCTTCCGAAGAAAACACTTTGTCTGCTGACGAACCAAAGGGCACCGTATACAATTCGTAAGCACTTACGTATTGATTGTCATCATCTCCGCCTGAGCCGTCTTTTACCGGTGCACTAATCGCATGGATAACTGGAAATAAATACTCACCACGAATACTCACGGCAGCCGCATTCTCACTACTTACAATTACCTTACGCGGGAACTCCTTATGAAAAGCCGGAAAAAGCGGCGAAGTCCGTATGCCTTCAAGTCCAGCATATTCCGGAGCATCACGGATCCCTTCACCTTGGTAATTCAAACTAATGATATCAAGTTCTTTTGGTAAAGGCATATGGGGTTTAGCATAGTTCATAGACACTGTCGTCAAACGCGTGGGGTCTTCATCTTTTACGATTTCACGAAGTCGTGCGGCAAGCGCGGCGCCTTTTTCTTCAGTATACTGTTCTCCTACTTCATTCCCAAAGCTCCACATAATGACAGCGGGATGATTTCGGTCTCTGCGGATAAATGCACGAATATCCTGTTCATGCCAGTCAGGAAAGATTAAGTGAAAATCCAGTGGTGTCTTTTTTCTTTCCCAAACATCAAATATTTCATCTACGACAAGAAAGCCCATGCGATCGGTAAGCTCAAGCAACTCACGCGCAGGCGGATTATGCGCCATGCGTATGGCGTTGCATCCCATCTCACGTAAAGTTTCCAGCTGCCGTTCCGCAGCGCGTACATTGAATGCTGCGCCGAGTGCACCCAGGTCGTGATGTTGGTTAACCCCTTTAATAAATATTCGCTCATCATTGACAAACAATCCCTTTGCTGCATCGAATTTTAATGATCGAATCCCAAAGTTGGTTTCGTATTGATCAATAACATTACCCCGATATCGCAACGTAGTGACTACAGTATAGCGGTGGGGAGCTTGTGTTGGTGGTGGCCCCCATAGCCGGGGGTTCATAATTGTGAGAGAACTTCTTATGCTGGCACGTTTACGTGCACCCACAACGGTTTTCGGAAACTTCATCTCGCCTACTACTTTATCTTTTGTGTCATTTTCGTTAAGTATGAAAATTTGTGCTGTAGCTTGTATTTCATTTTCAACTCCACTGGTGTTACTAACTGTTACTTCAAGATCAATGGTAGCCGATTGTTTTGAAACATCACGCGTAGTTACAAAGACACCCCAGTTGGCGACATGAACCGGAGATGTTTTTATTAACCACACATTTCTGTAAATTCCTCCACCTGTATACCACCGCGATGAATTAGGGGGATTGTCAAGGCGTATGGCCAATTGATTATCACCGCCAGGAACGATATATGGTGTAAGATCAAGACGGAAGGACGCGTAACCATAAGGCCAGCCTCCAACAAGATGTCCGTTCAGCCATACCATCGCATAAGACATTGCTCCATCGATGTCAAGGAAAACCGATCTGCCTTTATCTGATGGTGGGATCTGTAATTTCTTCCTATACCAAGCAACTCCCGGACTCGGAAGACGCCCCATACCACCTCCTACTTTGGCGCCGTGTCCTTTAAGAAAAGGTCCTTTTATCGCCCAGTCGTGAGGAAGGGTAACCGGTTCCCAGGAGCTATCATCAAAATCATGCTGTACGAATAAAAAATCCTTTCCGGGATTTCCTGCTGGACGTAAATGATGTTTTGTTTCGTCCTTCAGAAACTCATTTCCGGTTGGAAGTATCCAGGCCTTAAGCACTTCCTGTTTTTTCTCGACAGCTACCGCCTCCGTTGGTTTTGCATCTGCAGCGCTATCATCTTTATAAGCTTCAATTGTTGGCCGAACATCGTAAATGAGATCGTCTGCCTTTGCCGTTGAATCGTAGAGAAAAAAACGCCAGCCATCGTTAATCAGAATGCGCTGGCGTGAAGCATTCAGTGCCGTAACTTGAGCAAAGCATTGTTGCGTGATAAAAATCGTAATTAAAACAAGGATATATTTTCTCATAAGTATTTTTCAGAACAAAAAATTTTGAGCATGTTAAGAAAGTAGTTTCAAAACTAATACTTTTATGCTAGACCAAACTAAGCCATTTTTCCAGCGATAGCATTTGCTCTTTCAAATAATCTTGGCTCACCGATCTTTTTTGTGAGTGCTGCGAACGCCGGAGAAGGACCGCGCCATCGCAGTTCATCGACATTATTAAACAATATAATATCACTTCGTAGCGTAGCAAGTTTTTTGAAAAGCAACGCGGCATCATGTTGCTTTCCTAATACATGGGCAGGAAAAGTTTCGATGGGTCCGTATTGGTTCAACAGCCGGGCTGCTCCAATTTTTCCAATACCAGGGATACCGGGATATCCATCTGCGCTATCACCAACGAGTGCGAGGAAATCAGGGATCAGTGCGGGGATTACACCAAATTTATTGTACACTGCATTGTCATTTCTGATTGCGCCGGCTCTGCGATCAATCTGTACGATTTGATCTTCGCGTACGCATTGTGCAAGGTCTTTGTCGGGTGACCAGATACACACTTTCTGTACGCGTGGATCAACATCCGCGAGAGATGCCGCAGCAGCCAGTGCATCATCTGCTTCCAATTCAATCATCGGCCATACCACAATTCCCATTGCAGTTAAGGCTTCTTCAGTCGGATGAAATTGCGCAAGTAACGCGGGTTCGATTCCCTCTCCGGTTTTATATCCACTCCAGAGCGAGTTACGAAATGATTCAATAACATGATCGGTCGCAACACCAATGTGCGTCGCCCCTTCTTCGATCATTTGTAATACACCGTTCAACAGGCCAATCATGGCACCGAATGGTTTATCATGGCCTTTGGTGTACCTACGCAGACCATAGAAGTGCCGATACAATTCGTAAGTACCGTCGATGAGATGAACTATCATAGTGTATAATATGGATATGGAATCATAGCTGCGCAGAATAACGACTACATTTACCTATAAAAAATGCAATAAATTCATGATGATCTTTAACTTTGTTTACCCGTACGCTCAGTTTATTTCCAAAGCCATCTTAAAGATGCATAAATAATAATTGCCATAACATGGATATACGATCTTTCATTTTACTCATAGCCATTGCGTTATCTTCCTGTGTTTCGAACGAGAATATTTCTGGTAGAACAGAAATCACACCATGGCACAATGGCAAAAAGGCCGCCATATCAATTACCTATGATGATGGTACAATCAACCAGTTCCGGCAGGCATTACCGATCATGGATACGCTTGGATTCAAAGGAACGTTTTACATTAACACAGCGGATATTCCAGGATCGGAATTCCCGCCTAAATACATTGGCCGTCCATTAAACGAAATTGTTGAAGAATCAAAGTCGCAGCCAACCAATCAAAATAATTTATTTGAACGCGCCTCAGCACTTCGTTTTTTGAATATCAAAAACGCCGTTGAGCTGCATAATGAGGTCGGTGCACTATACGAACAAGATGCGTTGACAAAAGCTTTCAACATAGTAGACAGCGCCTTTGCATCAGCAGCGGAAAATAAAATAATCAGGGAAGTGAGACCAGTTCTCCTCACAGGAGAAGTAATTACATGGGATGAGATTCGTGAATTTGCAAAGCGTGGACATGAATTTGGAAATCACACCATTTCCCATCCCAGGCTTGCTGTTCTCGATGAAGCAAACCTGTTGTATGAGTTGGAGAAATGTAAAGAGGAACTTATGAAGCAGCTTGGCCCAAACGAAACGTTCTCTGCCGAATGTCCCTTTGGAACAGAAGATGAAAGAGTGATGGAATATGCCTACAGGTTGCATCCTGCGCTTCGCAACCGAATGCCAGAACCCTACCTGGAAGAGCTTAACAGATGGAATAAAAATTATCCGGGAACGTACAGGAAGGAATACATACAATGGCAAAAAGGTCCGTTAAAGAAACACGGCATTGATGAAATGAAGTCATGGGTCGATACCATTTTGACTCACAACAATGTATGGCTTGTCCTGACTTTCCATGGTGTTGACGGCGTTGGTTGGGAGGCCAAACCACATGAAGAATTAAAAGCATTGTTTGCATACATGAAGGAGCATGAATCCGGTCTATGGGTTACTACATTCCGTGACGCTACCAAATATATGCGTGAAAGAATGCATGCGCGTATTAATGCAGTGCGCAAAAAAGATGAGATTATGATTAAGCTCACACACGATCTGGACAAAAATCTATATACTTTGCCCCTGACACTTAAAACTTATATTGATACGAGCGCCGGCGACCTTTCTGTGAAACAAGATGCTCAAACAATACCTTTTGTGAAAGGCAGCGATGCCCAGGGTAATTATCTAATGTACCAGGCGCTGCCAAATGCTGGTGATATCGTGATTGTTGAAATGTGAAACCACCAGGTTACAAACGTATGTTCTCGCAATAATGACAATCATTTACGTTGATTGTTATCATTTATCTGCCAGATTAATTTTGATTAATACACTTGCCATTACACTTTTAAAAAGTACCGACTACAGCCGTGTGATTAATTTGCATTTTCCGTAAACCATTTGCTTATTGGAGGTTTTATTTTTAAAGTTGGGGTACGTGCATGGATAAAATCTGGGAAAACCTGTTTCACGAATTTCAAACACCGTTTACGAACCAGGTGCTGGTCTTTTCGGTCATACTTTTTATTATACTTCTTGTTCCGATCATTTTTAATCGTTTCAAAGTTCCCGGGATCATTGGGTTAATTATCTCAGGAATGATCATCGGGCCGAATGGTTTTAATTTGATTGCGCGGTCATCTGCTGTTACACTTTTTTCCACCATCGGGCTATTGTATATCATGTTCATTGCCGGCCTGGAATTAGATTTAGGTGAATTCAAAAAGAACAGAAATAAAAGTATTGTTTTTGGAATTCTTACCTTCCTGGTCCCTATTCTTATCGGCGTGCCGGTTTGCTTTTATTTGTTGGGATATGGCTTTAGCTCGAGCCTTTTGATTGCAAGCATGTTCGCAACACATACGCTGATTGCTTACCCGATCGTAAACCGCCTGGGCATAGCCAAAAACCAGGCAGTTGCTGTTGCTGTTGGTGGAACGATCCTCACAGATACGGCTGTACTGATTCTTCTTGCTGTAATCTCAGGTTCCTATCAAACCGGACTCACAAGCGAATTCTGGAGTGGCTTGGCGGTATCACTTACGGTCTTTTTGATTGTGGTTGTTTTTGTGATCCCTAAAATCTCATCCTGGTTTTTCAGACGTCTGGCAGACGAGAAGTATGCTCACTTTATATACGTATTATCGGTGATTTTCTTTTGCGCCTTCCTTGCGGAGCTTTCCGGACTCGAGCCGATCATTGGTGCATTCGCCGCAGGGTTAACATTAAACCGATTAATCCCGCATACATCTTCATTGATGAACCGTATTGAGTTTGTTGGAAACGCGCTTTTCATTCCATTCTTTCTCATTAGTGTCGGAATGCTTATTGATATCCAGGTTCTAGGACAAGGTTCGCAAGCACTTGTCGTTGCTTTCACGCTTACCGGCGTTGCTCTATTGGCGAAATGGATCGCGGCACACGGCACCGGCATGCTTTTCAAATATTCTAAGGTTGAAAAAAACCTGATCTTCGGTTTGAGTAGTGCCCATGCAGCAGCAACATTGGCTGTGATTTTGGTTGGCTACAATATCGGACTAATTGATGAACACGTTTTGAATGGCACCGTTGTGTTGATCCTCATTACGTGCGTGGTAGCATCGTTGGTCACTGAAAAATCCGGAAAAGAACTACTCATTCAAATGGATGCAGAACCGGAACAGATCACGAGTGTTCAGCGCGTATTGGTCCCAATTTCCAATCCTGAAACGATGGAGAACCTGATTGACCTGGCCAGTGTAATCAAGAATACAAAAGATAATTTACCCATCATTGCGTTAACGGTCGTAAAAGACGATGACCAGGCACAAGCAAAACTTTTACAATCGAAGAAATTACTTGACAAAGCGATTATTCACGCGGCATCCGCAGATCAGCAAGTGGAGATTATGTCTACGATTGACCGGAATGTTACCAGTGGCATTAAAAGAATTGTAAAAGAAAAATTTATCACCGACCTCATTCTCGGGTGGTCCGAAGAAAAAACCCTGGCCGATATTATTTTCGGAAGAACCTTTGATAGCCTTGTGAAGCAAACAACACAAACACTTTGGATCACGCGATTTAATGCACCCTTAAACATTCACCGAAACTTGATTGTGGTTTGCCCGGTTTACGCGGAAAAAGAAGTAGGGTTCTATAAATGGCTTCATGGATTGCTCAATACAGCTTCTCATTTACGCATGAGGATAAACATGTATTGCTCAAATGATATTATGGCAGATGTCAATCAGTATGTAACAACCAATAAATTTATTATTGAAATTGTACATAAAGGTTCCGTTGATTATGGCTCCATGGACGGCTTCCAAAAGGATGTAACACAAGACGATATGATAGCATTTATCTGCTCGCGGACTGGGGGAATTTCATACACGCCGGTTTTGGATATACTTCCAAGAAAAATGGCAAAAACATTTACCAGCCAAAACCTTGTATTCATTTATCCAGCTACAACATCCGAAACAACAATTTCCAACTATGAAGAAGTAGAGACAGGTGGCATCCTGGAGAAAAGTTTGAATGTGTTGCGCAATGCAACGAGGATTTTGAAACGGGATTAACAATTCATAATTACGCTACCCGGTTTTGTCGCTTTAAGCTATTTGGATAGAATTCATTAGGCAGTACCTGCCGTGCTTGCGCTGTGCCGGTTTTACTATTATAGAACAGGGTGGCTAGTATAAAACGTTATTCAGCATTCAAGGTACGATAGTAATAATCACTCTTTTGTATCTTGACAGTTGGGGAATTCCTTTGTCTGTTACTTTCAAAACAAAATGTGCGGTTTCTTTTTGCTTAACATATGGCGCCTTTACATTGATTATACGAAGGTTCTCCGCGGATGCAATCTTTATCAATTCATTATACGAACCGGCTTCCTGATAATTAAACCATAAGTAACTGATATGATCTCCATCAGGATCTGAAGATCCACTCGCATCAAGTTTAAACCATTCACCGGATTTAACAGTAATCGTTTCAGCATGTGTTAATACAGGAACCGGTGGGTGGTTGGCTTCCTGATAGGACTTTAAGCACCAGTCCATTCTCGCTGCAAAATCATGTTGAAAATCATCGCGCCAACGCCACAACGTTGCTTTGTTGTCAGCGAATTCAGTTGTATCCTGCCTGACAGCCCGTCCATGCTTATTATATAAATAAGGCGTGTAACGATCCATGGCATCGGTCCAGATTGCCCTTGATTCCGGTTCAAAAGGAACACCCGATTCACCCTTCTTTCGTGTCTCGAATTCGGGCTGGTATAATTCGTAACGGCCACCCCATCCGCCCCAGTCAGGGTGTGAAGGGTAATGCAATCCATTCGGTATTAGGGACAACCATGCCGGCGTGTCTCCCTCCATAATGTAGGCAACATCAGGATACATTATGCCCAAAGGTCCATGGCCTTGTTGAATGTTTTCTTTCAGCCATTGGTTACTGATCACTTCGTTGTCTATGCCTTTTATAAACCTGCCAATGGAAGCCCAGGTAGCGCTACCATAATCATCACCGGGACTAACAATGTAAAACAAGTCGGGAAAATTCTTCCGGATCCATAAGCCACTATCGTCCTGATCAGATATGGTATAAACCCGGAGTTTTGCGATTAATTTCGTTGTCTCGGATGCTGACTTTGTATTTTTAATTTTGTACAACGCCTGGGCTAGCGTATTTGATCCACCCCAAACAGATATCCACAACGGACGTTCATCCTGCTCATCCAAGGTCTTTATGATCCAGTCCGACCCTTCTGAGTCCTTTCCCTTACCAACCCCTTCCATACCATACGCAGCTATACCATCTTTCACTTTTGCCATCAGCATTTCAGCTGTGGGGAAACCCCCTTCATGTTTAACCAGATTGGGCTGTACCAGGCCATACGCCTCAATTACCTTTCTAATCGACCCTGGTGCTATGCTTGTCTTTTGCCAGCAAGAAGTTGTGGCAATAAGACCTTTAATGTCAATCACATTAGCATACAAAAGTAATCGAACCAGAGACTGTGTATCATCAGGATCGGCTTCGATATCAGTCAAAATGATCACCCTGTTTTTTTCAGAGGCCTGGGCGAAGCTTGATTGCATAAATGTTAAACACAAGACAATGGTAACACAAATAAATTTTCTCATGAGAGCGGAGTCTGTGAAATATTAAAAACCGGTTTAGTCGATACCTTTGAAAGTATAAAAAAAATTTCAAATCATTGCGGTTTATTTGAAAGCTCAAGAGGGCTCAGGTTCTTCGTAGCACAGGCACACACCAGAAAAAAATCGAATTTATTTTTATCACAACATAGACCTGGTATGTTGTATTTATTATATTTCTCGCATGCTCATCGAAGAAAAAAAACTCTCCCACTGGATTAATAATTTCTATGGATACGGCTCGTGGAACGCGAAGTTCTGGTTTATTAGTTATGAAGAAAGTGGTGGTGATGTACCGGAGCAGGTTGCAGAACAAATTAATTATTTTCATAAAGTCCATATTCAAAACACCAGCGCAACGCTGTGCGATCTCCGCGATATGTACAGACAGCTCGACGCCCGATGGTATGGCCCTAAAGCAGCCACATTTGCTAGACTGTTCGAATATCGGTTCGGCACTGACGCCATACAAAACAACATATGGAAAAACCTTATTGCGTTTGTACATGGTTATAAAAACGAAGACGTCTATGATGTTCTCGACTATCAGAAGCATTCTTTCGCGTCAACATCTCATTGTCAGGAGGCACTGATCAGATTATTTCCTTTGCCGAGCCCGCACAACCATGCGTGGTATTATAGCTGGCTCGATATGCCTCAATTGAACTTCATCAAAACACGTGACGCCTACCAGGAACATGTTTACAACGATCGCATCCGCAACATTCTTACAAACATTCCAATACACAAACCGGACGTTGTTTTAATGTATGGCATGGATAACAT
>Ga0196965_1000624_pt1 | contig 18100 bp, 13 predicted proteins | sample S1_20metaG_FD_148668 | JGI IMG/M metagenome (GOLD analysis project Ga0196965, IMG submission 148668) | Soil microbial communities from Anza Borrego desert, Southern California, United States - S1_20 | ecosystem: Environmental > Terrestrial > Soil > Desert | place: USA: California | collected... | reverse complement strand
ATACTGAAAGACACTAAGAGCAAGGAATTCTAAAAGGCTTTATTCTTTTCAATTGTGTTAGCAGGTCGCGGGACGCAGGTTCGCGCCTTGCGCCGAACGTTTGGTCGAGATTCTTCGGCGCCCTTCACATGCCACTTCGCCTCTGAATACACCACGCGTGTGTGGTTAGATCTGAGCAATGGCATTTATGAAAAAAAGCGGTCGCTGCCGCTTTTTTTTAAGGAATCAAAAGTTCGTTCAAATCACCAGCAGAAATTATTGATCGCGAAGACTCTTCACAGGGTTGGCGACTGCAGCCTTGAATGATTGCCAACTTACGGTTGCAATGGCAATGATGAGCGCAATGAAACCCGCAGCTAAGAAGATCCCCACTCCTACCTCGGTGCGGTAAGCAAAATTCTCCAGCCAGCCAGTCATCACGTACCACGTTAACGGTATCGCGATCACGTAACCAACACCGACAAGCTTTAAGAAATCCTTGCTCAACAAACCAACGATGCTTCCAATCGTAGCGCCTAATACTTTACGCATGCCTATCTCTTTGGTGCGTTGTTGCGCAGTAAAGGCTACCAGTCCGAACAGACCAAGACAGGCAATGAAGATTGCCATGCCAGCAGCGATGGTGAACAACTTTGCAAATCGTTGCTCATCCCTGTATTGCCTGTCGAATGCCTGGTCGGCGAACTCATAGGCAAACACATTTCCCGGGAACATTTCATTGTAAACGCGCTGGACATTGGCAATCACCGCTGCAACGTCAGCCGACTGCACTTTTACAGAGATAACACTTCCTTCAGTGGCAAGGCCAAATATGATATTCTGACGCGTCTGGTGTGCAGACGTCCAGTTAAAATCTTCATATACACCGATGATTCGGGAAGCATTGCCGCCTATATCGAGTGCCTCACCAATGGCCTCTTCTTCTGAAGCGAAACCCAGCGATGCCACGCCAGTTTTATTCAGGATAACCTGCCAGATTACTGTATCATCCGACACCTGGCTAAAGTCCTTTCCGGCCACGAGCTTCAATCCATAAATCGAAGCAAAGGTTGTATCGATAAAAGTAGCAACGCCCTGGATGGCACGCGCAGGATCGTCGGTAGCTTTGCGCATAGAGGCACCGTTCCAGTTGAAACCGGTACCCGGCACTGTGGTTGACAGTGCACCCTTATCTACTCCGTTTAAAGTCTGAATCTCCTGTATGAACGAGCGCATCACTGTAGCGCGATCCGCATTTTCGGGCATTACGCGTGGCGCCTGAATTGTAACAACGCGATCTAACGATAACCCAAGATCCATTGTGCGCATGTAGTTCAATTGCTTGTAAACTATTGCTGTGCCAGCCAATAAAACAATTGAAGCTGCAAACTGAATAACAACAAGTGCGCGTCGAAGCCATAAATGACTTGCCACATAACTTGATCTCCCTTTTAATACGCTTGCGGGCTTGAACGATGAAAGCACAAATGCCGGGTACAAGCCAGCCATCAGCGTGGTGACGATCATTGTAACGCCGAATGCCATCCAAAAGGAAGGATCAAGCCAAAGCTGAATTGATAAATGCGTTTCAGCAACGTCGTTAACTACCGGGATAAGCGCAGTGGCCAATGCAAAAGCAAGCAGTGCGGCAACTACGTTTGTAATGGCGGATTCAGCGAGAAACTGCATGATAAGTTGCTCTCTGATTGCACCTACAGCCTTTCGCACACCTACTTCACGCGAGCGATTGACGGCACGCGCTGTAGCGAGGTTGATATAGTTGACAAGCGCGATCACCAGCGTGATGACACCCACGACGAGAAAGAAATAAACCGTACGATAATTGCCTGCGGCCTTATTTCCAACACCCATTACTTCCGCATTCAGATGTACATCTGTGAGCCTTTGAGCCTGAAGTACGATCGCCCAACCTTGCTGCTTGTTTATTTCTCCTCTGTGCTTCAGGTACACATCGGTCATTTTCTTTTCCAGCGATTTTACTTCAGCTTTGGGCTCTACCTGCACGTAGGTTACGAAATTGTTCCAGCTCCATCCGCCTTCGGGCTCAGTAGCGTATCCATCACCGTTCAACAAATCAGTTATCGGAAGAAGTATGTCAAACTGAAGATGCGAGTTAACCGGAACATCTTTTAAGACGCCTGCAACGGTGAATGCTTTTTGAATTTCTCCAGCTACTTCCAGAATCTTACCTTCGGCAGGTTCATCACCAAAGTATTTCCTGGCCGTACGCTCGGTGATAAACGCATTACCAGATGTAAGTGGTTGATGTGATTCAGTTTTCGCAAATGGAAAAGTGAACATCTTTACAAATGCCTCATCTACGAAGAGAATTCCATCTTCTTCGAATACACGTTCAGGGTTTTCCGCATTCGTTACAATAGCATTTTCCGTCCCAACCCTTGCGATATTTTTTATTTCCGGAACATTACTTTTTAATGCAGGCGCAAGTGCTTGTGCGGTAAAGGCGTGGCCTGAACCCATTGGTTCACCTTCTTTGGCGTACGCCTGCAGTACACGGTAAACATGGTCTTTATTGTCATGGAACTTGTCGTAGCTGTATTCGAAGGCAACGTACTGGAAGATCAACAGGCAGCACGTCATGCCGATAGCCAGTCCAATTATGTTGATAAGAGAGAAACCTTTTTGGTTATAAAGATTACGATAGGCGATCTTGAAATAATTCTTTAGCATGCTTCAGCGTTTAGGCAGAAGACGTTTTGCAACAAGCTTGCCATTACAAAAGCTTCGGTTTTAAAGCAACGAGGCGGTTTCCAGCGGAATCGGCCGTACGAAACTGAAGGGCATTATCCGGTATCGGACGATTGTGGGGAGGAGCGTTGGTCATTGGTAGCAGGGACAGTGCGCCGTCCAGGGACGAGGGAAGGATCTTTTTCACGTCCAATCATACAACCGAGTTATCGGTAATAATGTGACGGGCGTATCGAACTGATCATTGATTGTGTTCTACCGGCACTACGAGTTTATTTTACATGTGAGAAGATCCTTCGCGCGCTGCTCCCTCCCGCGCAAAGCCGTGCTCAGGATTGGGAGCCGGTCGTTCGGAGCAGAGATCGATAGTCTGTCCGCGACGTTAACTTCGCCCCCATCCTGAGCATGGGTAGTGCGGCTGCCAGCGGCGAGCAAAGGATCTTTTCATACGCAGCCATACGACCGCGCTATCGGTAATAATCCAGCAGCCCCGTAATACTCACCATCGATTCCGTTCTAACTCCATTACGAGTTAAATTTAACACGCGAGAGGATCCTTCGCGCGCTGCTCGCTTTCACACATGGCCGTGCTCAGGATTCACAAACACACTCGTGTGTATGAACATGATAGTGCACCGGGTACAACACACCCATTCTGAGCATGGATAATGCAGCTGCCAGCGTGAGGAAGGATCTTTTCATACGCAGCCATACGACCGCGCTATCGGTAATAATGTGACGGGCGTATCGAACTTATCAGTGATTGTGTTCTACCGGCACTACGAGTTTATTTTACATGTGAGAGGATCCTTCGCGCGCTGCTCCCTTTCACACATGGCCGTGCTCAGGATTCACAAACACACTCGTGTGCATGAACATGATAGTGCGCCGGCCACAACAAACCCATCCTGAGCATGGTAGTGTTGCTGCCAGCGTGAGGAAGGATCTTTTCACTCGCAGCCATACGACCGCGCTATCGGTAATAATGTGACGGGCGTATCGAACTACTTATCATTGATTGTATTCTACCGGCACTACGAGTTTATTTTACACGCGAGAAGATCCTTCGCGCGCTGCTCCCTTTCACACATGGCCGTGCTCAGGATTCACAAACACACTTGTGTGGCCGTGCTCAGGATTGGGAACACAAAACAACTACAAGACTCGACATTCGCGAAAATGAAAAAGCCCGCATCACAGATGCAGGCTTTAACCGAATTAAAATGTAAACCAAAAGACTAATTCAAAGATGAAAATGCATTATCGTTAGTGTCAAGCATAGCTAGTTGCGTCGCCTCCTCTTCATTCAGATATTGAATCGACGCTGTTGCGTTTTTCACTACAATCTTTATATAATCGTAACCAGACGTTCCTCTGTTATCTTTCACCTGAAGTTTCATAACATAAGTTCCCGAAACCAATCCAGAAAGCGTTGCTGTTGCAGATCTGTTGTTTGCCAACTTTGCGGTAGGTCCTGAAGTCTTCGACCACAGGTAGCTCACAATCGAGCCATCTGAATCACTGCCCGAACCTGTTAGCGCCAGGGATGATAACGGCAATGTTACGGTTTTGTCAGCACCTGCATTGGCAGTTGGTGGCTTATTAACAACTACGTTTACATCATCGGAGGAAACTGCGCCTTTGCTGTCCTTTGCGGTAAATCTGAAAGTATAACTTCCGGCAGCCAAGCCAGATAGTTTAAGTGTTTTTGTTGTCGTGCCCGACATAGAAGCTGATCCCCCTGCGATCTTCGTCCAACTGTAAGAAACGATGCTTCCATCTGAGTCAGACGCAGAGCCGTACACAGTAGCAGAACTTGTTGGCAGAATAACGAGCTTATCAACGCCCGCACTTACAGTAGGTGCCACGTTGCCGGTACTTGTAGTGGTATTTGTAGAACTCTTAACTGTTACCATTACATCATCATACTTCGTTGCACCTTTGTCGTCCTTCACTGTTAATCTGAACACGTAAGACCCCGCGACCAGATTTGAAAGTTTCAGGTCTTTAGTGGCCGCACCTGTCAACGTTGCCGTGCTTCCTGATCTTTTCGTCCATGCGTAAGAGGCAATTGAACCATCTGAATCGGACGCAGTTCCATATAGGGTGATCGTATTTACCGGAAGTGTAATTGACTTATCAGATCCGACGCTTACCGTAGGCACCGCGTTGGTTGTTGACGACGACTTAACGACCACGTTCACATCATCTGTATCCGAAGAACCTTTGTCATCTTTCACAGTTAACGTAAACACATATGTACCAGCGACCATATTCGTAGTTTTCAACGTTTTTGTGCTTGTACCACTTAATGTAACCGCACCACCAGACTTCTTAGTCCACGTATAGCTTGCGACGGTACCATCGTTGTCGGTACCATTTCCATAAATAGAAGTCGAATTTGAAGGTAATGTCAATGTCTTATCCGCGCCGGCATTTGCAACGGGAGCAGCATTGGTTGTGCTTTCGGTCGTACCCGAAGATGAGCCATTTGTGAAACCAAGCATCCAGTTTAACGCATTCGTTTCTTTATAAACCTTATCCCAAACATTGTGACCCATCCCAGGGAAGATCGTAACCTTAGCAAGCGGGTTCGGCTTGTAGCTATTGATGGCATTGATCATGTTAATTGTAACGCTTTCGCCTACAACATTATCGGCATCACCGTGAAAGCCCCAGGTAGGAAGGTCGGCATTTCCAATAGCAGAAGCGCCCGACACAACGTTGTAACCACTGCAAACGGGAACTATTGCTGCAAAAACATTCGGATTGGCAGTCGCTACACTCCATACACCGCCGCCGCCAAGGCTAAGACCGGTCAGATAAATTCTGTTAGGATCAACACGGAGATACGTCTTTACGTAGTTGATCACTTCCATTACGTAGTTTCCAGTCCATCTTCCCATTGTCGTTTTCAGCTGGGGAGATATCAGGATAAATGGATACTGGGCGCCATACTTGACATACTTAGGCATACCAACATTGGCAACCCTGTTAACGTCTGTGAGCGTGTTGCCTTTCTCTTTAATACCATGCAACGAAATAACAATTGGATATCTGTTCGAATTGCTTTTATAGTCCTGAGGTAAATACTCCAGGAAACCGGTACCAGCAGGAGACATCTTGGCTGTCTGCTGCGCATAAACATTTGATACTACGATGGTAAATGAAATCACCAGGGCGAATAAAAACTTCTGCGTCATCCTTCTTAAGTTAATCCGTCACGCAACGGCAGGTTAAAAATTGTTTTAAGCGGTGTCATCAAGTTTATCCGAAGGCATTTGGCCGCTAACGAATAATATTCTTGTTAATCACACTGCGAAAAAACAATATTTTATGCGGAAGAAGTTTCTCAAAAAGGTGAGTTTCCACATAGCTCGGGGATTGAACAAAAATGACTGTTTAAAGAAGCGGCAGGGTGTTCGAACCCACAGTAGATGCAACAGAAGTAATCAGATCAATCAACGCGCCAGCTATACGCGATTAGTTGGTATCTTGCCCTGCATTGTGGCATGAAAGTTTACATCAACCGCCGCTTTCCATTTTCTTTTTAGCCTCAATGCACCAAAGGATTTCTTTAATGAAAGTGGTTGCCCGCTTTGAAACTGCCGCCTCGTCAGCAGGGACACCATCCTTAGAGAAGCTCTCCTCGACTTTTGGAACAGGAAACATCGCCGGAACAACCCATGCCCTGATCTTCCAAAGCGTGAACACCAATGATGTAATAACCTGCGATCCACCAAACTGTCCATTAGAGACCGTTACAATTGCAATCGGCTTCTTCTGCCATTCCGCATAAAGCAAGTCAATCACATTTTTGAGGCTTGCAGGATAGCCACCATTATATTCAGGCGTTACAATGAGAACGGCGTCCGCTTTCTTAATCCGGTTTGCAAAATCAACAACGGCAGGATCCGGTTGCGGCATATGCGAAAGTCTTTCTTCAAAGACACGAAAGTTATACGCCTCCAGATCAATGAGGTCGGTTGCCGCGAATTTGTTCTCAGTAATAAACCGCTGGAAGAATTTCGTTACCCGAACACTTTCTCTTCCGGTTCTTACACTTGCAGAAAGAATGGCTATTGATGGCATAATCGTAAATGAATTTACGGCTCAATATGATCATTCTGCCGTTATACTTACAAGTTTTGTTTTCTAACTTGTAGAAATGCCGGAAAAAATCTCATGTGGAATCCTTTTATACAGAACGTTGCCAGAGATCGAGTTCTTCCTGGTGCATCCGGGCGGGCCATTCTTCAAAAATAAAAATGAAGGGGTTTGGACCATCCCAAAAGGCGAACCCAATGGTGCTGAAACATTTCTCGAAGCTGCAATCCGTGAATTCCACGAAGAGACGGGGCTTGTTTCGAAGCCACCTTATATCGAATTGGGATCCATGAAACAAAAAGGCGGAAAGGTTGTTTACGGATGGGCCTGTACCGATGATTCGTCGGAGAGTACAAACATCATTTCAAATATGTTCGAAATGGAATGGCCACCGCGATCTGGAAAAAAACAACAATTCCCGGAAATCGATAAAGCATCGTGGTTCAATTATGAAGGGGCTGCGATCATGTTGAATCCGGCGCAACGCATGTTTCTCAACCGGTTAAAAGACATCCTCCAAAAATCCTAGTATCCGCGTTTGTAGATCTTACCCGTCCTGACCTTTCCGTTTGCATGAAAGATCTTATAGAAATATAAACCAGTCTCAGCCAAAACATCACGTGCGATTTGCGAAGACCATTCGCCGCGAAACACTTCCTGACCAGAATCGTCATAGATGGCTATGGTCACTTCTCTTGCCCGTAAGTCGTCGTACAGTTGTTCATTAAGATCATCCATTTCAAAAATGGAGTTTGCTGATGACAATACATCAACTGCGGGATCTATCACATTAATTGTCACGTAGTCGATACCGGTCACGTTTAAGTTGTCTGTGACTGCCAGCTTAAAGACATAAGTTCCGGCAGCAAGTTCGTTAATTGTCAGCGACGAAGTTGTTGTATTTGAAATGATCGCGCCTGGCCCTGAATACTTTGACCAGAGATACTTCACAATCTTCCCGTCAGGGTCGGCGGCGGTTGCCTGGATAACAATATCCGATTGAATCGGTAACGTAACAGAACGATCCGCGCCTGCATTAACCACCGGTGGTGCGTCAACGATTACGGTAATATCGTCATATGCATGCGTTCCGTTGCTGTCTTTAACGGATAGTCTGAACGCGTAGCTTCCTGATGATAGTCCACTCAATTTTAATGTCGACGTGCTGACATTCTTAAGCGTACACGATGGGCCTGAAATTTTTGACCAGGAATACGCGATGATACTACCTCCGTCAACGCTCGCACTACCACTCAATGTTGCTGTCGTTGTTGGAAGCTTCACCAGTTTGTCAGCGCCGGCATTAACGCGGGGACTTTGAACTGCCGATTCTATCGATGAAGTTTTTGCATTAATCGTTACGTAATCAAACGATGTAACGCCTAAGTTGTCGGTGACCGTCAGCTTTAAGACATACGTTCCCTCGTAAAGTCTGGTAATGACAACATCCTTTGTAGTAGTATACGTCATTGAGATGTTCGGGCCAGAATACTTCGACCATAAATATTTCACGATAGTGCCATCAGTATCGGTACCAGAGCCAGACAGAACAAGATTATTTGTAAGCGGTAAAACTATACCCTGATCCAAGCCTGCATTTGCTACTGGCGGCGCATCTACAATTACATTAACGTCGTCGGATCCGATATTCCCATCGTTATCTTTCACTTGTAGTCGAAACGTATAACTTCCGGATGAGAGTCCACTCAGTTTTAAAGTCGGGCTAGTGGTATTTGACATGACGCACGCAGCTCCGCTAACTTTTGTCCACTGATAAGAAACGACAGTACCGTCGTCAGAAGCAGACGCAGTGATGGTTGTGCTGGTAGATGGAAGTCGCACAAGCTTATCGGCTCCTGCGTTGACCGTAGGAGGTGTTGAGCCCGAGACACTTATTGTTACATAGTCTGTGTCTGTGTTTCCTGCGTCATCCGTAACCTGTAACCGGAACACGTATTTTCCGTTGATGAGATTTGATAATGAAACCGTTGATGTGTTCGCGTTAGTCATCGTGGCTGAAGGGCCTTCGATTTTCGTCCATGAGAAGGTGTTGACTACGCCGTCCTTGTCAGTTCCTGTGCCTGTCAACTGAATTTTATCGGAGGAAGTGTTTTTGTCAGATCCTGCATTTGCAACAGGTAAATAATTTCCGTCATTGACTGTATTTCTGTAGTTGAGTATCCACTCGTAAACGTTCGGGTTGTGTAACGAGTTATCCGCGCGATACGCATAGTCCCATGCGTTGTGTCCAACACCTGTGTAGATGGTCATCAATGCGAGCGGATCAGGTTTGGGCGTGCATGCATTGACGGCATTGACCATATTCTGACTCCGTGACAGCGGGACAACACTGTCTTTGTCGCCGTGAAATGCCCATACAGGCAAATTTTCCGAAGCGATGTTACACGCTTTCGCAGGCGAATTGTATCCGCCACAAACCGGAGCGATGGCTGCAAAAAGTGCAGGATAATCCTGCGCAGTCACCCACGTGCCTCCTCCGCCGAGGCTCAATCCGGTTAGATAAATTCTTTGTTCGTCAATGCGAAGGTATTTTTTGCAGTGATTAATTACTTCCATCACATAGCTGCTCGTCCACGAACCGATACCAGTCTTCAACTGCGGCGAAATGAGAATGAACGGAAACTCTGTTCCTGACTTCACATGTTTCGGCGGACCATGCTTGGTAACAAGATTGATATACTGTTTGAGTACCGTCGTATCAGTGGAGTTGGCGCCTTTTTCACCATTTCCATGAAGAAAAAAAACAATCGGGTATTTATCAGAATTGCTGTGATATTCTGACGGCAGGTATTCCAGGTAAGCAATCGTCGAAGGGGAAGTAGTTTTAAATATTTGCTGACCAAAACTGGTCTCAGAACATAGTATAAAAGCGATCAGTAAAATTCTCCTCATGCCGTCCTTAAGGTTATGCGAAGTCCTCCCGAAAGAGAGACTTCGCAGTGGGGTTAATAATATCGTTAAGGATTAAGCGCTACCTTTAGACAATAAGTATCTGTAATCCTTCCTTCGTTTTCGTGCTTTACAAAACTGCATTTTGTGTTGTCCTGATGCTGATCGAAATGCAAATTTTGTTCAGTGATGTAAGAATTAAAGAAATTAAACCTTGAGAGAACCAGCTGTATCCACAAAGGAGAGAAAGACCCTGAGATCGCATAAACACTCTGTCAAAGAGAGAAATTGTTGTCTATAAATCTTGAGTCGCCAGACGAATTATATTGACAACCGAATGATCAGGATGTACCAATTTTCACGTCTTTTCACAATGCAGGGGAAACATTGTAAAACCTGTAGGTTACAAAATGTGTTATACAGTACAAAGGATAAATTTGAAGCGGCTTTTGATAATCGCCGCAATGATATTACCTTCACAGGAAGTTGATGATGAACCAAAGACTCTCAATTTTATTAATTGACGATGATGAAGACGATCGCTGGCTTTTCACCGATGCGCTCAACCGGACTGTTCCGTCAGTGAAGTGTATTACCGCATCCGGCGGACAGGAAGCAATTAGTTTACTGGATGAAGGCAGGGAAAAATTACCCGATCTTATATTTCTTGATCTGAATATGCCAGGCATGGATGGTAAAAAGTGTCTGTCGCTGCTCAAGGCTCATGACAAGCTATCATCGATACCCGTGATTGTTTATTCAACTTCAAATTTTCCCAAGGACACCGAAGATGCCATCAGACTCGGAGCAAAAGAGTTTATCATGAAACCGGCGGATTACAGCCAGTTGTGCGAAATGTTACATTCGCGATTGAGTAATGCTTAACAATTAAGCATGTGATTCCCGTTTATCCTTGCCGAGTTTTTTCTGAATCCATAGCTTAATTTTTGAAGGCTTCTTCCCGCCAGCCTCCCCCATCAGGTAGCCAATCGGTTGCAATGGATCAATGTTGTCGCAAATAATTTTCACTATTCCCGCCAAGGGTAAAAATATGATCATCCCCGCAATCCCCCATATCAAGCCGCCTGCAATAATGCTGAAGATCGACGTGAGTGCATTGACATTCACTTCTCCTCCGACCACGTTCGGCTCTATGAAATAATTGTCCATTGTTTGAATGACGAAGAGCACAACCGCTGCGTAGAGCGCCGGTTGCATAGAATCTTCAGTCACCAATGCCATGACTACAGGGATGAGGCCACCGAGAACGGTACCGAAATAAGGAATCACAGTGAGCATCGCAGCAATACCTGCAAGAAGGATCGCATTCTTTATGCCGACGATGCTTAGTCCAATTGCATAGAGGCACGCAATAATTGTTACCGATATCAGCCTGCCGGTAAGATACTTTTGGGACACCGTTGCAATCTTCCCAACCACTTTTTTGACTTTATCACGCTTTTCTTCATTGGCGAGTTTCAGAAAAAAGTTTTCAAATTGTTCCTTGTTGTATAACATTAAGAATGCATAAACCAGGCTGAGTACGAATGTGCCGATGGTGGTTGTTAGTCCGCTCAAAAACTTAGTAACGAATCCGCCACCTTTTTTGCCAGAGGTTGATTTGGCTTGTTCCTTTGCAATTTGTTCCTGTTTCTTTGGCGCAACCCCGAATTTTTGCTGCACAAACTGCTGAACCTGTTCAATCCCTTGCTTTGCTTTCTCCTTGATCTTAGGCGCTTGTTTTGAAAACGATGCGATCTGTCCGCCAACGATTGCCAGCATTCCCAAAATTGTGAACAGTATAATAAGAATGCATATCAACGTAGACAGTCCTCTCCGGAGCTTTCGGTCGAGGCGTCTGCACAGTGGAGCCATTAACATCGCGAACAGCGCAGCAAAGGCAACGGGAACGAGTATCGTTTTCCCAAAGTAAAGAATGATTACCGTAAGGATTGCAAAAAACAGGTACTGATTTGCGCGCTGAAAGATAGCTGTCATCTGAAATATTTAAGCTACAGCTAAAAATCTCTCTCCATGTTTGTCGTGCGGCTTGTGCCGAACAATTGCCCAACTACAAAACGCGGCCGGTGATTGACGTGGAATAAATTCCGCATTAGATAAACAAGTCGGAGCTTAGATACCTATCACCTCTATCGCAGACAACGAAAACAATTACGCCCTTTTCGATTTCTGAAGCGATTTGCATGGCCGCGCTGAGTGCACCTCCACTACTCATTCCCGCCAATATCGCTTCCTCGCTGGCCATGCGTTTCGTATAAGTTCTGGCATCCGACTCGCTCACATCCACAATCCGGTCTACGCGTTGACGTTCGAAAATTTTTGGCAGGAATTCCGGCGACCATCGTCTTATACCAGGAATACTTGATCCATCTGTCGGTTGCGTTCCGACTATTTGAATGTTCTGATTTTGTTCTTTCAGATATCGAGAGACACCCATGATTGTACCCGTTGTACCCATTGCAGAAACAAAGTGAGTCACTTCGCCTTTGGTGTCACGCCAGATCTCTGGCCCGGTGGTTCGGTAATGCATGAGATAGTTGTCAGCATTGGCGAACTGATTAAGAATGTGATATCCCTCCTTCGCAGCCATTTCCTCAGCCAGCTCGCGCGAGTATTCAATCGTTTTAGATGAGGGCGTCAAAATTACTTTCGCTCCGTATGCTTCCATTGACAACACACGTTCGCGCGTTGAATTGTCCGGCATGATCAGCGTCATGTCCAGCCCCATCAACCTTGCTATCATTGCAAGGGCAATGCCGGTATTGCCGCTTGTCGCTTCGACCAACTTGTCGCCGCGTTTAATATCACCACGATCCAGGGCCCCCTTGATCATACCGTAAGCTGCGCGGTCCTTAACGCTTCCTCCCGGGTTATTTCCCTCGAGCTTCCCAAATATTTTAACGCGATCGTTCTTGGGAATATGCTGAAGCGTTACCAGTGGTGTATTTCCGATCAGTGCGATTAGTTCCATAAGCAATCATTCTGGACGAAAGACGACGACGTCGGTATCGTCACCCTTATACATTTTTGATTGGTAATAAATTTTTGAATGTGGCGGAACAGACTTCGTCAGCCACACATTGCCGCCAATGATGCTATCGTGTCCGATGACAGTTTCACCGCCAAGAATTGTTGCACCCGCATAGATCACTACATCATTTTCAATTGTTGGATGGCGTTTGCGCTCAGCATCCGCCTTACTCACACTCAAGGCTCCCAATGTAACGCCCTGATAAATTTTCACCCGATCTCCTATGAGTGTCGTCTCACCAATAACGACGCCGGTGCCGTGATCGATGCAGAAATGGCTGCCAATCGTTGCGGCCGGGTGAATATCGATACCGGTTTTGCTATGCGCAATTTCTGTAATGATGCGCGGTACCAGTGCAATGCCAAGCTGGTGGAGCGCGTGCCCAATTCGATAAGCGGCTATTGCATAGAAGCCCGGGTATGTTCTGATTACCTCCGCCCTGCTTTTCGCGGCGGGATCTCCGTCAAACATCGCTTCAACATCCTGATTCAGTTTCTGGTAAATCTTTGGAATGTCATCAAAAAAAATGTCGGCAGTTACATGGCTGTCTGAAGCACTGGCATTCTGAGTTACAATTCTGTGAAGTTCCTGGCGCAACCCGGCCACGTAGGCATCAAACTCAGATTGGTCTTTGAACGAATGTTCAGCGTAGTCGGGAAAAAGAACACCTAATAAAGAAGAAAAGAAATTACCGATTTCTGTCCGTGTTGCACATTCAGGGCAAGCCTGATGTGTCTCGTATAACTTCTTCCAAAATGCTTTCATATATCCGAAATAAGCAGATCCGCTATGTACAAAAAAAACATTAACAAACATTCACATTTCACTATACCATTAACGGTATGATAATTTTAATGTTTTCGGTTTTAGGCAACGCAACGAATGTTTCAACAGAGGCAAACTGTTGAATCTGTTACACGGGTTGTGACACCAATTGTCATGGCCATTACCCAATATCGCGTGATATGGAAACAAAAACACTTAATACTCAATGGACAGATGAACAGATTCTTGATCTGATCCGGAAATTGAGGAATGATCTGATAAAAGATTTTCTTGATGAACGTTGCCTGAAGCAGTACCTGGACGCACAATATCGAATTCGGGAAATAAGCAATGTAAAGGTTGAGCTGATCAAACGGGACCTGAAGGAAATGTTAATATCACCCGTCAACATCAGCCATTACCAGGATCTGATCATCCAAATTAAGGAAACCGACAGCGCAGCACTTGCTGAAAATAATGAACGGCTGTTCTATAAAGAGATTGAAAATCTGTTGAAGCGATATATTTATTGATTCCGGTGCATTGCATTCAGACAAAAGCAGGAGCCGCATATTGTTTGAGAAGTTGTTCCAATTGATAAGCCTGCATGACACCTGATTGCCGCCACTTTAGCTGGCCTTCCCGAAAGATGGCTAAGGTAGGCACTCCCTGGATCTGATAGGTCGCTGCGAGAGAAGGGTTTTTATCAACATCAATTTTAATTATGCGAGCGCGATCTCCAACACGTTCTTTCAATTCATCAAGAATTGGTTTCATCATTTTGCAAGGTCCGCACCACTCGGCCGAAAAATCGACCAGCACAGGTTTGCGATCATTTATTAATTCCGAAAAAGAGGCTTTTGCCATACCGTGAGTTTATAATTGAAACCCTTTCCAAAAAGATAAAGTTTCGAATAGCCGCTGTAGCCAAGGAACTTATCTCAGAGAATACTATTTATAACTGCGACAGTTTATTACTACCTTGAACCAACCAATTTAGCAGCCATGAACCTGAAAAAGTTTCCAGTTTTTGTTCTAACCGTCATTATTGGATTAGCATTCATTACAACCGCGTGCGATAATGACGACAACGAAATCACCCCTGAGCAACATGTAAATAACTGGATACTCAGCAACATGCAATATTGGTATTACTGGAATGATGAAATGAACGCCGAGGCGGACAAGAACCAGACGCCTGACCAGTACTTTTCGGATCTGCTGGTCAATCAGGACAGGTTTTCATGGATTCAGGATAATTATCAGGAGCTGTTAAATTCGCTTAACGGCATAACGAAAGAATCCGGTTACGAGTTTGTGCTGTATCGGGAAAGCGAGGCAAATGATAATGTTATTTCGCAGATCGTCTATGTGAAGCCGAATTCTCCGGCATCGGATGCGGACTTACATCGGGGCGACGTAATCACGCACATCAATGGCACGCATCTTACGGTGTCAAACTATACCGAATTGCTCGGAGAAATAAGCGAAAATCATACATTAACTTTCCATAAATACGATTTCTCAACAGAAACTTTTGCAGACCCGGTAACGATCAATATCTCTGCAGTTGAGTACACAGAAAACCCAAATCACCTCAGCTCGATCGTTGACGCTGGTGATAGAAAGGTCGGCTACTTCGTTTACAACTTTTTCGGCAATGGCCCCACTTCAGAGAGCGAGCAATATAACGATGAGATGGACCAGATTTTCGCGCAATTTAAAAGCGAAGGTATAACAGACATGGTGGTCGATCTGCGATTTAACAGCGGTGGCAATGAAAAAGCAGCAAATAATCTTGCAAGTCTTCTTGGGAAGGGAATTGGGTCGGACGATATATTTTCCAAACGTAATTTCAATGATGCATTAACGCAGGAGATCATTAACGATCCTGAACTCGGCCCGGATTATCTTGTCTCAAAATTTTCTGACAAGCCGGAGAACATCGGAAGTCAACTCACCAATTCGCGCATTTATTTTCTTACCACTGCCAGAACCGCTTCTGCAAGTGAGCTAGTTATCAATGCTTTAAAACCGTACATGGAAGTTTTCCTTATCGGAAACACTACTTACGGTAAAAACGTAGGCTCCTTTTCACTATATGACGACGAGGATCCCGCTAACACATGGGGGATGCAACCAATTGTTCTTAAAATGTTCAATAGTCAGGATCAATCGGATTACGAAGAAGGGTTTACCCCAAATGTGGTTGACCTGGACAACAGTCTGCTGCTTCGCCCATTGGGTGATCCGGAAGAAAGATTACTCTCGCTTGCAATTGCTGAGATCACAGGCAATCCAGCCGGCGGCCGGATTGCGGCGAAAAATCACATCAATCGCGAGATAATAAGCCACTCGCTGGATTTAAAAAGAAGAAGCTTTCGCCTTGTAATGGACAAGAATGATCCATTGACCAAAGGGTTGAGGGAAAAGATCAACGTCAATACCTGGCACTGATTATTTTTCAAGAATCGTCAGATCCGTTAATCCGAACTGCGTTGATGGCGCTGCATTTACTGAATAACAAACGTCTTATAGGAAATTGAAGGCTATTTAATTTATTGAAGCAGATCAGACAAGGCCGGCACTGCATATTGTTTAATAAGTTGCTCTAAATTGATAAGCCTGCATGACACCGGATTGTCACCGCTGGCCTTCGCGGAGAGGGCTAAGGTAGGCGACTCCGAATGAGGTCTCTGCAAGGGACGCGTTTTTATTAACGTCAATTTTGATTACGCATGCCAGATCTCCAACTCGTTATTTCAAATATTAAGAATTGGTTGCATCATCTTACAAGGCCTGTCCCACTCAGCTGAAAATCGACAAGACCGTTTTCGATCATTTTTAATTCCGAAAAGATGCCTTTGCCAAACAGTTTGTTTAATATAAGCTTTCCCGAAAAAATAAAGTTTCAAATAGCCGCAGTAGGAAGGAACCTACCTAAAAATAGTTCCTATTATTACTGCCACAGTTTTTTACTACTTTTATCGGAATTAGCATCAATGAATCTGAAAAACTCTCATCGTTTCTTCTTAACCCTTATCACGTTAGCAATTTTCGCGGCAGCCTGCGATAATGACAAAGTTGAACCCGCTAACACAGAAACTCCCCCAATTAATAAAGACGAATACGTCAATAATTGGATCTTAAAAAATATGCAATACTATTATTACTGGAATACTAGAATACAGGTGAACGCCGATAAAGCCCAGACGCCGGATCAATACTTTGCGGATTTACTTGTTGATCAGGACCGGTTTTCATGGATACAGGACAATTATCAAGAGTTATTGAATTCCCTTAACGGCGTATCCAAAGAACCCGGCTTCGAGTTTGTCTTATATCGTGACAGTGAGCAAAACAGTAATGTGATTTGCCAAATCGTTTACATTAAACCAAATTCACCAGCAGCCCGTATTTTATTAAACCGCGGTACCGTTATTACCCATATCAATGGCAGGCAACTCACGATGTCTAACTATAAAACGCTCCTCGCTAGTTTAAGCAGAAATCATTCTTTAACCTATCACAAATACAAGTTTTGGAACGAGTCCTTTGCTGAACCTGTATCGAGAAATATTGTCCCAGTGGAATACACGGAAAATCCGAACTACCTCCACAAAATCATTGATAAAGGGGGTAGAAAAATCGGATACTTCATATATAACTTTTTTGCCAACGGTCCCACCTCAGATAGCGAACAGTACAATGACGAAATGGACCAGATCTTTGCGCAATTTAAAGCCGAAGGCATATCAGACATGGTCGTGGATCTTCGCTTTAACAGCGGTGGCAATGAAAAAGCAGCAAATAATCTTGCAAGTCTACTTCGGAATGGAACCAGCACTGAGTCGATATTTGCAAAACGTAAATTCAATTCAACTCTTACCGACGAAATTATTAAAGACCCGGAACTAGGTCCTGACTATCTAGATTCAAAATTTATCACCAAAACAGCCAACATCGGGAATCATCTTGCCGTTCCACGCATTTATTTTCTTACTAGTCAGAAAACAGCTTCTGCCAGCGAATTGGTCATAAACTCACTCAAACCATTCATGGACGTTGTTCTTATCGGAAACACTACTTACGGTAAAAACGTGGGCTCCTTTTCACTATATGATGATGAGGATTCCGCTAACACCTGGGGGATGCAACCAATCGTGCTTAAAATGTCCAACAGCCGCGGCGAGTCGGATTACGAAGAAGGTTTTACACCAAATGTGGTTGACCTGGACAACAGTCTGCTGCTTCGCCCATTGGGTGATCCGGAAGAAAGATTACTCTCGCTTGCAATTGCTGAGATCACAGGCAATCCAGCCGGCGGCCGGATTGCGGCGAAAAAACAAAAAGGCTTCCAGGCTGTCGGTCACTCGCTTGATCTAAAACGACGAAGCTTTCGCCTTGTAATGGACAAGAATGATCCATTGACCAAAGGGTTGCGGGAAAAGATCAACGTCAGCACCAAGCATTGATTATTTTCCAAAAATCGCTGTTGGTAATTCGTTAATCCGAACTACGCGTCTATCTTTGCAACGGCAAGCCAGCACGACCAGC
>Ga0196965_1000623_pt1 | contig 18114 bp, 16 predicted proteins | sample S1_20metaG_FD_148668 | JGI IMG/M metagenome (GOLD analysis project Ga0196965, IMG submission 148668) | Soil microbial communities from Anza Borrego desert, Southern California, United States - S1_20 | ecosystem: Environmental > Terrestrial > Soil > Desert | place: USA: California | collected... | reverse complement strand
CAATTCCAATCACAGCAAGCTTATCATTTCCGGTCTGTATAAAATTATTTTGGTTCATGAGAAGGTTAAACCCCATGAGCTTGTGTGCCTCCATCAGATCTTTGAAGTTCTGTATCTTCGCATTTTGCGTATTCCATGCTTTATAATCTCCGTAATCGTGGTTACCGGTTACGGAATAAACGCCAAACGGCGCCGATCGTAGTTTACTAAAGATATCCAGGTAGTCTTTCACCTCAGACGATTCATTATTAACAAGATCTCCTGTAAAAAAAATAACATCAGGTTTTTCCTTCAACAACATCTCAACACCACCCCTAACCGCTGTTTTATTAAAAAAACTTCCGGAATGAATATCTGAAAGCTGGGCGATTTTGAATCCATCAAATGATTTTGGGAGATTAGGAAGGTAAACGGTTTTTCGTCTGACGCGATAATCATGTGCCCCTGAAATAATTCCATAAGCCATGGCACCAAAGGGAACCGCTGCAGCGACGAGCGCCGTCTTGGATAAAAATTCCGATCGTGTAATTGCTTCTCCTGGCAAGTTACTTGAATCCTCACCTCGAAAAAATCTGGCGACCCACCGGACACCCCGTTGAACATCATCAATAAAAAGGAACAACACGGCAAAAATTTTAGAAAAATAAATGCCGACTAATCCGGTGATCAAATATGTTTTTGTTGTGTGTGAAAGTTTGTAAAGATCGCCTAACGCAAAATATGCGATAGCAACAATGGCTACCAGGGTAGGGAACCAATATGCATACCGAATGACTGATCTCCATACTGAGGTCCAGTCCTTCGTTATCGTAATTATCGCATGAAATACATAATAATCAACTACTAGTAAAACAGCTATAACAATTAACCACACCATAATTCTTCGTTGCATAAAAAAAATCGTCTCACGTGTAAGACGATTTTTTTTATATTTTAGTTTGTTTCCGTCAATCAGATAGCAGGAACGACATCATCAGACCCTTGCGTTTCTTCCTTAGACGATTTTGTAATACGTTGTTTTAAACGCGTTGTAACCAAATACATCACAGGAACAAGGATCAACGTAAGGAAAGTCCCAAAGAGTAGTCCGAAGATCATCGTCCATGACAAAGGTCCCCAGAACGCCACGTTATCACCGCCGAAGAAAATGTGCGGATTCAACTCTGTAAACAATTTAACGAAATCAATATTGAATCCGACGGCTAATGGAATCAGGCCGAGTGTAGCAGCCATCGCAGTAAGTATAACCGGTGTCATCCTGGTCTTGGCTGCTTCAATAATAGCTGCTCTCAATTCATATCCCTGGCTGATCAATAAATCGGTAAACTCTACGAGAAGAATACCATTGCGTACCACTATACCAGCAAGCGCCATGATACCAACGCCGGACATTACAATGGAAATTTCCATTCTGAACAACGAAAAACCGATCAACACACCAATAGCACTAAATACAATTTCAGTAAGAATAATAAGTGGTTTGCTAATAGAATTAAACTGAACAACAAGGATCATGAGAATCAACAGGAACGCAGCACCAAATGCCGTCATGAGAAAAGCACCGGTTTCCGCCTGATCTTCCTGTTCTCCTGTCATCTTAATCTCAACCTGATTGGGTTTATCAAATGACAGTAAACTTTGTTGAATTGTACTAACGACTTCATTGGCATTATAACCTGTCAACACATTTGATGAAAGTGTAACGACGCGCTTTTGATCAATTCTTCGAATACCAGCATAACTGTTTGAATATTCAATCTTCGCTATAGCGGAAAGCGGAACCTGTCGCACAGCACCACCCATGGCCATATCACGATAAGTGATCGGCAAGTTCATCAACGTATTGATGTCATTACGCTGATCCTCCCGGATACGAACCTGAATAGGATAATCATCATTTTCATCGCGAAACTTTGAAACTTCGAGACCATAAATCGCAGTACGCAATGCCATTCCAATTTGTCCTGTGGAGATACCTTCACGATTGGCTTTTTCACGATCAATATTGATCACAATCTCCGGCTTGTTACTTTGAAAATCTGATTTTAACTCTTCAACACCGGGTATCCGAAGTGAATCAAGGTAACGCTTAAGTTTTGTAGAAGTGCTCACAAGGAAGTCAAAATCATCAGCTGCCACTTCAATATTAATGGGCTTTCCTGTCGGTGGCCCGCCCTGTTCCTGGTCTACTGATATTTCGGCGCCTCTAATACCTTTAACGGCGTCTCGTATTTTTTGTAAATACACTTTTGTTGACCGTCCGTCACGATTCGCGAAGTCTACAAAAGCAACGGTAACTTTTCCTAAATGCGGACTTGCCTGACTACCGCCTTCCAACTGATTTTCGTTTGCCCCGATGGCGACGTTGGATATGATCGATTCAACAAGTGTTGAATCCTGTTTCACAAGACTAATAATCCTGTTTTCAACTTCATTTGTGATCGAATCCGTTACACGTTGATCTGTACCAATAGGCATCCTTACATAAGCAAAAATAAAATTGGGATCACCCTGCGGAAAGAATACGACAGGTGGTTGTCTGATCATTGTAAAAACAATGGAAAAAACAAACAAAACAATCACCCCAACAATGATACCCACGGGGCGCTTCCATCCTGTCAGGCACCACGCGATAACATTCTTATAAGCGTTTTGAACACGCGGCCAGGATGTCTCCTGGAAGTGTTGAATAAAATCCTTTAAGAAGAAATGATGTAACGCATATATTAAGTAAATGAACACTACAAAATTCCCTAAGCCAACATTGAGCAAATACGATATTAACGCTATTCCGGCAAAGGTTACCGACGTAATTTTAAAACCACGGCTTAGCTTATTGTTATCGTGATGCTTGTGATGCGGCTTCATAAAGTCTGCGGCAAAAACCGGGTTCATAATGTAGGCCACAAGCAGTGACGCCAGCAACGCAATGATGAGGGTGATCGGTAGAAATTTCATAAATTGACCGATTACGCCTGGCCAGAACGCCAACGGAATAAAGGGCGCAAGCACAACCAACGTTCCTGATAAGACAGGTAAGAATACTTCGCCGGCTGCGATCTTGGCTGCTCTTCGAATCGGCACTTTCCCATTATCAAACACGCGGTGTGTATTTTCAATTACCACGATAGCATCATCAACCACAATACCCAGCGCAAGTAAAAAAGAAAATAACGTCATCATATTCAGCGTATATCCCAGACTCGGGAATACCAGAAATGCAATAAAACTGGAAAGCGGAACTGATAAACCAACGAATATTGCATTGGTTGCCCCCATGAAAAACATCAGGATAATGGTTACCAAAACAAAACCGATAATGATGGTGTTAATCAGGTCGTGCAGCGTCATCCGTGTATTGTCAGACTGATCTGCTGTAATTGTCACCTTTACGCCGGGAGGAAGAATATTTTTTTCAAAGTCTTCTACAATTTCGTTGATCTGGTCAGAGGCAAGAATCAGGTTTTCGCCGCTGCGCTTAATCACATTTAGGGTAATTACATTCTTTTCATCCAGGCGTGCGAAACTTTCCTGCTCTTTATGGGAGTCAACCACTTCAGCTACATCTTTCAGGTAAACCTTACCTCCACGGATAGAACCAACGACTATATTAGAAAGTTGTTCGGCTGATTCAAACTCGCCATTCACACTGAGTGATCGTTTCATACCATCAACCGAGAGCTGCCCTGCAGACACGATGACATTTTCGTAAGCAACGGCATTCGTAATATCGTCGAGGCTCACCCCAGCGGAGGCCGCTTTAAACATATCAACGTTAACCTGAATTTCACGGTCCAGTGCACCAACAATATCAACACGACGAATTTCTTTTACACCTTCTATACGATCCTGCATTTCCTCTGCATACAATTTTAATGTCTGCAGATCATAATCACCCGACAAATTCACGTTCATGATCGGGAACTCAGAAATATCGATCTCGATAACTTGCGGGTCTTCTTCGAGGTCGGTTGGAAGGTTACGCTTAGAACGATCTACAGCATCCTTAACTTCCTGCTTGGCATCATCAATTTCAATATCAGGCTCGAACTCAATAATGATATTCGAAAAATCCTGTACGGAGTTACTGATAATCTTTTTTACGCCGGAAATAGATTTAACTTCTTTCTCAATTTCCTTTGTGATCAGGTTTTCGATATCCGTAGGTGACGCACCGGGATAAATGGTTGCAACGTACATCTGCGGAAAAACAACTTCCGGAAAGTTTTCTTTCGGTAAGTTGTTATAGGTCAAAATACCAGCCAAACAGATAATAATAGTAGCTACGTAGATGCTGACTTTATTATCGATCGACCAACTGGTCGGTTTAAATTCTTTATTTGAATCCTGCATAAAATTCTTCGGTAACTATATATTAATCAAATCGCCATCATTCAATCCCTGGTATCCAAAGGTGATCACTTTGTCACCTGCAGATAAGCCAGTCACCTGCGCCTGGTTGTCATAAACACCTTCAACCTTAACAACTCTTTTACGTGCCACGGTCTGTTTACCTTTGGTTTCGGCGACATAAACAATTTTCTCATTATTGAGTGTTTGAATTACATTGACCGGTACTACAATTGCTTCATTAACTGTTTGAAACACCACTTTGAGCGTAGCAGTCATATTAGGACGTAGGTCAGGCATTGAATTAAGTTTAACTTCAACCGTAAAGGTTCTTGATAACGGATCAATATTTCTTCCGACAAAGGTGACTTTGCTTTCTATATCCTTCTTCATTTCAGGAATAGATACGATTGCTTTATCATTCTTCTTAATGGTTGTGACATACGCTTCGGAAATATTTGCGACAAGCTTCAAATCATTTGAATTGATTACTCGTACGGCTGGCATACCGGGCGCAATATTTTCGCCCACTTTAACATGAACTTCATCCACCGTTCCGGTAATTGGAGCCTTTATTCTTGTCATGTCGTTTTGTTCCTGCAATGACGCCAATTGTTTCTCCAGGTTTTCCTTATTTGTTCTTGCCTGCAGGAACTGCACTTCAGTACCAATTTTTTGATCCCAAAGATTTTTCTGTCTTTCGTAAACTGTATTCGCCAACTGAAGTTGTGTTTTCATAGATTCAATACTGCGAAGAATAACAGAATTATCCACTTGCGCCAACACCTGTCCTTTCGAAACCTGTTGCCCTTCACTAACCATTACTTGCGTCACCACACCTGGTGACTTTGCACTAACGAGAATGTTATTTTCCGATTCGATCCTACCCTGCGTCTTAACATAATGATCAAACTTTTGAGGTGCGATCTCTTTTATAGCAACTTCTTTAGAGCGCAACGTTGTAGCTGCTTCCGGGTTTTCTTTCGCTACCTCTTTTTCCAGCGCCTGAATTTCTTTTGTTAACGCAGCCTGGTCTTGCTTCATTTTCTCTAACCGTGCCTGTTTATCGTCTTCAGGGCTTGTCGCACTACAAGCCGCAAACAAGCCGGCCAGTACAACCATTGTTAATCTTGTATAAATTGTGGAATTCATGTATATGGAATTTATTGGATTGGTCATATTATTTAGTTTCAGATGAAAGGTTATTAAGTTTTCCGTAAGCTTTGTCAAGGTCAACTTTTGCGACAAGTGCATCATACAAGGCGTTGTAGTAATTAATCTGCGTTTCTTTAAGCGCGGATTCTGCATCTATTACTTCAATGTTTGAACCTACTCCTTCTTCGTATTTAATCTTTGTTACCCGGGCTACATTCTCCGCCAACTCAAGATTCTCCCTTTGGGACACCAATGTTTTAAGACTGTTGTCATAAATGGTTTTTGATTGTTTAATCTCCAGATCGATTCCTGATTTAAGAGAATTTAAATTATTCTCCACTTTCTTCAATTCAAGCTTGGCTTGCTGAACCTTATATGAACGCTGTAATCCACTGAAAATCGGAATAGCCAGACTAACACTAAAATTCGAATATGAATACCATTTATCAGGGCCTAACATATTGTTAAAACTGGAGGACGAAGGTGTTTCCGTTCTAAACACGCCGGCAAGATCGGGTGATTGTGTAAAGTAACCGTAGTTGTATTGCGCCACAAGACTTGGCAAGCCGGCTGCATAGTTATTCTTCACGTTGAGCATCTGCATTTTCCGATTTGCCATGAGTACCTGGTAATCGGCACGGTTTGAGTAATCCCATTCAGCATCATACGCTGCCGAACTTTCCGGTATGGCAATCGAATTAATATCTCCCTCTAATTCGAGATCTTTGTCCATCGGATAGTTCATCTGAAATTTTAACAACTCAATGGACAATACCTGGAGGTTATTAAAATTTTCACGCTCTGTTTTAAGGTTATTGAGTGTAACGCGAATTCGATCTACATCAATACTTTCAGCAAATCCGTTTTCATGAAGCGCCCGTGTTGTACGCAACAAAGAATCTACCCGTCCAATGTTGTTATCAAATAATGTCATCCGCTCATTATTAATAAGGGCAGTATAATAGGCTTTGGTAACTTGTACGATAACCTCTTCGCGCGTCTGGCGTGAAGCTTTTACCGAAAGATCTTTATATGCGTTCGCTGCCCGTAAGCCTACGAGATAAGATCCATTAAAAAGGATCTGACTTACCGTAAGTGTTCCAATGCCCGTACTCTTTAACTGGAAGGGATTACTCCCGGCAACAATAGCGTCGCTAGGCAAATCCTCAATAGTGGCTCCGGTAAATTGGCCCAGGACGTCAGCGCGGTTATAAAACCGTTGTAGTTTAACATTATGCTGAACACTCAAGTTCGCATCGACTTGGGGAAGCCCGATTCCACGGGTTTCTTTTACCCGTGCCTTGGCTATATTTTCATCAATAGAAGAGTTTTTTATCGTTAATGAATTTTCCAATGCATATTGTATACATTCCTCTAATGTCAGGGGGCCCGTGCTGATAGAATCCTGTTGCTGGGCCGCAATTTCCTGAATCTGGCTCAGGAGTAATAGTAGTAAAAGATATCGCTTCATATGGGTTAATGGATTGTGTAGTGTTCGGGATTTTGTTGTTTATATTTTTGATATAATTTTCTTCCTTTATCGGTGAACAGGCCGTACATAAAGTGTTCAAGCAACTGCGCCTGCACTTCCGGAAGACTAAACTTGTCGCGGGGAAAAACAGTATGATCAAATGCCATCTGCACTTGCTCTAAACGCATGGTGGTGAGTATATCAATATGAATATCCTCCCTGAAATAACCCTCTGCTATCCCTTGACTTACGCTTCGAACGACATTCTGACGAATAAACTTCATTTTGAAAGCGAGCCACTCCGTCCATGCACGTTGATGATATTTTTGCATATCAAACAACAAAGAAGGGTTCATATTCCGCATGGTTTCTTTTATACAAACCGATATCTTCACCAACTCCTCCACTGCGTTTTTTGATTCGGCGGCTATATTTTCAAATTTTTGCCTCAGGCTGTTCGTGTGCGATTTCGTAACCGTTGCCACAACTTCATCTTTATCGGCGAAATGCTGGTAAATGGTCTTTTTTGAGATTCCCAAATGCCGTGCAATATCATCCATGGATACACTCCGAAGACCATATTTTAAAAACAGGTCTTCGGCGCCTCTGAGCAATTTTTCTCTGTTATCCAATTCTTCCATATTGGGCGGCAAAACTAAGGAAACTTTTAACTTATCAAAAGTTTCCAATGTTTCCTTAAACGCAAAGATGGGAACCGGGTTTAAAAACCTCTCCGTTTTTTTCAAAATCAAAAAAAACTATTTACGCCAACTGAAGAGTCGAAACCTGGTGGTAATTATTGCTGGAACACCTTTTTTTCTTTGGAACATCGTGGCTGGTCATGAATACCGTAAAAACGTTTTATCAGAATGAACAGCCTTCAGTTATCGGTGAGTTATAACCTTGCTTATGCTCAATGTCTTACATAAAATCATTTGATTTCCCGAAGTGAGTCACTGTCGGTGTTAGGATGGCGACATCTAAAAAAGACTAACGGCACCAACCTGTTTATGTAATCTTGTCTTTGATAATGAGATTAATCCTTCACAGTAGGATTTTCAGAGGCATCGGATTGCTGTTCCCACCGACACCATTTTTCTTTCATTTTTTGCTTGAACGCTTCTCGGTCAGCGGGATCAAGTGAAGAAAATTTATCCTGAAAACGCTTTTTCCAGTATGGCGCTTTATGGTCGTGATGATGTTTTTTTCCAAATCCCCAAAACAGGATTTTACTCAATAAAAGTAAACCCAAGGCTTGCCAGTAAGTAATGACCGGGCCATTGAATAATGTGGGGATAAGCCAGTTCCAAAGCAGCATTGTAACAAAGCCCACGGCGAGTATTGCCAATAGTCCCACAACCGCACATCTCAAAAAGAACACACCTTTGTTCATAGCATTAATTTTATATCTCGTCATACAATCGTTGAAGACGCTTTCTGAGCGTCAATATTGCATATCGTTTACGGGAGAGCAACGTGTTGATAGAGATGCCGGTACGTTCAGATATCTCCCTGAAACTTTGTTCTTCGATCTCGTTCTGAATAAATATCTGGCGCTGCTCTTCAGGTAATTCGTCAAGTGCCTCCATAATTCCTTCCCAGATTACCTCGCGGAAAAAAGAATCCTCGGGTGTATTACCCAGATCGGGCAGAATCTCCTGCAAGGTTATCGGTGCATCATCTTCAGTTCCGGTTTGCCAGCCCAGATCAGTACGTTGAGGTCGAACGGCATCACGACGATAACGATCGATTATTTTGTTCCTGGCCACAGAAAAAAGCCATGATGTTACCCGATCAAGCGACTCGATCGATTCGAAACCAGTAACAAACTGAAAGAACACATCCTGAAGAATATCTTCAGCTTCCTCCACAGTCGAAACCCGATTGCGAATAAAACTGAGCAACCGGTCCTTTTCCCTGAGGAATGTCTGTTCTTTTATCTGCATGGCTACATCCATAACACCTGTTTACGCGCTTTCTCAGTCATAAGACGCACCGCTTTCAAATTTATTTTAATGCCCGATTAATCTATTAAAGTTTCAGAATCACGAGCCTCCCCAACAAAAAGGTAAACTTGCAGCAAATCAACTTATCTTTGTGGCAAGGTATGGAAATAGCACTGGAAGGATCAACCCTTTTTTATCACAAAGCAGGTTCGGGAAGTAAGAACATGCTGCTGTTTCACGGGTTCGGCCAAGATCATACTGTCTTTTTTCCGCTAATCGAATCATTAAAAGAAGATTATACCTGCTACGCTTTTGATTTATTCTTTCATGGAAACAGCAAACGAACTGAGCGTGATATTACCATCGAAAAACACGAATGGAAAAAACTCGTGGAAGCTTTCATTTCCCGGGAAAATTTAAATTCGTTCTCCATCTTGGGCTTCAGCATTGGTGGCCGATTAGCTTTGGCAACGTTTGAGGACTTTCCTAAAAGAACTGAAAATCTTATACTCGTTGCCGCTGAAGGGCTTCGAAAAAATTTTTGGTATTCGTGGGCAACCCATCGAAAATTAGGACAACCCGTCTTTCGCGGTTTTGTCAACAAGCCTAAAGTTTTCTTCGCTGTCCTTAAAATAGCGAAGGCCCTGCATCTCCTACCTCAGCCGCTTTTTAAATTTGTATCAAAGCAAATGGATTCTGCCGAAAAGAGACACCGTGTATTTGCATCATGGATCTCCTTGAGAAAATTATCGTTATCCGTTAAACAATTTATTGATTTAAGCAGCTTTCATACCGGCCGCATCATTTTTATATTTGGAATTGACGATGACATTATGCGCAAAGCGGTTTCAGACCATTTGCAAAAACGAATATCCAATGCAGAATTCAAGTTTTTAGATGCGCGCCATCACCAGCTGTTGAAACGATTGCCGGAATGCCTGCCAGTATGGATTAAAACCTGAAGTTATAACCAACGCTGATAGCGACGGGAGCAGCTTCTGTCATCTCTACTCCAGCATTATTTAACAGTGCATCAACGTCATCCCGATATTCCTGTGACCGCAGCGGAACCCAGAGTTCAAAGACAAAAAAATTACTTTTTCGGCCAACTTTTAATTCAATTCCACCGCCAAATGAAGGTCCGTAATAAGTTTTACTTTGTTCCTTCATGCCTTCCACGATAATGACACCATTATATCCATACATGGCCGACAGGATTGGACAAACACGTTTCTTTGGAGAAAATCGAAATACGGCACCGCCATTAAATCCAGCACCATCTAAATTGTAGCCGACGCCGGCAAAAGCATATAGTTGCGTAACATCCTTACGCCAATTCCTCCGTAATCCAATCCAACTCCAAATCCGAGGCTGCCCTGAGTGTAATCTTCAGGATCAATTTCGGGCATTTGACTGAACGCAACCGTTGACGAAAACGTCATACAAAATGAGAAGTGAAAGAATTTTCATACTGAACGTGATATCCTCGAAAGATAATATTTTTTGGCAAGCGGGAATAAGAAAAAAATAGGGGCATTTTTCTTAAATATTGTACTTTTGCGGCATCTTTTAAAAACGTCATATCTCCATGATTTTATTTTTCCGTTCGAAGGTCGACACACTGTATGCTGTTGGCGTAGTCCAACCTTTAGGAACCGCTGATGTTCAAAAACTTAGCTGGCTTTTTGGTGGTGCCGAATTATGGGATGAAACGCAACTGCAGGGTAATTATATCGGGCCGAGGAAAGAAATGATCACACCCTGGAGTACCAATGCCGTGGAGATCACGCAAACCATGGGCATCGCAGGCATCCGGCGAATCGAAGAGTTTCATCAATCTTCGTCAGAACAACCAGTTTATGACAGCATGCTTCAATTTTTATATCATGGACTGGACCAGGAACTCTTTACCATTCATCACAGTCCCGATCCTATTCTTGAAGTCGAGAACATCGCAGCCTACAGTAAAGAACAAGGGTTAGCGCTAAGCAACGAGGAAGTCGATTACCTTGAAAAAGTGAGCCAGGAACTCGGACGAAAATTAACCGATAGCGAAGTGTTTGGATTCTCCCAGGTAAACTCAGAGCACTGCCGTCATAAAATTTTCAATGGTACTTTTATTATTGACGGGCAGGAGAAATCAGCGACACTTTTTCAGCTGATCAAAAAGACTGCGAAAGAAAATCCCAATTACCTGGTATCGGCGTACAAAGACAATGTAGCTTTTATTAAAGGGCCCGCCATCCAACAATTTGCGCCGGCGCGACAAGATGTGCCAGACTATTTCAAACTCACTGATATTGATTCGGTAATTTCTATTAAAGCCGAAACCCATAATTTTCCTACAACAGTAGAACCATTTAACGGTGCGGCTACTGGTTCCGGTGGAGAAATTCGCGATCGCCTGGCCGGAGGAAAAGGTGCGTTACCATTAGCGGGAACTGCCGTGTACATTACGTCATATCCGCGCCTTGACGGTGATCGCCCATGGGAAAAGAAATTTGAAGCACGCAAATGGTTGTATCAAACACCGGAAGAAATTCTGATCAAAGCTTCAGATGGGGCTTCTGATTTTGGAAATAAATTTGGTCAGCCACTCATCAATGGAAGTGTACTTACATTCGAACATTTTGAAGATGGAAAGAAATATGGCTTCGACAAAGTAATCATGCTCGCCGGTGGTGTTGGATATGGAAGAGAAAAAGACAGCCAGAAAGAACATTTGCAACCCGGCGATAAAATAGTATTGCTTGGTGGCGATAACTATCGCATTGGTATGGGTGGTGGTGCAGTCTCTTCGGTTGCTACCGGAGAATATGGAAACGCCATTGAGCTAAACGCCATTCAACGGTCAAATCCTGAAATGCAGAAGCGAGCCATGAATGCGATTCGCGCTATGGTGGAAGCTGAAACAAATCCAATCGTCTCCATTCACGATCACGGTGCTGGTGGTCACCTCAATTGTTTGTCGGAGTTATTGGAAGAAACCGGAGGAACGATTCACATCGACAAACTTCCAGTGGGAGATCCTACCCTGTCTGATAAAGAAATCATCAGCAATGAATCACAGGAACGGATGGGACTCGCGATCAAAGAAAAAGATCTTGATATTCTACGTAGGGTCTCAGAGCGGGAACGCGCGCCGTTTTATGTTGTTGGTGAAGCCACTGGTGAAAAAAATCTCACCTTTGAAAAAGCGGGACAACAAAAGAAACCCGTTGACTTTGGATTAAAACATCTTTTCGGATCTTCTCCGAAAACAATCCTGGTTGACGAACATAAAAAAAATAATTTCCAGCCGGTTCAGTACGAGGTTTCAAACCTTGAAAATTATTTACATCAGGTGCTTCAACTGGAAGCTGTTGCGTGTAAAGATTGGTTAACAAACAAAGTGGATCGTTCAGTGTCTGGACGAGTGGCTACCCAACAAACCTGTGGCGCTATTCAATTACCGTTGAATAATCTGGGTGTCATGGCGCTTGACTTCTTAAGTAAAAAGGGGGTGGCCACGGCAGTTGGACATGCTCCAGGGGTAGCGTTGGTTGATCCTGCTGCGGGAAGTAAACTTGCCATTGCAGAATCGCTAACAAACCTGGTATGGGCTCCATTAACCTATGGATTAAAAGGCATTTCATTGAGCGCAAACTGGATGTGGCCCGCGAAAAATCCTGGCGAAGATGCACGCCTTTACGATGCGGTTCAGGCAGTCAGTGATTTTGCTATTGAATTAGGAATCAATATTCCTACAGGAAAAGATTCACTTTCCATGACACAAAAATATCCGCGGGGAGAAGTGGTGTATGCGCCTGGCACTGTGATTATTTCTGCCGTAGGAGAAGTGGCTGATATTACAAAAACCGTCTCGCCGGCGCTTCAACCAAAAGAAGGAACAAAAATAATCTACATTGATTTTTCCGGTGATGAGCGTAAGCTTGGTGGAAGTAGTTTTGCGCAAGTATTGAATCAGCTCGGTCAGGAAGTCCCTACCATTAAACATGACCAATACTTTGCAACTGCCTTTAACACCATTCAATCACTGGTTAAAAATAACAGGATCCTGGCAGGGCACGATATTTCCGAGGGGGGTTTAATTACGGCTTTGCTCGAAATGTGTTTTCCTTCTCCTGATACGGGCATTACACTCAATTTGAATAGCCTGGCCAACGATCTAATCAAAATTTTGTTTGCAGAAAACCCGGGTGTAATCATCCAGGTTGAAGACGAAACTGCAATAAGCACGGAATTGCAAAACGCGGGATTATATTACCACATCATTGGTGTTGTATCGGGAGAACGAACATTAAGAATACGTCACCAGCAAGCACTGCATCAGTTTGACATTGATGCGTTGCGTGACCTGTGGTTTAAAACATCTTACCTGCTGGATCGTAAACAACGCGATGCACTACACGCGGAGCAGCGTTATAAGAATTACAAAAAACAAGTTCTTGAATTCCAGTTTCAATCGAGGTTCAACGGACAATATGAAACGTATGGAATTGATGCAGCGCGAATTTCGCCGACTGGAATCAAGGCAGCTATTATCCGCGAAAAAGGCGTGAATGGTGATCGTGAAATGGCGTTCTCACTATATCTCGCCGGATTCGACGTAAAGGATGTTCACATGACCGATCTTGTTTCCGGACGTGAAGATCTCTCTGATGTTAACCTGATTGTTTTCGTTGGCGGATTTTCGAATTCAGACGTGTTGGGATCTGCGAAAGGCTGGGCAGGCGCGTTCCTGTATAATCCAAAAGCAAAAGAGGCACTCGATAATTTTTACAAGCGTAACGATACCCTCAGCCTGGGTGTATGCAACGGATGTCAACTCATGATGGAATTAGGATTAGTGTATCCGGAGTGGAAAGATCATCCAAAAATGCATCACAACGGATCTGGAAAGTTTGAGTCTACTTTTATTAATGTTACCATTGCAGAAAACAACTCCGTTATGTTGAATACCATGGCAGGAGCACGCCTAGGGGTCTGGGTGGCCCATGGAGAAGGACGGTTCAAGCTTCCGGAGGATCAATCTTTATATCGGATCGCAGCGCAATACAGCTTCCAGGAATATCCTGGTACCCCAAGCGACTCCGATTTCAGCACGGCGGCCCTCTGTTCCAACGATGGAAGGCACCTGGCGATCATGCCGCATATCGAGCGCTCTTTATTTCCCTGGAACTGGCCATATTATCCTGAAAACAGGAAAAATGATCAAGTTTCACCCTGGATTGAAGCTTTTACAAATGCCCGGGACTGGGTAATTAAAAACACGCGTTAAGAAAAGCTTGAGCTGTTTGTTGTTCGCGAATCTGTTTCACCTTATATTCATAGCTCCGAAAAACAAATGGGAATATGATAAGATTAGGTTCGTTCCTGCTGGTATGTGTGTTATTTACATCCTGCCTTGGCTACAAAGAGTTACCCGTCGAATACGATTACAGTTACAAAGGGAATTTTAAACGATACCGAACGTTTGATATCATGAAACCGGCAGGACCGGCAGATTCCAGTATGATGAATGAGTCTATTGAGAAATCGATCGTGGCACGAATGAAATTTCTCGGATATCGCCAGGTGACAAATCGTCCCCACCTCATCATTGGTTTTAAAATGTTCAACGATAGTTTAAAATTCAATGGGTATGTACAACCTGCGATTGAAGACTGGGTAAAATCAGGAAAAGAGGACCTTGACTATAATCAACAGAAATTCAACCTGAACAGCGGTACTTTGCTGATCCAGTTTTACGATCGGCGGCAAAGTCGCTCTATCTGGCAAGGCTACGCTACCACCCAATATGGTCTGATCGATTTTCATAATAGCCGGCATCTCAGAAACGCGGTGATTTCGATCTTAGACAAATACCGATTCTGGGCAGAGGGTTTTATTGAAGGAACTACGGTTTCCAGTCAGGAAAATGACCTCTAAAATTTTCCTCAGAGGTTAGATTTCTCAAAAACTTATCCTAGATTTGCAGTCCCAAAATTAAGGGACCGGTTACGGTTCTGTACTTTGGTAAAAGGATTGTCCGATGGTGTAACTGGCAACACGCCTGATTTTGATTCAGGAAAGTCCAGGTTCGAGCCCTGGTCGGACAACAATTAAAAATCCCGCAGGGCGGGATTTTTAATTTCTAAAAGTTACCGGTTAAAACTATTGTGCTGGTTTAAATCGTAACGAATAACACAAAAAACAATGGCTGTAAAAATTTTCAGCGGAAGAGCCACTACCTATCTGGCAGACAAAATTGCCAATGCCTACGGAGAACCCTTGGGAAAGGTAAATTATCAGCAATTCAGCGATGGCGAAATGTCACCGTTCATTACTGAATCTGTTCGCGGCCATGAAGTATTTCTTATTCAATCCACCTTTCCACCTTCCGATAACCTGATGGAATTGCTGCTGATGGTGGATGCTGCGAAGCGTGCAAGTGCTTCTAGTGTAAATGTGGTTATCCCGTATTTCGGATACGCCCGGCAGGATCGAAAAGACAAACCCAGGGTAGCCATCGCTGCAAAACTTCATGCTAATTTGATTTCTGCCGCCGGAGCCACACGGATCATGACATGCGATCTTCATGCGGATCAGATTCAGGGATTCTTTGATATTCCCGTTGATCACCTCGATGGTGCATACATCTTTGTTCCATATCTTAAATCACTTGGCTCATCCAATCTGATGTTTGCATCACCAGATGTCGGCGGTATTAAACGTGCCCGGAGTTTTGCGAAATTCTTTGACGCTGAACTGGCTGTTTGTGATAAGTACCGGAAGGAAGCCAATAAAGTAGAGTCGATGCGTCTCATTGGTGAAGTAGAAGGAAAAGATGTTGTGCTGGTAGATGACTTAGTTGATACGGCTGGTACAATCTGTAAAGCAGCATCACTGTTAAAAGATAAAGGTGCAAAATCGGTTCGCGCAGTTTGTACACACGCGGTACTTTCTGGTAAGGCATATGAGACGCTTACAGAATCCGTACTTGAAGAGATTGCCGTAACAGATACTATTCCCGTAAAAAAAGATAGCCCGAAAATAAAAGTACTTTCCGTTTCTGATCTTTTTGCAAAGGCGATCCGGAAAATCCATGACAATGAATCAATCAGTTCATTGTTCATTCGACTTTAAATTGAATGTCATAACTAAACAATTATATCTATGAAAACTGTTGAGATTATAGGGTATAAAAGAGCAAGTCTCGGCAAGGTAAACGCACAAAAACTTCGTGACGAAGGCCTTGTACCCTGTGTATTGTATGGCGGAAATGAGCAAGTTCATTTTTGCGCGCCAATGATTCTTTTCCGCGACCTGGTGTATACCAATGAAGCGCATTTTGTTCACATCAACATTGAAGGTGAAGAGTGTCAGGCGATTCTGCAGGAAGTTCAGTTTCACCCGGTAAGTGAAGTGATCCTTCATGCTGATTTTCTTCGCGTCGCGGAAGATCGTAAGATCAAAATGAATATTCCGATCCGACTCGTTGGTCTCGCTCCTGGTGTTTCCAAAGGTGGAACCCTCGTACGCAAGAGAGCTGCGTTGAAAGTTTTCTCTTTCCCGAAAGACATGCCTGACCATATTGATATTGATATCTCAGGTCTTGATTTCCATCATGCCATCAAAGTAAGTGATGTTAAAGTAGAAGGTCTTGAGTTTATGGATCCTAAGCAAGCTTCGATTGCTGTGGTAGAAGTTCCGCGTGCCGCTAAAATGGCTGCCGAAGATGCTGCCGCTGCTGCAACCGCTGCTCCTGCTGCCGGCGCTGATGCTAAAAAAGCTGAAGCTGCTCCTGTGAAAAAGGACGAAGGCAAGAAATAAGCATTTCAATTTCGATTTGATAAAAATCCTGCTCCAAAGGCAGGATTTTTTTATTTGTTGTTTATCAAAAGGTTAAACGTAGCCTTTTAAACTTTACGCATACACGTTACCTTTAACACCTGAACACTTCAACTTAAATTTCATGAAGTACCTCATCGCCGGTCTCGGTAACATAGGCGCAGAATACGAACTCACACGACACAACATCGGATTTCTCGTTCTCGATCAACTTGCCGATGAATACAAAACCAATTTCACGACAGGCAGGCTCGCAGCAAAAGCTGAATTTCGTTATAAGGGAAAATCGATTCATCTGATCAAGCCCACTACTTTTATGAATCTCAGTGGAAAGGCAGTTGCCTACTGGCTTCAGGAATTAAAAATCCCAAAAGAAAATTTACTGGTGATCGTGGATGACCTTGCATTACCATTCGGAAGTCTACGCCTTCGAACACAAGGCAGTGCCGCTGGACACAACGGACTGAAGAACATTGAACTGGTTCTCGACGGACAAGACTACTCCCGCCTTCGTTTCGGCATCGGAAGCGAATTCGGTAAGGGCCAGCAAGTCGATTATGTACTCAGTAATTTTTCCAAAGAACAATTCGATGAGCTTCCCCCCATTATGAAAAAAGCCAACGAAATGGTTTTGTCATTCTGTACAATAGGTGCAGCCAAAACGATGAGTCAGTTTAATTCGTAAAGACGATTTGCATTCTTTGTGATTTCGTGCCTTCGTGGCCTTACAAAAGAAACGCTGATGTTTTCAAACTAAGTGTCGAACTATAATTCTATGTCGTCTAGTTAAGCTTGTTTTTTATGGCCTCACCCTACCCTCTCCGAAGGAGAAGATTTATGGAAGCTTAACTAAACGACATAGAATTATTATAGGATTAATAAATAGATTCGGCAAAAAGCATAAATCAAGTCCCGATTGCTATCCAAATCTTTCCTATTTTGTACAATGAATACTGTATAAAACGATGAGTCAGTTTAATTCGTAAGATCGTTGCCTTCTTTGTGTCTTCGTGCCTTCGTGGCCTTACAAAGAAAACGCTGATGTGTTGAACTATAATTCTATGTTGTTAGTTAAGCTTTTTTTTTATGGCCTCACCCTACCCTCTCCCAAGGAGAAGATTTATGGAAGCTTAACTAAACGACATAGAATTATTATGGGATTAATAAATAGATTCCGGCAAAAAGCATAAATCAAGTCGCGATTGCTATCCAAATCTTTCCTATTTTGTACAATGAATACTGTATAAAACGATGAGTCAGTTTAATTCATAAGATCGTTGCATTCGTTGTGTCTTCGTGCCTTCGTGGCCCTAAATTGCCTTTGGGATTTATTTTTCACCATCAACAAAAACTAACAAC
>Ga0196965_1000622_pt1 | contig 18119 bp, 11 predicted proteins | sample S1_20metaG_FD_148668 | JGI IMG/M metagenome (GOLD analysis project Ga0196965, IMG submission 148668) | Soil microbial communities from Anza Borrego desert, Southern California, United States - S1_20 | ecosystem: Environmental > Terrestrial > Soil > Desert | place: USA: California | collected... | reverse complement strand
GACTGAAAGGCTCGAAGCTCGCCGGCGGTGTTGCTGAACGCGCCGGAGCCGATCCAGGTGAAGGCCTGGTCTCCCGCCAGCGCCCGGCTGGCGTCGATCCGGTCGAGCTCGATCCTGTCGGTGCCGGGGGTGAAGTCGACGATATGGTCCCGGGCCACCGAATAGGATTCGGTCACCGCCTGGTAGCGGAACACATCCGCCCCGCCGCCGCCGGCGAGGATGTCGGCGCCGAAGGCTCCGTGGAGGAGATCGGCATTGGCGCCGCCCTTCAAAGTGTCCGCGGCCAGTCCGCCGAACAGCCGGAGGAACCCGTCCGTCTCCGCGCTGCCGTCCAGCACCATCGTCTCGTTCAGCTGGAGCAGCGAGCCTGAGACGGTCAGGGTCTCGCCCGGCTTCACGATCGCGTCGGAGAGAGTGAGATTGTAGTCGAACTCGGTGCCCCCTCCCCTCGCGTAGCGCTCGTCGGTGGCGGAGGTGAGGGTGAGGTTCTCGATGTTGGTGAACAGGCCGGTATAGCCCGGAGCGTTGAAGTCGATCGTATAGTTCCCCCTGAGGAACATGCCGTCATAGCCGGCGCCGCCGTTGACGGTGTCGCCGCTGGCGAACCGCTCCTCGGCATAGAAGAAGATGTCGTTGCCGAGGCCACCCAGAAGCGTGTCCTTGCCCTTGCCGCCATAGACGACGTAGCTGGCATCGGTCTCGGCCGAGCCGTTGAAGGTGAAGTCCTCGCCCTCCAGCAGAGCCGCCGCGTTGATCCTCGCCTGCACCCCCGCGGCGAAATTGGCGTCGTGGGTGGTCAGCACGTAATCGTGGCGATTGGTGCCCGGCTCGCCGAAAGCCGTGTTGCTTCCGGCGAGGATGGAGACGTTCTCGATCTGGGCGATGTTCGCCGTGAGCGTCAGCGAGCCATAGGGCCCCTGCACGATCAGCGTATCTATGCCTGCGCCGCCCTGGAGTATGTCCGCTCCGGTCAGCGTCGATCCGAAGAAGATGCTGTCGTTGCCGGCGCCGGCGAGAATTGTGTCGCTGCCGCCGGCCCAAAGATGGACAATGTCGTCGGCAGGGCCCGCCGTGAAGACATTGTCCGCGGCATTGCCAGTCAGCGTCTGGCGGGCCGCGGACGTGCCGGTGAGATTCTCCACATCCGGCCGAGTGGCGAGGCTGTAGACCGCCAGCGCGGTGCGTACCTCGTCCGTCCCCGCTCCGGCATCCTCCTCGACCAGGTCGCCCGCATCGTCGACGACGTAAAGGTCGTTGCCGGTGCCGCCCTTCAGCCGGTCCGCGCCCGCGCCTCCGTCGAGGAAGTCGTCGCCCGCGCCGCCGTCGAGGACATCGTCCCCCTCCGCTCCATGGATGAGGTCGGCGCCGGCCAGGCCGCCGATCGTGTCCCCGCCCGATGTGCCGGTGATATCATCGTCGCCGGCAGTCCCGGCCCTGGCGAGGATCTGGGCATGGCTCCACACGGCGCCGTCCTCGAAGCGGATCTCGTCCACCGCATATTCGGCCCGCTCGCCGGCGTAGACGAGGACTTGGCCGCCATCCGCGAAGGAGAAGATCACGTCCTGGTCGACCAGGGAAACTCCGACGTTCGCGGCGGTGATACCGGCCCCGAGCATCAGAACGTCGTAGCCGTCCCACTCGTCGATGACGTCGGAGCCGTCTCCGAGGGCGTAATGATAGCTATCGTCACCGTAATCGTCGCTCAGCGTATCGTCGCCAGGCCCGCCGGCAAGGATGTCGCTGCCGCTGCCGCCCAGCAGCATATTGGCCTGATCGTTTCCGATCAGGGTGTCGTCGCCGCCCGCCGCGTCTATCCGGGTGATACCCGCCAGGGTTATCCCGCCGAAATCGTAATGATCGTTGAAGTCCGACGTTCGAATCGAGACGTCGGCAAAGCCATTGGCGGTGATCGTCTCGACCCCGGATATGCCCCTGAGTCCGATTACCGTCGAAACCGCCGTCGCGGCCAGCGTGTCAGAGCCATGGCCGCCGAAGATCAGGTCCAGGCCCTGACCGGGCCCGGCGAGGAAGGTGTCGTTCCCGTTGCCGCCATCGAGCATGTCGTCGCCCGCGCCGCCGGCGAGGGTGTCGTCGCCGTCCAGTGACGACATCTCGTCATCTCCGTCCCCGCCGGCCAGCGAGTCGTCGCCGGCCGAGCCGAAGGTGCCGCTGCCCAGGAAGATGCCGCCGTCGCCATTCTGGAAATCGAATATCGTGAGTAATCCGCCGGTAACTCCCTGGACCTTGAGCGTCGTGGAACCCGGGTTCCAATACAGGACGAGGGCCTCGGAATCATTGTTCTGGAAGTAACGCTGTTGGCCGGGGTTCGACCCTATCGCGGGCCCGCCGGTCAGCCGGCTGGCGTAAAACATAACCGAATCTTCGGCGTCGATATCGTGGATGATATCGCCGCCGGTCACATTGAAGCGATCGCTGCCGCTCCCGCCCCAAAGCTTGTCGACCCCCCAGGGACCGCCCCCGAGGGTATCGTTGCCGGCACCGCCATGGATCTCGTTATTTCCGTCGCCACCGCCCAAAACGTTCCCGGCATCATCGCCGATTATGACGTCGTCGCCCTTGCCGGCGGAAACATCCTCGATGTTGCGGAAGTTGAAGCCCGCCCCGCCGGAAATCAGCTCGAAGCGCCCGGCCGAGAGGTCCACCTTCACGTTCTCTGTCACGGCGTGAAAGACCAAGCCGTCGTGCGAGCTCGGATGATTCGCCCCCAGATCGATCCATTCCAACGCGTTCATGGCACCTGGCGAAAGTGACTCGATCAAGATCTTGTCGTAGCCGGCCGATCCGGTAAGCCGCTCGATCGAGTGCAGGGTGTCGATTGCACCCTGACTGCCCGTCACCGTCAGGCCTGTGGCCGCGCTGAACCACACTGTGACACCGTTGTCGAAGATGGCCTCGTCGATCCCATCGCCGCCCGAGAGGGTGTCGCTGCCGTGGCCGCCGTAGAGCCTGTCGTTTCCTTCGCCGCCTTCCAGCGTGTCGTCGCCGTCGCCGCCACGAAGCTCGTTGACCTGGTCGCTACCGATAATCTCGTCCTCACCTTTTCCGCCGTACACATTCTCGGCATTGAGCACTCGCAAGCCCACTGCGCTATCCGACTTCAGCTCCACCCGGTTGCTGGCGAGATCGACCTTGAGCGCGACCTCCAGGTCCTGAAAGTCGATTAGGTCGCCGTTGTCGCTCTCGGCGGGGCCGCCCATGTCGAATTCAAGCAGCCCCCCCTTGCCGTCGCTGCCCGCAAGCAGATCTGCCTTCAGGTCCTTGATCAGCAAGGTGTCCATTTGGCTGGTGCCCTTCACCTTCTCGATCGAGATCAGAGTATCGATGTCCGACGACGTCTCATCGGTCACGAAAGCGGCCAGGGCGAAATCGGGATTATCAGCATGGGTCGAACTCGCCGCCGTTCCGCCCACGTGGAGATTGATGCCCGTGGTGGTACTTAGGTCGGCATAGGAAACCGTGTCTTCGCCATCGTCCTCGATCGGGATCCGACTGACGCCGGGATAGCTGCGATGGTCGCCGCCGTGGAGCAGATCCGCACCGCGGCCGCTTTTTAATATGTCATTGCCTTCACCACCGAACAGCTGATCGTTCGCCCACGCGGAGTGGCTCGGTGCGTCGCCGTCCGACAAAGTATCGATGCCGCCGCGGCCCAAAAAGATGTCCGCGCGATAAGATCCGTCGGCAGTGTCGTCGCCCTGAGATCCGACAATGAGGTTGGTCGGCTCTTTCGCTGTCACGTCTCCCGACTGCGACTGCGCCAGATGGTCCATAAGGGATGTGAATTGGCTTGGGCTAAAGAGTATCCCGTCTGCCGGCCCGGAAGGTTCCTGCTCGATGCTGACGATGCTGCCGAATATGAACTCTTTACTGTCGAAATGCATGATGAGCGCGCTGCCGCTGTCGCCATGGGTGGCAAGTCCGCTGTATTTGAAGCCAATGGTGTCCGAGACAACGGTCCCATCCGCGTTCGAAGTCGCCGCTCCGCGACGGGACAACTTGATCGAATCCCCGGTCGAGGCGAGGCCTATGTCCGATGCGAAGACGTCTGGCGTATTGAGGAAGACGACCACCCCAGCGTCGCCGGAGTCGACGTTGTCGCTACCAGCCACGAACTGAGCATCGCGAGACCGTACCGAGAGGCGACCTGCTATCTGCGGCCCGGTGACCGATGAGGCCTCAGTCGCCGCCACCCGCAGGAACTCGGTCTTGTAGTCGTACAACTGGAAAGCGCCGTAAAGGGAGTAACGCTCATAACCGGGAACGCTGGTCGTCTCAGGCGGATCCAGGGTCACAAGATCACGGTCCGCGACGTCATTTGCCTCGTTATACGTATATATGACGTGTGCGGCAGTCAGGATCAGCCTGTCGCCGATATACCATCCGGAGCCAAAGGAGAATTGGCTTGGGTCGACTTGGCCTCGGCTATCCGGCGATAATAGTTTTGCAAATCCGGTCACGGTTCACTCCCTCGCTGCACAATATGCGCCAACGACCGTTGGATTGCGGATTACATTGCCTGGCATCGCGAATGGCCCTTTGAATGGGTACTCCGGGCCGTTGCCCAGAAGCTGGGCCTGACGACACCAGCCGGGTACATTTCTTTTGACGCAATAAAGCTTTGATCGAGGGGCAGCCGGCGCGTGCATTACGGTATCGCAACGAGGGACATTCCCAATATCCAGCGCGCCGGACTGGCAGACCAGGTTGCTTTGATCGTCGGCCCACAGATCGCACCACGGATGCAACCGGGCGGCCACTCGAGTGCCGTTAAAGGGCCGATCATCGCCGCCTTGGCAGAGATGAAATGGGCTTTCGGGAGGGCTAAGGGGATCGGCACGACAAAAACGCGCGAACGATCTCACCTGAGCCGAGCTCGGGGAGCGGCCAGCCGATTGAGGTGCGGTGCAGAACGGCTCCGACGGAGCCACCGGCCGATCCGGATCGGTGACGCACACCGTTTCGCCATTCGGCCCGCTGCGCGAACACATCTTCTGCCAGTTGGTCCATAGCTGACATTGCGGATGAGCACGGTCGAACGCGGCGAGTTGAGCATCGGCGTCATATCTGGCGCGGCCGGGATCGGGTGCTTGAGAGCAAGCAGGGATGAATAAAAGGACGCCTGCTAAAAGGAACTTTTTTCGACCAAGGTAGATATCAGCCATGGCCGCGGCCTCGCTTCAAAAGATGAAGAATCAAATGGTCGGCGAGGACTCGGCTGTCCCTGACCGGATCCCAATAAGGTCGCTACATGCCCGGTATGCGCGTCGCCCGATAGTCGAGGGCGCCCCTGATCTCCCCCGCCACCACTACTGATCTGTCGGAGTGATGATATAGGGGATGATACGGTCGCGAGGTCCGCTTTGGCACCACCCGCTGTAGTGCAGTTCTGTGCGCAACCGCCCGGTGGTGGCATGGGTAATTTCCTTGACGAGGCGGGGATAAAGCGACTGTCCCGACATTCCACGATGCGCCGCGCATCGGGGTCCAGGGTCGTTTCGACGCAGATCCGCGTGACCGGGCCGAGGATGAGCCGGTCCTGCCGAACCACCCGAATGGCCGCGGCGGTGCCGTAGGCCAGATCGGACGAACGTTTCGGCGGCGACGGATGGGCGGCAAGGGGAACAATCAGGACGGACAAAGCAAAAGCCGCCGGAACGAGCCGCTTCAGACCCGGGCCTCCACCCGGCGCAATCCCACGGTAAGCCATATTACCTCCCCGACAGGCGCCCCTCTCCCGCTCGTGAAGCAAGGTCGCACGCTACGCCCATTCCTGACAATAAATATTTCGGTATAAGCTTATCTGAAGATTAGCTTTCCTAGCTCGTCCGAGCCGGATCCGACGTATTCTTGATAGATGGTGCCGGACTCGTCCCGGTAAAACCTGCGGCACTCATTGCTCGGCGCCGAAAGCCTGATGCAGAGCGTGTTTCCTGCAATCCGGTACTGCCCGGCTGACGTCCCAAAGTCGCCGCGGCGCACGTACGTCAAATGAAATGGCTCCGAAACGGTCCTAACGAGCCCCGGTGTTCCATCGGCCTTTGTCGCGATAAATCCTAATGCAAAAAAAGCTTAACTGAGTGCCGGGCGGCCAGCCTAGTCAGGGGCGCTCACCTTTCCTATCACTCCCATATGGAAGGGGTGCTCTCAGGAATCCGCATCGTCGAGCTTGCCGGCATCGGCCCTGTGCCCTTCGCCGGGATGATGCTCGCCGATCATGGCGCCGCCGTCATCCGCGTCGAGCGGGAGGACCGGCCGCCCGTCATCCCGCCCGAGTATGACGTCCTCGGCCGTTCGCGCGCCTCGACGGTGCGCCTCGACCTCAAGTCCGAGAAAGGCGCCGCCCGGATCCGCGAGCTCGCCCGCGACTCCGACGGCCTGATCGAAGGGTTCCGACCGGGCGTGATGGAGCGGCTCGGGCTGGGCCCCGAGTTGCTGCTCGAGGACAATCCCCGCCTCGTCTACGGGCGGATGACCGGCTGGGGCCAGGACGGGCCGCTCGCCCGGTCCGCGGGCCACGACATCAACTATATCGCGCTGGCCGGAGCGCTCCACACCTACGGCCGCGCCGGCGGGCCGCCGACGCCGCCGGTCAACGCGGTCGGCGATTTCGGCGGGGGCGGGATGCTGCTCGCCTTCGGGATGCTGGCGGGGATCCTGTCGGCGCGGGCGACCGGCAGGGGGCAGGTGATCGACTGCGCGATGGTCGACGGGGCCGCCCTGCTCTCGGCGCTGACCTGGTCGCTCCGGGCGGCGGGGATGTGGAAGGACGAGCGCGGGGTCAACCTGCTCGACACCGGCCGGGCCTATTACGACGTCTATCGATGCGCCGACGGCGAGTGGGTCGCGGTGGGGGCGCTCGAGCCCGAATTCTTCGCGGTGCTGAAGGAGAAGATGGGGCTGGAGTGCGGCCAGCACGATCCGGGGCTGCGCGACGAGCTCACCGCCGCCTTCCTCCGGCACGGCCGCCAACATTGGTGCAACATTCTCCAACATTTCGACGCCTGTTTCGCCCCGATCCTCTCGCTCGCCGAGGCGCCCGGCCATCCCCACAACGCGTTCCGCGGCACCTTCGCCACCATTTCGGGCGTCACCCAGCCCGCCCCCGCCCCCCGCTTCAAAGCCAAGGACTGACCATGCTCGACCTTTCCCGCCGAACCGCCTTCACGCCGGAGCACGACCAGTTCCGCGACAGCGTCCGCCGCTTCTTCGACCGCGAGCTCATCCCCCATCTGAGCCGCTGGGAGGAGGAAGGGATCATCGACCGCGCCTTCTGGACCAAGGCCGGCGGGGCCGGCCTGCTCTGCCCGACCGTGCCGGAGGAATATGGCGGCCCCGGCCTCGACTTCGGCTTCAACGCCGTCATCGACGAGGAGCTGGCCTATGCCGGCTCGACGGCCGGAATCACCCTCCATTCCGACATCGTCGCCGACTATCTCGTCGCCTACGGCTCGGAGGAGCAGAAGTCCCACTGGCTGCCCCGCATGGTCTCCGGCGAGACCGCCACCGCCATCGCCATGACCGAGCCCGGCGCCGGCTCCGACCTCCAGGGCATCCGCACGACCGCGAAGCGGGACGGCAACCACTATGTCCTGAACGGCTCCAAGACCTACATCACCAACGGCCAGCATGCCGATCTCGTCATCGTCGTCGCCAAGACCGATCCCGGTGCCGGCGCCAAGGGCGTCTCGCTGATCCTCGTCGAAGCCGACCGCGCGGGCTATGCCAGGGGCCGCAACCTCGACAAGATCGGCTTCCACTCGCAGGACACGTCCGAGCTCTTCTTCAACGACGTGAGGGTGCCGATCACCAACTGCCTCGGCGAGGAAGGCTCGGGCTTCGCCTATCTGATGAACCAGCTCCCCCAGGAGCGGCTCTCCATCGCCTGCGCCGCCCAGGCCGCCGCGCAGCGCGCCTTCGACGAGGCGGTGAGATTCACCAAGGACCGCAAGGCCTTCGGCAAGACCGTGTTCGAGTTCCAGAACACCAAATTCACGCTCGCCGACCTCGCCGCCAAGCTCCAGGTCGGCTGGGCCCATCTCGACTGGGCGATCGCCCGTCACGTCGCCGGGGAGCTCACCGCCGCCGAGGCCTCGGCCGCCAAGCTCTGGCACACCGAGCTGCAATGGGAGGCCTGCGACACCTCGCTCCAGCTCCACGGCGGCGCCGGCTACATGAACGAATATCTGATCGCGAGGCTGTGGCGCGACGCTCGGGTGACCCGCATCTTCGGCGGGACGAACGAGATCATGAAGGAAGTGGTCAGCCGGTCGATCTGAGCGGCGGGCGCAATTCGCCGGTGAAGTTCACGAAGTTCATGATGTCGCGCCTTTTCCTGTGACCTTCCGCGGAACCGATCCTTCGCGACGCCCGGGCCTGCACCGCATGGGCTCAAATCCGCATGAGACCGCCATCGCAATGCCTCCTTCCGCGGTTGCGAAGGTGCGGGAACATAGCATGAACCGCCAGCCGGATCAAATGCGGGGACGCGACGTGAGCCGCGCCCGCTATGCGGGCTCGCCTGAGCGGCTATTCCTGGTCCTCGATCGCGCCGGGACGGCAAGCATCGCAGACCACCTCGCGCAGCCATCTGTGCGCGGGATCGCTGTCGAGACGGGGGTGCCACAAAAGGGAGATTGTGAAGTCGCGCAAGCCGAGCGGAACGGGAAAGCTGTGCATCCCTTCGCGGAGACCCGCCGTATGGCGGGCAGGCACCGTCGCGATCAGGTCCGAACCGCGCGCAAGAGCCAGAGCGGCAGAGAATCCGTCGGCGCTGCTCACGATCGTCCGGGACATCCCCAGCTCGGCCAGGCGCGCGTCGACATCGGCAAGGTCGAGCCCGGGGCGCCAGGCTATGACATGTGGCCAGCCCGCATAATCCTGCGACGTTGCCGCGGCCCGGGCCAGCGGGTGATCGCCTCGCACGACCCCGACATAGCGATCCGTGAAGAGCGCCCTGCCGCGGATCTCGGGGCCGATCGATCCGTCGACGACCCCGGTTTCGAGGTCGATCACGCCATCCCGCAGCCCCCGGCTGTCCTTGTCGAGCTTACGGACGAACCGCAATTGTATTCCGGGCGCTTCCTTTCGCACTCGGCGGATCAGCGCCGGCCCGAACGTCTCGGCAATTCCGTCGCTGGTGCGAAGCGTGAAGGTTCGCTTCAGGGCCAACAGGTCGACATGGTCGGCGGGACGCAGCAAGGCATGCGCGTCCTCGACCAGCAGCCTGACCTTCTCACGCATGGCGTCGGCCCGGGGCGTTGGCACGAGCCCCCGCCCGGCGCGCACCAGCAACGGATCGCCGGTGACGGAGCGGAGCCGGGCCAGGGCCCTGCTCATCGCCGAGGGGCTGAGCCGCAGCCTTCGTGCCGCACGCGCCACGCTGCCTTCGGAAAGCAGGACATCCAGTGTGTGCAGCAGGTTCAAATCGGGCGAGATCATCTCCCCATCTTAGCGGGTTCGCAATCCGGTACATAGCGCCAAACGCAATGATAAACTGCAATCGTTGCGCCTTCCGCCATGTGGCCGGGAACGTATCTTCGCATCCGAACCCCCCACGCGAGGAGATCCGACATGCCATCGAACGCCCTGGACAAGTTCAAAGCCGGGATCCGGGAGGATTGGGCGCCGATCAGCACGCCGGTCGTGGCGAAATGCCGCCAGCATGTGGCCGAACTCACCCTGGCCGATCCCGGCGAGGACTGGCTGGCCGCGCTTCATGAGGAACGGCCCGCGGCGCGTGAGCTCCTGCGCGACCCGGCCCATGGCTACATGCTTCTGGCTCATAGCGAGCAGCAAGGACTCTATCGTGCTCCGCACGACCACGGCCGGGCCTGGGTGGTCTACGGGGTGCAGTCCGGTGAATTGGAGGTCGCTACCTACGCGAAGGTCGCCGATGCCGCCGGCGGGGTACGGCTCGTCCGACGCGATATGCATGTGCTTCGGCCGGGCGAAGCGCGGGCCTACCTGCCCGGCGACATCCACGATACGCGCTGCCTCAGCGACACGGCGCTGCTGTTCCGCTTCACCGAACGCGATCTGCGCCACGAGGATCAGGTCGAGCGCAAGCTGACCCGCTTCGTCGAGCGGCACGGCGAGTGGACGGTGCCGGGCGAATGATCAGCCTGTCGGCCCGGGAGCGGATCGCCACGCTGGCCGTCCTGGCGGCAATGGCGCTCGCGGTGCTGGACATGGGCATGGTCAACGTCGCGCTCCCGTTACTTGCCGCTCGCTTCGCCGCGGCGCCATCGGAGGCAATCCTCGTCGTCGGCGCCTATCAGGCCGCGTTGCTCGTCGGAATCCTTCCTTCCGCACACATAGCGGACAGGATCGGGCTTCGACGCATCTTCGTCGCGGGGCTGGCGCTTTTCTGCGGGGCGAGCCTGCTGTGTGCGCTCGCCCCGTCGCTACCTCTGCTGATCGCGGCGCGGGTGTTGCAGGGGCTCGGAGCGGCCGCGGTCATGGCTCTCGGCGTCGCGCTGTTGCGCGCGGCGCTCGGCGTCGACCGGCTCGGCTCCGCGATCGCCTGGAACGCGCTTGTCGTCGCGGTCAGCTCGGCGGCAGGGCCGACGATCGGCGCCATGATCCTGTCATTTGCATCGTGGTCCTGGTTGTTCCTGGCCGGCTTGCCGCTCGGTGGGGCGGCGTTGCTCGCGGCCCGCGCTCTGCCAAGCGGCCCGGCGGCGCGGGGCGCAGTCGACGGTCCGGCCATCGCCCTTCACGCCGCGACGGTGATCCTGTTCTTCGTCGCGGCCAAGGCCGCTGCAACCGATGGTGCGCTATCGACAATATTGGCATGCTCAGCGTTGCCCCTCGTCGTGCTTCTGACGCGGAGGGCACGCCGCCAGCAGGCGCCGATGCTCCCGGCCGACCTGTTGGGGCGGCCGTCCTTCGCCATGCAGGCGGGCGCATCGGTCTGCTGCTTCATCGGCCAGTCGCTGGGGCTCGTTGCGCTTCCTTTTCACCTCCAGATGGCCCGCCCCGACGACCTGCTGGTGATCGGGCTGGTCGTCACCTGCTGGCCGATCGGAGTGGCGGCCACCAGTCTCGTCGCAATTCGGATGACCGGATTGAACCCCAAGACGCAATGCGTTGCTGGCGGCGCCATTCTCGCGTCCGGCCTGTCGCTCTCGGCATGCTTGCCGCTGCAGGGGAGCGTTGTCGCCGTGATGGCCTGCGCCGCACTTTGCGGAGTCGGCTTCGGACTGTTCCAGCTGGCCAACAACCATGTCCTTTTCCTCGCCGCACCGGCCGGACGCGCGGCCGCGGCTGGCGGCATCCAGGGCACGGCGCGCCTGACAGGACAGACGACGGGTACCCTGATCATGGCCTTGATCTTCTCGTGGAGCTCGAGCGCGCTTGCGCCACGGACGGGGCTCGCCATAGGCGCTGCTTTCGCCCTCGCGGCGGCGATGCTCGCGGCCCGGGGGAGCGCAAGCGGGCATGAAGAACGCTTGTCGCGGGCGGATGAATGACAAGGACATTGCCGGGCTCCTCTCCCTTTCGCTGCTGTTGCACGCGCTCGAGCGCCGCTCCGGCCTCACAAGCCGGGGAGCCGGGGTTCCTTGCCCCCGCCTCCCGTCGGCTGTTCAGGCGGGCGAAAACCGGGTAAAAGCAGGCTCGTGTTTTTCGGGGGAAAACAATGATTTCGATCGTCGCTGGACTGTTTCTGCAGGGCGCCCGGCCCGAGTATCAGGCAGCGCCTCCGCCGCCTCCGCCGCCCCCGCGCGGGCCGGCGCCGAGGCGTGCCCGGGCCAATCTCGCAGCGCTGCTCACGGCGGACGATTATCCCGCCGAAGCCGTGCAGAAAGGTGAGGAGGGGGCGGTCGGCTTTCGCCTCGAGGTCGGGGCGAACGGGCGGGTCACGAGCTGCGCGATCACCCAGTCGAGCGGCTCGGCGAGCCTCGACTCGACGACCTGCCGGCTGATGCAGACCCGCGCCAGGTTCACGCCCGCGCTCGACAGCCGTGGCAGGCCGACCGCCGACAGCCTCGCTTCGCGGATCGTCTGGCGCCTGCCGGTGGACCTGATCCCGATGCAATCGCGGTGGCTGGTGGGGACGATGAGAGCGAGCCCGGCGGGCGCCCTCGAATGCACGATCACGGTCAACAACCGCGCAGTCTCGCCGGTGACCTGCAACGCTCCGCCGAGCCTGGCCGAGGAAGCGCGGGCCTCCGGCCGATCGGTGCAGGAGACCTATTTCGAGATGATCACCGTCGACGGCCGCCAGCCGCCGCCGATGAACCCGGTCAGCTGGGGAGAGCGGCTGACCGCGACCGAGGCGAAGCTTCGGGTGGCGGCCGACGGCTCGATCCTCGGCTGCTGGGTCACCCGGCACGAGCAGCTCGAGGCCGGGAAGACGCGAAGGGTCCTGGCGCCCGATCCGTGCAAGGCCTGGCCGACCGGAAGCCGCAAGTTCGAGCCCGGCCCGGAAGGCGGCGCGGCGCGCGACGTGACGGTCAGCAAGAGCCTCTACAGGAGGTAGGTCCGGCCGGGGCCGGCGGCGCTCCTGGGAGCCTGGAGCGTTGGGCGTTCAGGTTGGATCATCGTGCCGGACTTGATTCGGGATCCATCTTCCCCAATCTCCCGAAATCAGGAAAGAAGGTGGATGCCGGATCGAGTCCGGCACGACGAAGCCGGGGTGAGCGCAAAGGCCCAACGCTCCGGGTCCGCGAGCAGGTCGGCCGCTTCAATTGGAACCTTCGATGCCCAGCAGCCTCGCCCACCAGGACCGGAGACAGCGAACCGCGCTGATGCTCGGGATCGCGCTCGCCTCGATCCTGCTGTGGCAGACCGAGCTCGGCAGCCTTCTGCTCTATCCGTTCACGATCCTGGCGACCTGGTTTCACGAAATGGGCCATGGCCTCGCCGCGATGCTCGCCGGCCGGGGGTTCGAACGCCTGCTGATTTTCGCCGACGGATCGGGCGTCGCCCAGTCGCTGCGCCCTGCCGACGGGTACGGGGTGACGGATGCCTTGGTCGCGGCGAGCGGACCGCTCGGACCGGCGATCGCGGGAGCGGTGCTGATCGTCTGCTCGCGCTCTCCCGCCGCCACGCGCAACGCCTTGGCGGTGCTGGGCGTCGCGCTGGTCGTGTCCACGGCGGTCTGGGTGCGGTCGACGACGGGCTGGCTGGTTCTCCCCGCCCTCGGAATAGCGATCGCCCTGCTCGCGCTGCGAGGATCAGAGCCCTGGCGGCGCTTCGGCATCCAGCTCATCGGAGTCCAGGCGGCGATCAGCGCGTGGCAACAGTTCGACTATCTGTTCAGCCCGGGCGGAAATGTCGGCGGCGAGCTGCATCGGTCGGACACCGGCGCCATCGCGGATGTCCTGCTCCTGCCTTACTGGTTCTGGGGCGCGAGCATCAGCGTGGCGATTCTCGTCCTGCTATGGTGGAGCTTCAGGCTCGCGCTCCGAACCTGATCCGGAAGGACATCAACGGGCGGTGGGTCTAGCTCCGCCAGCGACCTCGCGGCGTCCAAATCACAGCGCGACGTCCAGGGCGGACCGGACTGCGTCGCGATATTTCCGTCCGACCGGAAGCCGGTGGCCGTCGTCAAGCTCCAGCACCGGCGTCGAGAAGCGCCCGCGCGATATCGCGCGCACCTTGTCCGTTCGGACGATCGCCGAACGATGGACGCGCAGGAAGGGCTGGCCCGCCAGCGCCTTTTCCAGGTCTCCGAGCATCGCGTTCACGAGATGCGCGTGGCCGTTCATGTGCACCCGCACGTAGTCGCGTTCGGCCTCCAGCCATCTTATGTCCGCAAGAGCGAGGCGGCGCCTGTCGCTGCCGACCTGAACCCAGATGTGGGGCTCCGCCTGGGCGAGCGCCCGGCTTTCGAGTTCGGCGAGCCGCGACTGGAGAAACGCAAGCCGCTCTCCCGCCCGCCGCGCATCGAGGTCGCTTCGAGCCTGCTCGATCGCCCTCGCGAGCCGATCGGCGGCCACCGGCTTGACGACGAAGTCGGTCGCGCGCAGCTCGAACGCCTTGACCGCATGGTCCTGGAAGGCGGTCACGAAGACGATCGCCGGCGCAGGGGCCTCGGGCAGAGCCTTGAGCACCGCGAATCCATCGACGCCCGGCATCTCGATGTCGAGCAGCAGCACGTCCGGACGGAGCAGCTCGACAAGCTCCAGGGCTTCTCGGCCGCTCCCGGCCTCGCCGGCGATCTCGACTCCGGGGCAGGCCGCGAGCAGCTGCACCAGCCGGCGCCGCGCGAGCGGCTCGTCGTCGACAATGAGCGCCCGCATGCCTGACAACCTGCTCCTGCCCTTTTGACGTTTGTCGATCAGCCGGCGTCCTCTGTCGAGTGGCTTTGGCTATGCCGCGCACGCGCGGTGAGCTAGAATCGGCTCCGATCGCACGGGGAATTCATTGGACAGCACGCCGCATCAGGCCGGATCCGCCGCTCCTCCCCGTCTGAAGAGAGGGGCCGGCATACTGATCGCCGTCTTCTGGACGGTCCATTTCAGCATTCAGGTTCTGCGCGCCCAGATCGACCCGCGGATGAGCGGGCGGGATCAGCTCGAAGGCACTGCCTACCGGTTGCTGTTCGCGCTGTTCGGCGCGTTCCTAGGCTACGTCCTTTACCGCTGCCTGCGGCCGTTGCGGCTGCGCGAATTCGAGCGGCAGGCGACGATCGGCGCGGGGCTCGCCCTTGCCGCCGGCTGCATCCAGGCGCTGGTCAACATCCAGGTGTTCAGGGACGACGAGGCGGGGTGGGTCGCAAATTTCCTCTACTCCGCCCTGTACTGGTTCTGGTTCTATTTCTCGTGGACCACGGCCTATCTCGCCCTCTCCTACAGCGTCAGGGTCCAGGCCCAGGAGAGGCATAACGCCGAGCTGGCGATCCGGGCGCAGGAGGCTCAGGTCCGCGCGCTTCGATACCAGATCAACCCGCATTTCCTGTTCAATACGCTCAACGCCATCGCCGCTCTCGTCCGCGACGCCCCCGCCAAGGCTGAGGAGATGGTGGTTCAGCTTTCCGACTTCTTCAGGCGCAGCCTCGCCGTCAATCCGATGGAGGATGTGACCCTGGCGCAGGAGGTGGACCTGCAGCGCCTCTACCTGGAGATCGAGCGCACGCGCTTCCCCGAGCGGCTGCGCTTCGAGGTGGAGCTCGAGGACGGCAGCGCCGAAGCCCAGGTGCCGGCGCTGCTGCTGCAGCCGCTGGTCGAGAATTCGGTGAAGCACGGAGTCGCCAGGTCGGAAGGGTCGACCTGCATCCGGATCCGCGCCCGCGTCGACGGGCCGGATCTGGAGATCGTCGTCGAAAACGATGCACGGGCTGAAGGGCCAGGCTCGCCCGGAGTGAAGGTCGGCCTTCAGAACGTGGCCGAGCGGCTGCGGTCGCGGTTCGGCGATCAGGCCGGCCTCGTGGCCGGAGAGATTGCCGGGGGCGGCTTCCGCAACACCCTGCGCATCCCGCTCCGCCGCTGACGCTCGTCGCCCGAGACGGGCGTTCATCGATCTTAGCGCCGTTCCCCCGCCCGCTCTCGCCATTCCGCGCGAAAACGGAGGGTCTTATGAAGACTTTGACGATCGGCGCCGGTCTCGCGGCGTTGCTCGCGAACCCCGGGGCCGCCTGGGGACAGCGCGCCGGCGAGAATGTCGTGGCCTCGGCCCAGGACGCGTTCGGGACCAGCGTCGGCAACGAGAGGGTCGGCCTCTACACGCCCTTCGGCGCGCGCGGCTTCAGCCCGGTGCAGGCCGGCAACGTTCGAATCAACGGCTTGTATATCGACTTCCAGGCGGATCTCTCCGACCGGCTGATCGCCGGGAGCAACGTGCGCGTGGGCCTCACCGCCCAGGGCTATCCGTTTCCGGCACCGACCGGAGTGGCCGACTTTTCGCTGCGCCTGCCGGGATCGGAGGCGGTCGCAAGCGCCGTCGTCGGGATCGGCCCGTTCGGTGGAGCGCGTGTCGAGCTCGATGCGCAGCTTCCGGTGAGCGACACGCTCGGCATCGCCGCGGGAGTGGGCGTGAACCGTCAGGAGATCTCTCATGGCGGGGACCAGCGCCTGCTCACCGCCGCGGTCGTCGCGCGGTGGCGCCCGGCGGAGAATATCGAGATCATCCCCTTCTGGGGCATGCAGCAGGAGGACGGCCAGGAGGCGCAGCCGATCATCTTCACCGACGGCGCCTATCTTCCGCCCAGGATCGAGCGCCGCCGCTATTTCGGCCCCGAATGGGCCCGGAACGAAGGCCGGGACGTCAATTACGGGCTTCTCGCCACTTTCGGCTTCGGCGACTGGACCCTGCGCGCGGGTGCGTTCCGGGCGATCGCTCGCGATTACCGCAACTTCACGCCCATGTTCCTCAGCACGACCCCGGACGGCGAGGCCGACCGAATGGTCGTGGCCGATCGGGCGCGCCGCTTCGCCTCCACCTCGGGCGAGCTGCGCCTCACCCGGCAGGTGACCGAGGGCGACCGTCTCCACCTCATCCACCTGATGAGTCGCGGCCGCATGGGGGATCGCCGTTACGGGGGAGGACAGCAATTCGACCTTGGCCGCGGCCGCATCGACGAGCCTATGGCCGCGCCGGAGCCCGACTTCACGCTCGGGCCGCGGACCACCGACGAGGTCCGCCAGCTCACCTTCGGGCTCGGCTACCATGGAATGTGGCGCGACGTCGGCGAACTCAGCCTCGGCGTCCAGCGCAGCTTCTATGAAAAGGCGGTGGTTCGTCCCTCGGGTCCCCTGCCGGTATCAAAGTCCGATCCCTGGCTGTTCAACGGCACCCTCTCCGTCCTCGCCGGCAGCGCCCTCGCCTTCTACGCCGGCTATGCGAAGGGCCTGGAGGAAAGCCCGGTCGCCCCCGATATCGCGGTCAACCGGGGCGAGGCGCCGCCCGCCATCATCACCGAGCAGATGGACGCCGGCTTCCGCTACGCCATCACCAAGGATCTGCGCCTGGTCGCGGGCGTGTTCGACGTGCGCAAGCCCTATTTCGCGCTGGACCCGGGCCTCGTCTTCCGGGAGCTGGGGGAAGTGCGCAACCGCGGCGTCGAAATATCGCTCGCCGGGCAGATCACGCCGCGGCTCAGCGTCGTCCTCGGCGCCGTCTTCCTCGAGGCGAGGGTGAGCGGAGATGCGGTGGAGCTAGGCCTGATCGGACGCCGGCCGGTCGGCTCGATAGGCCGATCGATCAACGGCGCGCTTAACTGGAACGTGCCCTGGATAAAGGGCCTGTCCTTCGACCTGGCCTATCAGGGCACCTCGGACCGCGCCACCGCCGAGGACACGCTCTTCATTCCGGCGCGACATGTCGCATCGCTGGGCGGCCGCTACCGCTTCGACCTGTTGGGCAAGCCGGCCACGTTCCGGGCGCAGCTCGCCTCGGTGACCAACGTCTACGGATTCAGCAACATCGGCGAAGGCTATTTCTACAACCCGCCCCGGCAGTTCCAGATGAGCCTGACGGTCGACATGTGAGCCGCGTCGAGGCCCGGCAAACCGTCACCGTAAATAGTGACAGTATACATTTACCGCCGGGCCGGAAGCCGGCGGTTCATAAAGGTATACTGTCACTAATTGTCGTCACTGATTGCCGCCTGCGGCCTCCAGCCTTGACCGGGTCCGCCCGTCAGGCCACCCAAGCCCACATGATATCCGAGCTCCCGATCGGCCTCGCGCTCCGGAGATTCCGGCGGCTGAACATGGTCAAGCAAAGCGCGGTTGCCGAGATGCTCGGCGTCTCTCAAGGCTGTGTCTCGAGGTGGGAGAGCGGAGCCCACAGGCCGGATTCGGCGCAGAGGGAGCGGATCGTCCGGCTGATCGCCGCGTCGGCGGCCAATGATCTGGATGCGGCGCTGAAGCGGCTGGTCGAGTGTTCGCGGCGCCCCGTCCACCTCATCTGCGACTCGACCCACCGGCTTCTCGCCGCCTCCCCAAGCCGGGCCGCGAGCTGGCGGACCGACCTTTCCGAGCTCATCGGCAGGTCGCTGTGGCCCTTCGCCAGTCCCGAGATCGAAGCCGCGGAGGCGGGGCTGCTCGAGAGCGGCTGGTTCGAGCGCCCCTATCAAAGCCTCGAGTTGCGCACCGGGGGGAACGGCCGGTCGGACGTTCCGGTGCCGCCCGGCCGGATGCTCTGGGAAACGC
>Ga0196965_1000621_pt1 | contig 18127 bp, 14 predicted proteins | sample S1_20metaG_FD_148668 | JGI IMG/M metagenome (GOLD analysis project Ga0196965, IMG submission 148668) | Soil microbial communities from Anza Borrego desert, Southern California, United States - S1_20 | ecosystem: Environmental > Terrestrial > Soil > Desert | place: USA: California | collected... | reverse complement strand
TTATCATCGTTGTTACCAAAATATTCAGCAACATATGGGTATATTACAATGGAGGCATCCCAGGGATCCTTTTCAAACAATGGGTCAGAACTTACCGTGCGTCGTCGATAGCTACCCGCTCCCTCTTGCATTCCAGCATCTCGCCAATTATAAACTGAAATATAATGGCCCTTTAAGCTTTTTACAAAATTTCTTTTCCCAAATCCATCTTCATTCTTTCCATACTTATAGGTTTTTATTAAGGGCAGGTTTAAGCCATCATGATAGCTTTTAATTTGCTTTATTCTCAATCCACCAGCTAAAGCAGTATCCCCATTTGACTCCTTATATTTATTTATTTCAAAATCAAATTCTGTAAATCCGCCGGTAGGAAAAGTTATCTTCTTTAAAACTCCCTGCTTCATTAAGGTTGGATTAGATTCTTTTCCATCTTCCAGTTCTGTACCCACATATATGGTAGAATAGCCAGTTGGAGAATCTCCTGTATAATCATCGATTTTTGTCCTCGGAATAAGGGAAGTATTTGCTTTACCATTATAAAATCCCCAGTAATCTTTCCGTAAAGAACCTAAAGGCATGTCCCATGAAAAAGTATCCGTATAATATTCAAATTTATACTTTTCCTGGACCAGGTCATTTTTGTCCAATTTGTATAAATTATCCAATTTAAGTCTTAAACTTTCTACAGCAATACTTTTAAAATATGAATATATGAATTTATAGGTACTTACAATCTGATAAACTCCATTTTCGAGCGTGTAAATTTTAATCTGGTCGAGCCTGAACTTGTTATCCTCACCTCTTTCCGGAATAAATTCTATTTTCCCGTTTTCAAATAGTATTGTCTGAGGGATTAATTGATTTATTAAGGCTGGGTTGGGTATAGATCTATAGCTTCCCGGATTAGGATAATGTTTAATACAATTTTCTGGAGATTCATGGTCACTTTGTCTTCCGCAATAATTATTAACAACGTTATCAGTAATCATTACACTTTCTGAAAATTCGTTATTATTATAAGTATCGCCTTGCTGATACTGAAAAGAAATTTTATCGTCTGTTAAAGGAGCAGATACTTCATTTAGCATCCATGCTACGTTTTTATATTCAGTTTCTTCGATGTAAACTTCGCCAGGATATTTTCTGCCAAAAACATATTTTGTCCCTCCCTCGTCATAAATATCAAACCTGTTTATCCTCTTATTTTCAATTTCGTAGTCTATCCGGACCGCGCTTAAAGGAATTAGTGTAGGAAGCAAATTATCCCGGTTCAAAACAAATTTGCCACTATTTCCACCGAAGGAGTAACTGAAAATATCTTGCTCCATATCCTTTTTTCCGGTCGCAATTAAATTAACGGTAGTAAAATCTCGACAAACATCTAAACTTTTAAATAAGAAAGGTTTATCTTTATTATACAAAAATGTATCAACGGCAAATCCTTCGTCTTCGTCCGGAAGTCCTCTGATGTTTCTCGACACAACTCCTCCCGTATTTAAGCTCCAGCCTAAGCCCACCCAGCTTGCTTTATCAGTATACCTGATTCCAGATGCATGATAAGTTAAAGTAATAGGCAAACTTAATTCCCCACTTTTTACCTCATAAATAGGAATAGATATATCAGGAAGACCTGTGAATAAGTTAACTGAATAATCTCCATATCTTCCAAGAGAAGCCGTGTTAGGCGAAGTAGGAATTATTTTGGGAGGTTCTGATTGAGAATACAACTTAAAAAACACAAAAAGGGAAAGCAATACGCTCCCAAAAAAATTTCTCTTCATATTTTTATTATTAATACTTAAATATTTATACTAGGTCTTTTCTTCAGTTCAAACTTTTTAAAGAAAAACATTTATTGGATTACCCTTGTAAATTCCAAAAGTCCAATTATCATTATAGTCGTGTCACCATGATGTCTTTGTACATTTTTAATCCTTTTGAACCGAAGGTAATACACTAAAATATTACATGCAAATAAAAAAATATTATTTTGAAATCACCAGATTATTTAGAATCAACACCTAAAGTAAATATCATATTTTCAATACGTTAACTTGAAGATTAGTTAATAAAAAAATATTATCTACAAAAATATTTACTTTTCCCAATATAGGAATTAAGAAATAGTTGACTTTAATTCCTAATTATTACACAAGAATCTATTGGCAATAAAACTCAAATTAATAACCTCTCGTAATAGGCTTTTTTCAATTATTACCGATGTAGCCTCTATCATAATAAACATTTGTTTCATCGCCCCCAAACCACCACTCAACCCTTTTATTTACCCCGTAATCTTGCCAGTAGATTTCTCCAATTCGATCTTAATTTGTCAAATATTATTACTCTTCCGTCCCGCATATCATTGCCTTTTTTAATGGAATTCACCTTGAAATTTACCTTACCTTCCGTCAATTTTTCCAACTGCACACCTTCCGCCCTGGCTTTCCGCATATATTCTGTAATAGCTGCTGTATAAGCATTAGGAAGTTTAAGTTTCTTGGCTACTTTTTGGTAATACGCCTTTCGCTCGGGAATGAGCATCTGTGCTTTCGAATACGCAGCAGCCTCTCTGAATTTTCCTCTGGTTTTCTTTTGGGCAGAAGAGCTTTTCCTATTATAGCCGGCATTGTAAGAGACTATCGTTTCTCCATTTACCTGCCTGAAAACAAGGTCTTTCCCTAATACACCCTTTAATCCATTAAGTGGTGAATTTGTTACAAGTCTGGCCATAATTTTTCTTTTTTTTTCAAAGGTAAAAATAAGTGGTTGCAACGAGCCTTCAACCACTTGTTTTTCTTCATAAAGAAATCTTCCGGATAAGATGCTTCTTTTTCTTACTGGATATTTGTAAAATTATACTGGTAACAATTCTAAACTTGTATAGTAATTTCATCAAGGGACATTTCCGCTTCACGGCATCGAGTAAAATAGCCCTTTGTCATTTATTGCTTATGTATAGACTCAGTATATCTTCGGTTTAGTTTCGGAGTTCCTCCACACTTCTTCCACTCTTTCTCCACTCTCACTCCAGTCTTTTGGTAGTAAAAAAGGATAGATTTTTATTGCTTGGGTCTTATTATTAGAAAGGAAAGTAAATGTAATCAAAGTACCAGATTTTTTCCATATTTCAGAACTAAAAACTTCAGCCCTCTCCCTTCCTCTTCCTTCGTCCATCCTAATTTCCTAAATATTAATAAAAGTTGCTGCTCAAGTTTGAATTATCTTATTTTTAAATTCGTTCCTCATTTTAAAGCAACGAATGCTTCTTATTTATTAAATTTGAATTTTATCGAGAGGGAATGAAGGAATACGAACTCTATACTTTATCTAACGGAATAAGAGTTGTACATAAACAAGTTACCAATACACGAATAGCGCACTGTGGATTTATACTTGATATTGGTAGCCGTGACGAAAAACCTGATCAGCAAGGGTTAGCTCATTTTTGGGAACACATGGCTTTTAAAGGCACTCAAAAGAGAAAAGCCTTCCACATATTAAACCGGCTGGAAACTGTAGGCGGTGAACTAAATGCCTATACTACAAAAGAAAAGATCTGCTTCTATGCCTCGGTGCTTGACAATTTCTTTGAAAATGCTCTTGAACTTTTAACAGACATCACTTTCGACTCCATTTTTCCTGAAAAACAAATCGAAAGGGAGCGCAACGTGATACTGGAAGAAATGTCGATGTACCATGATGCGCCGGAAGATGCCATACAGGATGAATTTGATAACATTGTTTTTAAGAACCATCCGCTGGGAAATAATATTTTAGGAACGGCAGAAAGCGTGCGGTCTTTCCATAGGGATGACTTCAAGAAATTCATTTTTGAAAACCTGGATACTGAAAAGGTGGTCTTTTCATGTGTAGCAAATCTACCCTTATCAAAAGTGGTAAAGCTTCTTGAAAAACATGTAAAAGACATTGCGAGATATTCTGCAAAAAGGGATCGGTTGCTTTTCACACAATACTTGCCGGATAAGGTGCTGAACAAAAGGCAAATCTCCCAGGCACATTGTGCAATAGGCAAAACCGCTTATTCCATCGTTAATGAAAATCGGCTTCCATTCTTTATGCTGGTGAATATCCTGGGAGGCCCCGGCATGAATTCACGATTGAACCTTGCCTTGCGGGAAAAACATGGTTTTGTTTACTCTATTGATGCCAATTATACGCCATTTATAGATACCGGACTCTTCGGGATTTATTTTGGGACAGAAAAAAAACAACTCGACAAAAGTATCCAGTTGGTTTTAAGGGAAGTAAAAAAGCTTAGAGAGGTACAATTGGGAACCTTGCAACTTCACCGAGGCAAGGAACAACTTATGGGCCAACTGGCCATGGCGGAGGAAAGCAATCTTAATTTTATGTTAATGATGGGAAAAAGCATGCTTGACCTGGATAAGATCGAGCCTTTAAATGAAATATTTTCTGAAATAAAGAACATTACTTCTAAAAAGCTTTTGGACATTGCAAACGAAAGTCTCCAGGAAAATGATCTGAGTATTTTAACCTTTCTGCCGCAGAAGGCATCATAATCGGTTTAAACAAAGAGAATCAAAATTTAAAAAATAATTCTTCAGAAGGTTTTCGCAAAAGACAATGAGAAGCTAAAATCTTCATTATTATAAAAATAAAACCCAACGTAAGAAGAAAGGAAACCTGTATCCAAAACTATTCGATGGAAATAATACCCAAACCTATAGAAGATTATTTGCTGGCAAACATTCCTGAGGAGCTTCCTGTTCTCAAAAAAATCAACAGAGATACCTATGCTGAAGTTTTGATGCCAAGGATGCTTTCAGGTCATTACCAGGGAAGGCTGCTTTCTATGTTTTCTAAAATGATAAGACCTGAAAATATCCTTGAAATAGGTACCTTTACCGGCTATTCTGCAATTTGCCTGGCAGAAGGGCTTCAGGAAAGCGGAAAGCTTTACACCATTGATATAAATGAGGAGCTTGAAGCAAGGGTAAGGGGATATTTTAAAGAAGCGGGGTTAGACAACAAAATTGAATATTTAATTGGAAATGCCCTGGAAATCATTCCGTCCCTGAATATTAACTTTGATTTGGTTTTCGTTGATGCCGACAAGGCAAATTATTCCAATTATTTTGACCTGGTAATAAATAAGGTGAAAAAAGGAGGAATAATAATAGCAGATAATGTTCTTTGGAGCGGAAAAGTAATTCAGGAGGGAAAGCTTGACAAAGACACAGAAAAAATATTAAATTTTAACAAAAAAATTCAGGACCATCCTGAAGTAGAAAACCTGATCCTTCCTGTAAGGGATGGATTAATGGTTATGAGAAAGCTATAATTTCAATAATATCATTGGCTTATCCTCAATAAATTCAAAGCAAATACCAATAGTATAGTATTATAAATGTTATGATTAAAAAGCTCCTTATTTACCCTGCTGTCCTTTTCAATTTTGTAGTGATGGCTCAAATACCCCAAGTACCCTCTACAATGGAGTTTGGGGGAATTGAACTTAAAATTGATAAACATGGGCAGGAGCTAATTCAGGCAAGTGTTAATTCACTGACGCGTCATCCTCCATCCTTTCAGGTTTTGGTAGATCGGGCAAATATTCATTTCCCGCTGATTGAGAAAATATTAAAAGAGGAAAACGTTCCTGAGGACTTTAAATACCTGGTGTTGCAGGAAAGCGCATTAATTCCCGATGCTGTTTCTACCTCCAATGCGGTTGGCTATTGGCAATTTAAAAAAGAGGCAGCTTCCGACGTAAATGTGTTGGTAAACGGGCAAGTAGATGAGCGAATGCATATTGCCACTGCAACGCGGGGAGCAGCAAAGTACTTAAAGAAAAACAATACTTATCTAAGTAATTGGTTAAATGCACTGCTTTCCTACAACACAGGATTAGGAGGGGTAAAAATCCTGGTGGATCAAAGTGACATAAATGCGAAAAGCATGAAAATTACCCGAACGACCCACATATACGTTTTGAAATTCCTGAGTTATAAAATTGCTTTTGAGAATGCCCTCCGTTTAACGCCTTCACATTATACCTTATTGGAATATAAGGATTGTGAGAATAAAACCTTAAAAGAAATAGCCAACGAACTGGATTTTGATGAAGAAGAACTGTCAAAGTACAATGTCTGGTTAAAAGCGAAAAGGATACCTTCCGACAAAGATTATTCTGTTGTAGTCCCTGCCTCTCAAAGCAATTATGAAAAATTGGCTGCATTATTAGGGGTAGAAAAACCTGCCTATGTTGCAAGGGAAGTGGAAGTAAAAACACCTGATAGGCAAGACCATGTTGCCAAACTCACCTCAATCAATAACTTAAAAGCCATTATTGCCGGTATGAATGATAATGTAGAATCATTGAGCAAAAAGGCCAAAATAAGTGAGAACAAGTTTTTAAGGTATAATGAATTGAGCAAGGAAGATAAGGTAGTTGCCGGACAAATTTATTATTTTGAATCTAAGAAAAACAAAGCCGAACAAAGCTTTCATGTGGCGGAAGAAACGGATTCTTACTGGAGTGTTTCCCAAAAATATGGAATTAAAGAATCCAGGGTTCGAAGATTTAACAGAATTGGCAGAAATGAAAAGCTACAGCCCGGAAGAGTATTATGGATCGCAGAAACAAGACCTGCGCTGGTACCGGTTGAAATTAAAGTTACAAAAATGCCTTCCCTTGCCTCCCGCCAGTCTGAAATAAAAGTAATCACTTATCCGGACAAAAGACGTGATTTAACTGAGAAAAAAGAGTCAAATGCAGAAGAAGTGGAAATGTTTCCGGATGAATTCTATGAAGAAGTTAAAGTGTCAACCGTCTCTTCTTCCTCTTCAAGTGAAGTTGCAAATGAAAAGCAGGATACTCAGGCAGAGATAATTCCAGATGCGATGACTGAAAAGAATTTTATGACTCCATCTGTTCATGAAGTCAAAAAAGGAGAAACATTGTATGGAATTTCAAGACAGCACGGCATAAACGTTCTGGAGTTGAAGCAATTGAATAATTTAGAAGGTAACGAGGTAAAGATTGGCCAGAGACTGGTTATAAAAACTGAAAATTCATCAATGCCTGACGGCGAAAATTTAAAAAAAGAAAATTATATTACGTATATAGTACAGTCAGGCGATTCCATTTTTAGAATTGCGAAGCTGCATAATGTAACTATAAAACAGCTTCAGGATTGGAATAACAAAACTGACAGCAATATTGCAATAGGAGAAAAACTGAAAATTTATAAAAACTAAAGAAGTGATTAAGCAATAACATACTATTAATTACCTGAGACTTAAATTAAAAAAAATCAAAAAAAAACTTTAGCAATAACATTTAAGTTTACTTTTTAAAAATAAATACGTTCCCGGTAAAGTGAAATAGAATGTAATTTTGGAAAACAAATTTTATAATCTACTTTTACTTTTATAAATAACACGAATTAGAAGGGCATTATTGGCAGAATCACAATATTTTATAAAGACTCATGAATTTTCAAAACTTAGATTTGGTAATGTTGGTGGACGATAACGATACTGATAATTTTATCAGTAAAAGGATCATAGAAATTACCAAGTTTGCAAAACGTATTGAAATTAAAAACTCCGGAAAAAGTGCGTTGGAATATCTGGAAAAAAACAGAAACAATATTTCAGAACTTCCCGACCTGATTTTTTTAGATATAAACATGCCTATCGTGGATGGATTTGTATTCTTATTTGAATTTGAACGGTTCGCAGAGGCAATTAAAAACAAGTGCAAGATTATCATCCTTTCAAGCTCTGACAATAAAAGAGATATTGATAAGATAGTGAACAATGACTATGTGGTAAAATTTATTACCAAACCTCTTACCGAAAATGTTTTGGAAGAGATTAAGTCAATGCCATTGGTAAAATAATCAGAAAAGCCTTTTTTCTTTTCTTAACTATTTTTTAAAAGCTAATCCGGCTTTTATTTTATTACTCAATTTTTTAATAACCATCTCGCAAAGATTATTCTTTTAGCCTTTCTTTTATTGAACTAAAAATCGTCTTTCCCGTGTTTTTAGAAATATTTAATTAAACCGGAAAAGCTTGAGTCATTCAATCTATAAAAACCTGATAAGAATATTCTTATTTGCGATAATCCTCTCCTGTTCTACCAAAAGCAATTTTGAAATGAACAGTGAGAAAGTGAAAAAAATTATTTCCGCTCATTCCGATTCCGTAAGCGCTTCTAAAAATTTCCCGGACAAGGACGTCAGAAAATACCTTTATAAAGAATTCCAGGAATTTTATAAAGACCGCGAATATGCGCTTGCCTGGCTCGATTTTGATCAGCCACTTGCCTCTTCTGAAGAATTATTAATAGCAATTGATAAAGCCGATAAAGAAGGTCTGGAGCCAGAAAACTACAATTTGACCAAGATTGAAAAGCTTCTTAAGAAAATCTATAAAGTTGAATCGAAGAAGGAAAAACGCAAACATAGAAGAGCCACCAAAAGCTTGAATAAAGATAAAAGGGAACAAGCACGTGAGCAGGATACTTTGCGGCTTCATGACATTGTCAGTCTTGATTTTCTAATGACCTCGAGCTATTTAACCTATGCCTCTCATCTTTTATCAGGAAAAATAAATCCAGATGAAAGCGAATTGTGGTTTGCCAAACCACGCAAAGAAGATCTTTCAGCGCATTTAACAGAAGCATTAAATAAAAAAAGCATACAAAAATCGCTTCAGGATTTGGCGCCTAAACATCCTCAATATGCTTTATTAAAAAAAGAATTAGAAAGACTCCGTGCCATAAATGAAAAAGATACCTTTCCAAAAATCAGATTGGAGAAACGTCTGAAGATAAATGATGCTCATCCATCTATTGTCCCTATAAAATATAAATTTTCTTTGCTGGGCGATTTAGCCCAAAATGATAGTTCAAAAGTTTTCGACAAGAGATTAGAAAACGCTGTGAAGAGGTTTCAAGTGAGAAATGGACTGGAAGGAACCGGTGTCCTTGATACAAGAACTATTGCTATTCTTAATTGGCCTCTTGAAGAAAGAATAGAACAGTTGATTGTGAATATGGAAAGAATGAGGTGGTTTCCCGATAGCTTTGGTGATCATTACCTTCTGGTAAATATTCCGGAATATAAGATGAGACTTTATAAAAAGGGAAAGAAAGTCGTTGAAATGAAGGTAATAGTAGGTACGGAGTACAATCCTACCCCAATCTTCAGTGATTCAATGGAATATATTGTTTTTAACCCCACCTGGACGGTGCCCACAAGTATTGCCATAAGGGAGTTTATCCCCAAGGCAAAAGAGAACCCTGACTTTTTTAAAGAAAATGGCTACACTATTTACCAAAGTTGGAAAAAAAATGCAGACACCGTGAATTATGATACCATCAATTGGATGGAAGTGGATACGACAAAATTTAATTACAGAATTGTAGAAAAACCGGGAGAAAAGAACTCCTTGGGACTGGTAAAATTTATATTTCCTAATAACCTGGACATCTATTTACATGATACGCCGGGCAACTATCTTTTTAATGCAAAAAACCGCAGCTTCAGTCATGGGTGTGTGCGTTTGGAAAAACCTTTTGATCTGGCCGCCTACCTATTGAAGGACAAAGGCTGGGACCTTAAAAAAGTAAGGGAACATATCAAAAACAATACAGAACCGGAAGTGGTGATGCTTCCTGAAAAAATCCCTGTACACATTGTATACTGGACAGCTTGGGTCGATGATGACGGTGTTTTAAATTTCGCCCGAGACGTTTATCAACATGACCGGCAGCAGGAAAAAGCCATCAAAAAGAAAGAGGCCCTATTTTAAAATTTTCCATTTGTAAATGTTTTTTGATGACCCCAATTAACTGAGGTAGCAGTGAATTATCCTGCTACCTCAGCTAATCTGTTATTTATAAATTTTTGTCCTGAAAGAACAATTGGCAAACCTTAAGGTATCTGAACTAATTTCATATTTATCCACAAAAGTTATCTGAAAAGTACCGGAGATCTCCTGTTTGCTTTTATTAAATTCAGAGATATTAATGAAATTGTCTTCTGTTTCCAATACATCATAAACTGCAGTTGTAACATCTCCATGAGCGCCGATTTGAAAATAAGCTGCTCCCACACTATCATTTTTGCTACATTCCTTACCTATTTGTATAGGGTAAATTCCAATTTTTGGTGGAATTTTAGCAATAGAAATTTGCTCCCTAACAAAATTTTCATGATTAAACTTTGATATAACAATAGAATATGCATTTAAGTCACAAGGTTCTCCCCCCCAAGCGGATAATTTAGTTGCTGCAATAAGAACTTTCCATTCTTCAACATTCCATGATTTACCGTTAAGTTCAAGACTTGTTTCTCCCGTATCAGTTACTTCATCATCCTTTTGACAACCCAGGATCGTCACTGCTATTACTAGACCTAATACTATTCTTTTCATGTTTTTAATATTAAAAATATAACCCGTTTACTTTACTACTACCTCAATTAAAAGTTTATTGAGCTATTATGATTTTTTTTGTTTTTTGAAAACCATTGCAAATTATTCTGCAGAGATAAATACCCGGCGCCAGATTATCTGACCTAAACTTCCTTTTATAGCTTCCAGCCTTTAAAACCGCGTCTTCTAAAACCTCTACGCTATTACCCTGGAAGTCGAATATTTCAAGACGAATTTGTTGTGTTTCCGGTAATGAAAAGCTTACTTCTGTCTTTTCAGTGGCAGGGTTAGGTGATGCATCCATTGACATTTCTGTTAGTTCCCTTCGGGCTGTACAACTCGGAGAACTGGTTGCGTAAGCAGTGGCAACTTGTCCATCTGCCGAGTATACCTTTAACCTAAAATATTTTCTTTCACTGCAACTATAAAAACTTCCCCTGATGGTTTCAGAATTTGAGGCATACGAATAATTAACACCATCGCTGCTCATGTACCATTCAAATCTATAAGGCCCCTGGCCACAACTGTAGAGCGCTTCCCAGGTATATGTCTGGTATAAAGCAACATAACTTGGAACGATAATACTTGCCTTTAAAGCAGCATATACAGGTTGAAAATTATTTACAACAGAGGAGGTTTCGGCGATCAAACGGGCAACATTAGCATATTCTGCATTTCCCATAGCAACACCATCATGTTTAACATTGGGGTTTGAAAAATTCGTTCTCATGGAACGATTCTCTACCAGGTTATGCATTATAGTAGTGTATCTGTAAACAAAGGGCCACTTTCGGACGTCATACTTATAGCCATGAGAGTAAGGCACTCCTTCTGTATCATTTTCATGACGACCGCCGTACATATGCCCCACTTCATGCGCAAAGGTAAATTTGGAAGATGCCCTGGTAACCTCTACAATTCCAAAAGCATCACTTGCAGAAGGACCTATATTCTTTACATTTCCATAATAGGAACCACCGGTACTAAATTCTTTATAATTCCCATTGGTTAATAATACTACCAGATCTGCCTTGTATTGTGCCCTTAAATTCTGAACGTTAGGCATCGTACTTAATAAATCCGTATCTTCAAAAATCTGATCTTGTCTTTCACTAAACGTTATTGGTACATAAGCAGCTAATTCCAATCGCTGAACATTAGCCACACTGCTGTTTGTTAATGCCTGATTAAATTGAGCAATCGAAAGGCTGATGGTTTGGCTGATGTTTGAATCCACCTGCCTGGCTGCCGGAGAGGAAAGTATCAATACTCTTGTGGGAGCAACACATGCATATGACCTTTTTATTTCGGAGTCTTTATCCTCAGAGGCTTCTGGCTTAGGCGAACTTACTCCCTCCTTTTTATGGGATTTGGAAGGGCATTGGCCTGATAATGCGGATGTATTAATATTTACCAAAGTATGCAGACCCCCATCTAAATGATAAATCTGATATACTTCCTCTCCAATAGAGATGTGAGCAGTAATTTGCCCATCTTTTGAGAGAATAATTATTTCACCATCAAATTTATCACTTTCTATCGTTCCAAACCAACTATAATTTTGTTCGGATTCATATTCAACGCTCGTTGCTTTCGCCAAATATTTTTCTGGTTTTCCCGGAATTTTAAAAGTTAATGTGCCATCTTTTTGGATCTTTGATAAATTACCTACTTTAATGTATTTCATTTGTCTAAGCGGCATGTTCCTTTCCAATTCATTGGTTATTTTGAGTTGTTTAGGATTTAAAGTGGACTTTAATTTTTTTGTAAGAATAAAAAAATCCTGATCAGATTGAGAATAAGCAGAAAATTCTATAACAAAAAAGAATAGGATAAAAACACCTGTTGCAAAGGTGAAAAAGTAAAAGTTTCGTTTCATAAGTTAAGAAGTTGATTAGATGTTTATAAGAGTAAAAAATTACGCTAAGGTATATTATTAACGGTTACCCTCAACCCATTTTATTTTTTCAATGGAAAATCTAAGGAAATATTTGTGTTTACCAAATATTGATAGATTATACAATGTTTTAAATTTCGCCCGAGACGTTTATCAGCATGAACGGCAGCAGGAAAAAGCCATCAAAAAGAAAGAGGCCCTATTTTAAAATTTTCCATTTGTAGATTCCAAGCTTGGTCAGAAAGTATAAAAAGGAAACTTTAAGAACACCCAGGCCATATATTGCGCTTCTTTTAAAGTTAATTGAGGAGGCTTCTTCAAAATATTTTGTAGGGCAGGTTACTTCTGCTATTTGAAAACCATTATAAAAAATCTGAGCGATCATTTGATTGTCAAATACAAAATCGTCGGAATTTTTCTGAAAATCCACGGACTCCAAAACCTCTCGGGAAAAAGCCCTGTAACCGGTATGATATTCCGATAATTTTTGCTTCATCAATATATTCTGCAGTAAAGTCAAAATACGATTGGCAACGAATTTATAAAAAGGCATACCGCCTTTAAGCGCTCCATTTCCCAATATTCTTGAACCGAAAACCACAGGATAAAGGCCTCCCGCAATAATGGAAACCATAGCGGGAATAAGTTTCGGAGTATATTGATAATCAGGGTGAAGCATTACCACCACATCAGCGCCTAATTCTAATGCTTTATTGTAACAGGATTTTTGATTTCCTCCATAACCCTTGTTTTTTTCATGTTTAATAATGTGCTGAATACCAATCTTTCTACCAACTTCCACGGTGTCGTCTTTACTCGCATCATCCACCAATACCACCTCGTCTACAATATCAAAAGGGATTTCTGCATAGGTCTTTTCTATGGTTAATGCAGCATTATAAGCCGGAAGAACAACAATTACCTTTTTGTCTAAATACATGAGGGCAAAAATATAAAAACTTTTGAGATGTATAGATGGCTGATGGGTTAATCTCAAGATTATTTGGAAGTCACTCAAGCTGATGTAAAGACAGGTTATTGTAGCAACCATCAATTTAGAATCGTACTTTTAGTTTAATGCTTCTGAAATACAAGAAAGAGGGAATCAATCTATTAATATATTAACATAAATTCATGCGCATATTCTATCTAATAAGTATAATATTATTCCTAAAAAACTCTATCCTTTATTCTCAAGAGGAAAAGCTTTTCCCATTTAAAATTGAAGGAAGTATCAACGCAGATACTGGTATAGTTGAATTAAATATTCTTTCTGAAGCTTACTATCCTAAAGGAGTAAAAAAAATAGAGGCTAAAGTAGAAAATGGAAGATTTTTATTCACTGGTTATTTTCCACCATATCCTCAAGGAGTTAGATTGACATATCAGAATGGGCGGAGTTCCGATTTATTTGTAATAGAACCGGGTAAGCAATCGGTATTATTCAACATGAATGCGCACAGAGAAACCCCAAAAGTAGATAACCAATCAATGAAGGAATATTACCAGGAATATTCTAATGCATTCAAGCATATATGGCAAAAAAGAGATTTGCTTAATATGAAATGGGACAGTTTAGCTCTTATATACAAGAACAAAATACCTGATAATATTAAACTTAAATTAGATCAGGAACGCAAGGAGTCTTATATAGAGAGCGATAGTACCTTATTGGAGTATGTAACCACACATCCTGATTCGTATATAGCATTTTGGAAGTTCATTCGCCTTTCAAGCGGTTTTGGTTATGAAAATATTTTTGATTCAATTTTGGAAAAACTTTCTGATTCGCTAAAAAGTACTTATGCAGGGAAAGCGCTTGCCAAAAATTTGAAAATAGCTGGACTGCTTGCAATAGATAAAAAATTCCCGCCTTTCCTTGCCTTAGACAAACTTAATAACAAATTAGATGTCGCCTTATTTTTAAATAATAAATATACCTTAATCGACTTCTGGTACAGCAATTGTTATCCATGTCGAGCCCAGTTTCCACATTTAAAAGATACTTATAACGAATATAAGAACAAAGGATTTGAGATAATAGGCATCTCCACCGATAAGGTGAGGTACAAGAAAATGTGGTTAAAGGCTATTGAAGAACACAATCTTTTATGGCCACAATATTGGGATAAAGAGGGCATAGAATCGTTCAAACTTTCTATTAATGCATTTCCAACTAATTTTCTATTGGATAGTGAGGGTAAAATCATAAGGAAAAATATAGCTCCTTCTGAATTAGAAGAATTTTTATCTAAAAAATTAAATTGACGGAAAGAAAACATCTGGAGCATTTAAAACTCATTCAAATGTTAAAGAAAAAGACATAATTCTTCTGCAAAGCAAGACCACTACATAATTTTCTCACAACATTCCCTTATCCGCAAAACTATAGAAACCGTCATTGGTAAAGATGAGATGATCCAACACAGGTATTTCCAGAAACTTCCCCGCTTCCTTAAGTTTTTTTGTCAGGTCAATATCTGCCTGACTGGGATTAAGGTTTCCTGAAGGATGATTATGAACCAGTATAATAGCGCTGGCCAGGTGATCCAATGCCTGCTTAAATATAATTTTAGGATCTGCTACGGTTCCTGAAATACCTCCTGTACTGATCTGGATTTTGTTGCTCACTACATTTGCACGATTTAATAGGATTATCCAGAACTCTTCATGTCCAATGTCCATCAACTGGGGGCGAATACACTCAAATACATCCTGTGAGCATGTTATTTTCAATTTTTTCGTTGGCTCGGTTTCTTTTCTTCTTCTGCCCAACTCAAGCGCACTGACTATAGATATTGCTTTTGCTTCGCCAATTCCTTTAAATTTTTCCAGGTCTTTTACACTTAAGCGGGCCAGCTCATTCAAGTCGTTGTTTACTTTGTTTAAGATTACCTTTGCCAGGTCGACTGCACTTAACGATTTTGTTCCTGAGCCTATTAATATTGCAATTAATTCAGCATCTGACAGCGCTGACCTTCCTTTCAACAGGAGCTTTTCGCGGGGTCTGTCTTCTTCTGCCCAACTGAGGATTTTAAGATTAGAGGTTAAAGTTTGATCAATCATGAATTAATGGTTTAGAAATTTTAGCAAAAAAAAAACAGGAACAATGACGGAAGATTATCATTGTTCCTGTTAATTAAAAAAACTGCTTTCAGTAACCCTTAATTATTTAATGGCTGCCGAATATCGTTTACCAACTTCATTCCAATTGATGATCTTAAAGAAAGCATCAATATAATCGGCCCGTTTATTTTGGTATTTTAAATAGTAGGCATGTTCCCAAACGTCCACTCCCAGTACAGGTGTTCCTTTTTCTTCAGCAACATCCATCAATGTATTGTCCTGATTTGGCGTAGAAGTAACTTTCAATTCTCCCTGAGGGTCTACGATTAACCAGGCCCAGCCAGATCCGAATCGAGTCTTTCCTGCTTTTGAAAATTCTTCCTTGAACTTATCAAAAGAACCAAATTTTTTATCTATGGCGGAAGAAATTTCACTTCCTGGCTTGCCTCCTTTAGGTGATAATATTGTCCAGAACAATGAATGATTATAGTGCCCTCCGGCATTATTTCTCACAGCAGCAGGATGTTTCCCCGCATCTTTTAGAATATCTTCCAGACTCATACTGGCTAAATTTGTCCCTTTAACCGCTGCATTAAGGTTATTTACATACCCCTGATGATGTTTACCATGATGGATCTCCATTGTCATTTTATCAATATGTGGTTCCAAAGCAGTAAAAGAGTAGGGGAGTTTTGGCAATTGAAAAGGGGAAGTTTCCCGGATAGAACCAATTTCCTCGTTTACTCCAGCCTCACTTTCGAAAATTGAAAATTTACTAACAATACCGGTCAGACCTAAAAGGGCTGTTGATTTTAAAAAAGTTCGCTTGTTCATATTTGAAAGTTTATTAGAATAAAAAAGATTGCAACAATTATAAAGTTATTTTCACTTATTTTTGATCTTAACCTTAATTATGTATCGAAATGAACTCAGAAAAGTTGTATGAGGAGATACCTTCTCTTGATTTAAATGACTTTAAATCAGGCGATATAGCTAAAAAGGAGCATTTTGTAAAAAGTTTAGGGGAAGCATTTCATTACATCGGTTTTGCAGCCATTAAAAGTCATGGCCTCAGCGATGATTTAGTCGCCGGGCTTTATGAGGTTATAAAGAAGTTTTTCAGCTTGCCTGACGAAATAAAGAGAAAATATGAGATCCCTGGTTTAAATGGACAAAGAGGTTATACAAGCAAAGGGAAAGAGCATGCAAAAGGAAGAAGCACTGGCGACCTTAAAGAATTTTATCACGTAGGCCAGGATATACAGGATAATGATTCTACAGATTATCCTCCTAACGTTTGGCCGGAGGAAGTACCTGAAATGAAAGACGTCTGCCTCAAAGTATATAAAACTTTGGAAGAGACAGGAAACCAGCTTTTAAGAGCAATTGCCTTATACCTGGGACTGGATGAAAATTACTTTGACGAGAAAATCAGAAATGGCCAAAGCATTTTAAGACCAATACATTATTTTCCAATAGAAAACCCTGAGGAAATACCAGAAGATGCGGTAAGAGCTGCTGCACATGGAGATATTAATTTAATAACACTGCTCATGGGGGCAAGTGCTGATGGTTTGCAAATATTAAGAAGAGACGGTAAATGGATCCCCGTAACCGCCCTTCCGGACCAAATAGTTGTGAACGTGGGAGATATGCTTTCCCGCCTAACCAATGAAAAATTAAAGTCTACCATACACCAGGTGATAAACCCTCCGAGGGAAAAGATGAAAACTTCCAGGTATTCTATTCCCTTTTTTATGCATCCAAGGTTTGAAATGGATTTAGATGTTTTGACAAATTGCATAAACAAGGAGAACCCTAAAAAGTTTGAAGATATTACGGCAGGCGAATTTTTAGCCCAGCGTTTGGCAGAAATCGGACTACGGAAATGACAAAATACGAATGACGAACAGATGATTTCGGGGAAAAGCAGGCAATGACGAATTACATTTGACATGTTGCTAATGTGGGTATCCCGCAAAAAGAACCGGGACAAATAGCGCTGATGAATTGAATAATTTAATGGAATTAAGCAAGAAGTTCCAGATGTGTTTCCCCGAACCTCGAACCTCATTCCTCAAACCCATTCCTAATGAAAAAGATCAGGTATCTGATATTTTTAAAAGATGTGTTGATACTTTCCATGTTATGTATTGGAGGTGCACATGTTCATTTGGCAATGTTTATCGAAAGGTTTGTTATAAAGCGCGCTTACCTCACCGAAGAGGAACTGATGGAGTTAAATGCACTTTGTCAAATCCTTCCCGGACCAACTTCCACTCAAACCATTACTGCTATCGGCTTTAAAGTAGGAGGACCAAACCTGGCTTACCTGACGCTCCTAATCTGGTGCTTGCCAGCAGTGATCATATTAACCTTTACCGGATTATTTATAAGTTATATTGACCGCAAAGAACTATCCATGGGTTTTACCCGATTTATAGAGCCTATTGCCGTGGGTATGATTGGCTATGCCGCCTATGTTATAAATACCAAAGTGGTAAAAACTCAATTAGGGGTGGTTTTAATGATTGCTTCCGCTGTAACAGCCTTTTATTTAAGGTCGCCCTATCTCCCGCCAGTATTGGTAATACTAGGGGGATTAGCTTCTACATTCAATTTCACCAAACTGCCCAGGGAAGAAAAAAAAGAGTTTAAGATCAGTTGGTCAAATTTTTTACTTTGGGCAGGGGTATTTATTCTGGCTGCTTCATTAGGCGCTTACACCAG
>Ga0196965_1000620_pt1 | contig 18135 bp, 10 predicted proteins | sample S1_20metaG_FD_148668 | JGI IMG/M metagenome (GOLD analysis project Ga0196965, IMG submission 148668) | Soil microbial communities from Anza Borrego desert, Southern California, United States - S1_20 | ecosystem: Environmental > Terrestrial > Soil > Desert | place: USA: California | collected... | reverse complement strand
AACAATTCACAGGTCGCAGAAGTCGGAATAAATATAAAAGGATTTCACCATGTGGTGGTTAATGGCAAAGATCAAAAGACAGTCGTCGTTTCGTCGCCTGTTTATTCTGTAAAAAACGCTTTTTCAAATTTCTCTTTTCTGTTCCAGATACTTATAGCGCTGATTCTATTTGTGCTAGTGCTTTATGCCGTTTATTTTCAGGTTAAGAATCTTCATTTAAATTTTGCTACAAAAATTCAGATCTACCTGAATGTTGCCTTTTTCCTCCCGCTGGTTGTAGTGAGTTTTACAATTTTGAGTATCGTGGCATCTTCCTACCGGCAGGAAATAAATGATTCGTTTCTAAAAAGAGCAGAAAATGTTAGTAATAATATTTCAGCCAATCTGGATGATTACTATAAGAACAGGATCAATACGGAAACCCTTTCCAATGCTTTAACACAGCTCGCAAGGTATTCTGAGTCCGATATCAATTTATTCAATAGTAAAGGACGATTGATTATTTCAAGTCAGCCGATAATTTATGAAAAAGGATTGCTTTCACCTTATATTAATCCTATCGCCCTGGCGAACATTACTGAGTTAAGAAATAAAAAAATCTTGTTGAATGAATCATTAGGATCACTAAATTATAATTCAGCATACGTAGCCGTGAAATCCTTTGAGTCCAGCGAATTATTAGGCATTATCAGTATTCCTTTTTTTGAATCCAAATATGAGCTGGACAGGCAAATCATAAATGTGCTGACAACGATCCTAAATATATTTACGACCATTTTTATGGTTTTGCTGGTATTGTCATTCCTGGCTTCAAAAGTGTTGACAGTGCCTTTAAATTTGATTACGCAAAAGATCAAAAGAACGAGCTTAACCGGTTACAATGAACCTCTGGATTATAAATCGGATGATGAGATTGGGCTTTTAATCGGGGAATACAATAAAATGCTTGTGAAACTTGAGGCCAGTAAGGCCGCCTTGAGTAAAAGTGAAAAGGAATCTGCCTGGAGAGAAATGGCTAAACAAGTGGCACATGAAATTAAAAATCCACTAACCCCAATGAAACTTACCCTTCAGCATTTAAAAAGGTTGATGAAGGGAAGTGGCGCCGATTCCGGAGTATCAGAAAAATCGATAAACACCCTATTGGACCAGGTAGAAAATTTGAATGATATTGCTACTTCGTTTTCTTCTTTTGCCAGTATGCCCATTCCTAAGAATGAGAAATTTGAAGTATCGTCTGTTTTAAGAAATGTGGTCAATCTATACAACACCAATGCCGATATTCATTTATGTTCCGAGATTGAAGCAGGTCAGTCTTTCGTAATGGGCGATGAGCAACTGATGAACCGAATTTTTAATAATCTTATAATTAACGGCATTCAATCTGTGCCAAGCGCAAAAAAGCCGGAAATAAAAGTGCGCCTTCACAAAAGATCAAGTAAGGTGTTTATAGAGATTGAAGACAATGGGACTGGCATTGCTGAAAATATAAAAGAGAAAGTTTTTGTTCCCAACTTTAGCACCAAATATGCAGGGTCAGGTATAGGACTGGCCATTGCTAAGCGGGGTGTGGAGCATGCCGGTGGGAAAATATGGTTCACAACGGTAGATGGGGAGGGGACGAAGTTCTCCATTGAGTTGCCTCTTGTTATTTGAAATAATGAAGAGCAGATTTAGATACATTATATGCTTATTTGTTCTTATAACCGGATTTTCCTGGCAAGCAAATGCTCAACTTTCAACTGCAAGATGCAAATGGGTAAAGACAAATCCTTCAGCGGTTGAAATTGATACCTTGTCACTACAGCCAGGAAGTTTATCTGTGGTTTCTTCCCAAGGCCAAAATATTTCCGTGGATTATGATATAAATACGAATAAGGTATACATCAGCGGTAATAATCTGCCTGATTCCATCCGGATTTGCTATAGGGTTTTCCCTTTTAATTTCAGTAAACCATATTATAAAAGAGACCTTTCGGAATACGATTCCAATCAGATTTATTCTGAAAATACTATTTATGGCGCTACACCGCAGCCGAGAGAGGAAATTTTTTCCACGCCAGGAATCAATAAAAGCGGGGTAATCTCCAGAGGTATATCGGTGGGCAATACTCAAAATGTATTTGTCAACTCTTCTTTGAATCTGCAGCTTGATGGAAAATTGAATGAGGAGATTTCAATGGTTGCAGCCATTTCCGATCAGAGCGTTCCTTTTCAGCCAGAAGGAAATACACAAACTATAAATGAATTTGATAAGGTTTTTATTAAGTTTTATAATAAAAATGGAAGCTTAACCGCCGGAGACCTTGTGATGCAGAACCAACCTTCCAGTTTTTTAAAATACTATCGAAATGTGCAGGGAGGGCAATTGGAAGCAAACTTGAAGAAGAATGAAAAGATTTTTTCCACCACAAAAATAGGTGCCGCTGTTTCAAAAGGAAAGTTTGCATCTATACTTATCCAGGAGCCATTGGAAGGTGTTCAAGGGCCTTACAGATTAACTTCACCCAACGAAAGGTTTATAATAATCCTGGCCAATTCCGAAAAAGTTTTTGTCGATGGAAAGCTGATGAAGAGGGGGTATAATTATGATTACATTATTGATTATAACCAGGCGGAAATAACCTTTACCAATTCTGTCCTCATAACAAAATATTCCCGGATCAGGGTAGATTTTGAATACGCGGAAAGGAACTATGCCCGCACCATTTTAAATGCTTCACATGTCCAAAATATCGGGAAAACTTCTTTTTCTCTTAATTACTTCACTCAAAAAGATAATCCAAGAAATCCCCTTCTGCTTGAACTATCTGAAAATGACAAAGATCTTCTTGCCAGTATTGGTGACAGCCTTAATTCAGCCCTGGCTTCTACAATAGATTCTGTGGCTTTTAGTCCGGACCGGGTTTTGTATAAAAGGGTGGACACATTAGTTACTTCAGGCGCTTATGAGGCTTACGTTTATTCAACAAACCCTAAACTGGCCTACTATGAAATTTCTTTTGCCGAAGTAGGTGATGGCAAGGGAAACTATCTTTTAAGCAGCGCGACTACAAACGGAAGGGTATTTGTCTGGGTGGAACCTATTGACGGCATTCCCCAGGGAGATTATGCTCCGGTGCAGCTCTTGCCTGCTCCGGTAAAAAATGAAATGGCCACCTTTGGTGCAGCCTATAATTTTTCAAAAGATGACAAGGTCTACTTTGAAACCGCCTTATCCGTCAAAGACAATAATTTGTATTCTTCTATGCATGATCAGGACAACCAGGGCTGGGCTTCAAAGATTGGTTATGAAAATGAAGGAAGGCCGATCAGTTTCCTTAAAGATTATAAATGGATTGGGGCAATAGACTATGAGTTTAACTCCAAAGAATTTAGCCCGATTGATAGGTTTAGGGCCATAGAATTTGACAGGGACTGGTCGGTATCCCTCGAAGAAAATTTATTTCAGGAAGAAAATATATTTAATGTGGGTGGAGGAATAATTAAAAGTGCAGAGGAAAGGGTAGAATATAAATTTACGAGACGGGTAAGGGGTAATTCGGTTAATGGATTTCAACACCGGGCATTGCTTTACGAAAAGGCAGGGAAGTTTCAATTGAGATCCGATTATTTCTACCTTCAAAACCACCGGATTGACTTTAATTCTTACTGGCAAAGATTAAAAGCTGACCTGAGCTTTCATTCGAAATTTTTGGTTCCGGGATATGTGTACGAGCTTGACAAAAACGAGGAAAGATACAAACAGAACGATTCCGTTAGATCATCTGCCATGAATTTTGACGAACATAAAATATACCTTCAAAATGCGGATACAAGTAAAACAAAATTCTTGGTAGACTATAGTTATAGGGTTAATAATCTTCCTTATGAAGGAGCAATAAGAAAGCGAGATCAGGTACAGACTGTGAGTGGCGCTTTCGGAAGAAACTTTGGTGAAAATAATTTTAACCTGACCATTACCTATAGGAACCTTGAGAATTTATTCGATAGCCTGAAAGGAAAGAAGGAAGAAACAGTAATGGCTAGATTGGACCACAACCAATATTTGTTCAAAAAGAATGTTCGGTCTGAATTGACCTATTATACTTTTACCGGCAGGGAATTGAGAAGAGAATTTATCTATCTTCCTGTAGCCACAGGTTTGGGAACTCACACTTGGCGCGATGAAAATGAAGATGGCGTAAGAGACCTGAACGAGTTTTACGAAGCCATCAATCCGGATGAAAAGAATTTTGTAAAGTTTTTTGTTCCAACAGATCAATACATTCAGGCCTATACCAGTAATTTCAATTATAGGTTAAATATAGTTACTCCTCAAAACTGGCGGACAGGCATTGGCATCGCTAAGTTCTTGTCCCGCTTTTCAGCTATATCTTCCTGGACTATCGAAAAGAAAACAACATCGGAAAATGTAGAATCACGCTTGCTCCCTTTTGTTACTGATGTTTTTAATCCCTATATAATTTCTTTCAGGGAGTCCATCAGGGGAACGTTATTTTACAATAAAGCACACTCAAAATATGGCTTGGACTTAAATTATTACTCCACAAAATTTAAGCAGCCTCTTACTAACGGATTTGAATTAAGAACAAAAGAGGAATATCTTTTTAACACCCGTCTAAATATTCATAATACTTTAAATACAAAACTGGGAATTATTTTTAATCAGACAGAAGCCTCCTCAGATTATCTTACCGCAAGGAATTTTTTGATTAACGGGTATAAAACAACGCCTGAAATTGCTTTTCAACCCAGAAATAACTTTAGAATTTCCACTACTTATGCCTATACTTTTAAAGACAATCTGACGAATAAGGAGAAGAATGAAATTGCTGTTTTTAATGAAATTGCTTTTGATTTAAAATGGACCAAACTCTCAAACAGAACCCTACAGTTTTCCGCAAAATATACCAACATTAACTATGATGGAGTTGTGAATACAGCTTCAGGTTATGAAATGCTGGAAGCGCTTAGGCCTGGTGGAAATTTTGGTTGGTCCCTGAACTGGCTGCAAAAGCTTTCTAACGGCCTTCAATTGTCAGTAAATTATGAAGGAAGAAAATCGGAAAACCAAAGGGTGATTCATACCGGAAGGATGCAGGTGGCAGCACTTTTTTAGAATGACAAGGGCTTAGAGGGTTGCCTTTAGTCTGGGATCAAAAGTAAATTTACTCACGTTGATTATTTTGATTCTTCCAAAGTCGGAATGATAAGGATTAATGAGATAATTAAATTCTAAATCTATAATAGAAGAAGGTACTTTTAGTACTGCGGAATCCTGATTTAATAACCATTTGTCTCCTAACTCTTGTGTAATGGAATAGCTTTCAATTTTATGCCATTCTGGATGAAAGGATTTTAGTTCCTGAACAGTTATTTCACTAAGCTTAATAGTATTCTCAATATCAATTATTGCAATAGAGAAATTTCCGGAAGACAAAGAAGTTCCGCTTCTATGAGCTAGATTTTCCAGGCACGCCAAGGCTATTGATCCAGCAGTATATATTACTTTTTGCCCTAAAGAATTCCATCTTGCATCAATTCCTGAGGCTGTTAAACTGCCGGCATGTTTTGTTTGGCTAATTCTATAAACGAGCATTAAAAAATGACGGATTTTTGAATGATAAGTGAAGAAAAATATTTGGCTTTAAAAACTAAAAACAAAAGGATATTAAGCTGTTACACCAAAGTCAATTCTAATCAATTCACTCATTACTATATTTATACCCGTGATTGTATCCAATAAGTCAATAGGTTTGGCATTTATTCCAAGGTTATGTGTGGGAAGCCAGTTTTTAAATTCCTCAAGAGAGCCAAAAGTATCCATGCCCTTGTCAAATAATTCGAATAATTGAATGATGTGTTCACTCAAACCAGTATTGAGTTCTTTTCCGGCTTTAATATGTTTTCTTAAAGTAGGTTCAGTTAAGTCTAAAATATGAGCTACATCCATTTGAGTTGCTCCGGTAATTTCAATTAAATCCGTAATCGCCTTAGATTTTAACCCTTGCTTAATTAGAAAAAGTTTGTCTTTGGGAGATTTAAAATATCTTCCATAGGGTTTTAATATCTCCTCAGCTTTTTTTGTTTGATTTTTAGCGGCTTGCATTCCTTTAAGTAGTTCTCCTAATAGTATAACTTCGATTTTGTTTTTCCCGATTTCTATAGTTAAAGGTAAATATTTTTTATTTAAAACGAAAATTATTTTTATTTGTGTTGGTATGTAAATAAATACCCTTATCAATAACGATTTAAAAAATTACCTTAAGAATGATTATTTTTAACAAAAATTATCCTCACGAAAAGTGGTAAAATAATCAATTTGAAGAACAGGAGGTATTAAATTCCTTATCCACAAGCTGATAGCTCACTGCTGATAGCTGGAAATCTTAAAAAATGAAAATAAGTGATGAAATAATCAGCCAGGTAAAAGAAGCTGCCGATATAGTGGAGGTGGTAGGCGATTATGTCTCGCTTAAAAAGAAAGGTAAATATTATACCGCGTGCTGTCCTTTTCATCAGGAAAAGACACCCTCCTTTACGGTAACGCCTTCTCTAGGTATTTATAAATGTTATGGGTGTGGCAAGGCTGGAGATCCCATTCAATTTGTCATGGATCATGATGGTCTTGGTTACCTTGAAGCCATCAAGCACCTTGCCGGTAAGTATGGAATTGAAATCAAAGAGGAAGAAATTTCTGTATCAAATCAGAATTATAGTCTAAAGGAGAGTCTTTATATCGTTCTTAACTACGCTAAGAATTGTTTCCAAAAAAATTTACTGGAACACGAAGAAGGAAGATCATTGGGACTTACCTATTTCACGGAAAGAGGCTATAATGAAAATACGATAAAGAAGTTTGAACTGGGATACAGCCTGGAAGCGTGGGATGGTTTTTCTTCGCAAGCGTTGAAGGATGGTTATAGCAAGGAAGTCCTTGATAAGGCCGGACTTATTTCAATCAAAGAAGACAAGACCTTTGATCGATTTAGGGGACGGGTAATTTTTCCTATTCATGGCATTAGCGGCAAAGTGATTGCTTTTGGCGCAAGGATTTTAAAGAAAGATAAATCACAGGCAAAATACCTCAATTCCCCCGAAACAGAGGTATATCATAAAAGCGAAGTTTTATATGGCATTTTTCAGGCGAAACAAGCTATTCGTCAGTCAGATACCTGTTTTCTGGTAGAAGGCTATACCGATGTTATCTCCCTGCATCTTTCAGGAATTGAAAATGTGGTTGCTTCATCAGGTACCTCACTTACAGAGCAACAGATAAAATTGATTGGCAGGTATACACAAAACATCACCATCCTTTATGATGGCGATCCTGCAGGAATAAAAGCATCTTTAAGGGGAATCGACCTGATCCTGAAAGAAGGTCTTAATGTACGTTGCGTTGTTTTCCCTGAAGGCGAGGATCCTGACAGTTACTCTCAAAAAATCGGAAGTGAAGCTTTTCAAAAATACCTTCAGGATACAAGCAAGGATTTCTTATCCTTTAAGACTGAATTGTTTTTAAAAGACGCAGGAAATGATCCATTGAAAAAGGCAGAAGCCATAAGAGAGGTGGTCAATAGTATTGCATTGATTCCAGATGCGATTAAAAGAAACGTTTTCTATAAACAGTGCAGCAGGATTTTAGACATTGAGGAAAATGTACTTATTACCGAAGGCAACAAACTTCAACTTTCGAAATCCAAAGAAAATAAAACCGGCGAAAAACAGAAAGACCAAGACCAGCAGACGGAAGAGATAAAGCAGGAGGATGAAAAAACAGGCGAAACTGTAAACGCCTTGGTGTTACAAGAGAAGGAGACTATCCGTTTGTTGTTAAAATATGGGAATGAACTGTTGGATGAACAAACCCGGCTTTTTCAATATGTGTTCCAGGAATTAGAAGACATGGATTTTGAAAGCCCTTTGCATGGGAAAATATTTAAACTCTACCACTCTTACTTAAATAAAGGCATTTTGCCTGAAGTTGATCTATTTGTCAATTCCCTGGACGGGGAAATTAAAAGCGAATCAATAGATCTTCTGATGGAAAGACACGACGTTAGCGATAATTGGGAAAATAAATTTAAGATCATTATTCCCAGGGAAAAAAATAACCTTTTCAATTCTATTTACCCCAACATACTGAGGTTAAAATACCGGAAGGTACAAAAGCTGATCCGTGAAAACGATGAACAATTGCAGAAAGCAGAAACTTTCGATGAACAAATTCAATTCCTGCAAATTGCCAAAGAGTTAAAAAATACAAAAAAGGAATTGGGGGATTTATTGGGGATAATTGTGTCTTATTGAGTAGAGCTATTTATATTGATAAAAGGGCTGGTGAAGAACACCAACCCAAATTTTAGACTTACTCTCCAAACTTTATAGACATCAGCTTAATAATATCATCGTTTGGTTTCTCTCTCTTTAATAATATAAAATAGACATTATGTCTGCCTGAAACTGGCTGAACAACTTGAGAGGAAACAGCCTGGACTTTATCCCAGTCTCCTGTTGCTTTATAAGAAGTCTTAGCAATTACTGGCCCTGCATAAGAATCAATCCTGGCTTCTATTTCACCCTCTTTATTTTGTGATGAATATTCGTAAGTAAAGCTTTTGATCCCGGTGAGGTCAACGTTTTTAAGCAATATATGTGACTTATGGTTAGCGGAACCAATATTGTCGCCCCATCTCTCCATCCCGACATAAGCATCTGCGTCAATTGTTCTCACTTTTGCATTTCGCAAAATCACGGTTTCGCCATTGGTAATGGGACCGATTCCCTTGTTCCCTTTATCGGTATAGCTTGCCGTCAGAGTATAAATTCCTCTGGGTTCATCAGCTTCGTGTTGCTCTAATGCAAGTGTTCCCTGAGGAGCTAACTTCTTTTTCTGTTTTTTTTCTTGAGAAAGGGAAAGAATATATTTTACCATTTCCTCAACATCTTTTGCTGGAATTTGAGGATGAGCGCTCATTACATGTTCTCCCCAATTACCTCCTCCCCCTGCAATTACCTTTTTTGTTAACAGGGAAATTGCATCTTCCTGTCCCTTATACCGATGCGAAACAGATAAATAAGAAGGACCAACAGAAACTTTATCAAGCGTGTGACATGCTTTACAATCGCTGCCAGCAATAAGTGTATATCCTAAGGGCTGGAATTCCTCCTTTTGATATAAAGGTAACTTTACTGATTCCTGGGTGACCATTGATCCTGGTGAAGGATTGTAATCAAACCGAATTTTAACTTCCTTAGGATGTACCGGATTATCTTCTTTGTCATTGACTTTAACCGAATAACTGAAAGGCTTATTCTCCCAATAAAAAGATTTATTATTCGGCGTAAGAATAGTCACTTCCGGCATGCTATTTCCTGCTTTTACCAGGACGGTATCCATGCCTGTTAATCCTTTCTGATCGGTTACTTTTAAAATTACCTTGTATTCTCCCGGCTTAGTATAAGTGAAAGATGAACTCGGGCTTTTAGATCCTATAGTTTGTCCATCAAACAGCCATTGATAAGTTAAATGGTCTTCACCATCTGGATCCTTGGAATGGCGTGCGCTAAATGCGACTTCTAGAGGAATGTTACCGGTAATTTCTTCAAGTTGAGGGAATGATCTTTCGGAAGTAAGAAACACTTTTTTGTCCCAGGCTTCAATTTCCTTCGGATCGCCAAGTATACCTGCCTTGGCTACCGGCGCACGATTACCTGTATTGTATTCTATTTTTACCAGGCGCGCATCCTCATTATCAGCTCCATAAACTGACCCATATTCCAGCATGTACATGACGCCATCTTTGCTAAAAGTAAGGTCTATGGGACGACGAAAATCTCCGTTTGCCATCATAAAAGGTTCACTTCTCACGTAATTTTCCTTTTCGTCAAATCTCACAGCCATTACCCAGTTTCTCATCCAATCAAAGACAAACAGTGACCCGTCATAATATTTCGGAAATTTATTTTCAGCGGTTGAATTTGCATTAAAAGTATAAAAATCACCTACCATCGCGCTGCGTCCGCCTAGCCCTAGTTCGGGGAATTCCTCAGAATACGCGTAAGGATACCAGATAAAAGGAGCGTTGGCGGGAGGTAGATTGGTTAACCCTGTATTGTTGGGAGAATTGTTAACCGGTTTTTCAGCATTATAGTGTGGTCCGGCAGTATTTGTTGCAAAATCCCATTCTGCATAGGCTTCATTATTTCCCACAAAATAGGGCCATCCGTAGTTACCCGCTTTTTTTGCCTGATTGAATTCATCATATCCTTTTGGCCCCTGAATGCTGTCTTTGCCTGCATCAGGACCAATTTCACCCCAATAAAGCACAGACGTTTCCGGGTTTACCGCAATTCGGTATGGATTACGGCAACCCATCACATATATTTCCGGTAGGGTCTTTTCTGTTCCGGGAGGAAAAAGGTTGCCTTCAGGAATAGTATAAGTACCGTCTGGTTCTGGGTGGATTCTTAATATTTTACCTTTTAAATCATTTGTATTTGAAGAACTGCGTTGCGCGTCGAGGCTATAAAATTCATCTCCCGGACGCTCGTCTATTGGTGCATATCCGTTTGCAGGGAATGGTGAGGAACTGTCTCCCGTGGATAGATACAAGTTTCCGTCTTTATCCCAGGCCAGGGATCCGCCATGATGCGACCCACTTTTTTCCTGGACAGGAACTTTTAAAAGTATCTTTTCAGAAGTAAGGTCAAGTGTGTTGTCTTGCTTTAATGTAAATCTGGAAAGATTGAAAATAAAAGGCTCTTGATCCGTGGGAGGAGCATAATAAACATAGATATAATTATTTTCATTGAAATGCGGATCCAACGCTACACCTATTAACCCTGTTCCACCTTTAATCGAAACATCAAAACGATGAACTAAAGAATTTTTACCGGTGACGGTGTTGTACATATATAGGTTTGCTGTTCTTAATTCTGTATAAAAGATTCTGCCATCCGCTGACATGGCCAACTCCATTGGCGTGTTCAGGTCATTTACAAGTACAGTTTTTACAAATCGGTTTTCTTCAGGTGTAACCACTGCGTATGACTTACTATAATCAAGTTCGCCTTTTCCCATGGCATACTGGATGCCTCCTAAAATATGGTCAAGAAAAAGAGGTTCACTAAAGCTGGAATCTTCATGGCCACCCCCTGTGTAAAAAGCACGCCCTCCGTCAAATTCATGAAACCATGCGATCGGATGATTACTGCCATTGGTGCCTCCTTCATAGGTGTTTTCATCAAGGTTGGCCAAAGAGTGTATCCCAGGATAAAAGGACCGGTAATTGTACCATTCGTCTGTCCTTTCCCATTTATCGGGCAAAATTTTGGTTGAAGGATGATTCTTGTTGGTTACATCAATGGTAGCTTTACGGACGTTGGGGTTGTGGGGATGACTGGAAAAATGTGCACCCATTAATTTAGCATACCAGGGCCATTCATATTCCGTATCGGCTGCCGAATGGATACCAACATAACCTCCTCCCGCCTGAATGTAACGTTCAAAACTCGCTTGTTGCTCCGGATTTAATACATTTCCAGTAGTACTGAGGAAAATGACAGCTCGGTAATTTTTTAAATTATCATCTGTAAATAGTTCAGCATTTTTTGTAGTATCTACAGAAAAGCCATGCTGTTTACCCAACTTTTGTATGGCCTCAATGCCAAAAGGGATTGAGGTATGTTTCCATCCTTTCGTTTTAGAAAAAATCAGTACACGGGGATTATCATTTATGGACGAGTGTTTAAGGCAAGAGAATAAGAAAGAAATTGAAATCAACAGGAAGAAAGCGCCTGCCCATAACCTTTTGCCTGATCTAGAATTATTCATAAGTAAATGTTGTTTTTAAAAGTTTATTAGCCAATTTTTAATAAAGGGCAATCGGAAGAGTTTGGATCAACAATTTGCATGACTTCCCTGTAAAACTATTCTTTTAAACTTTTAAGATAGGCGATGGTCTGGGGTACTTGTAAACTCACCCTGTTGCTTTCGTCTTCTATGAAATAATGTTTGATCCCTATTTTTTTAGCAGCTTTTAATACAGAAGGAATATCAATTTGCCCGGTACCAAGGGCTACATCGTTTTCAGTGGAAGTGCTGCCTGTAAAATCTCCTTTAACTCCCTTCTTAAGGTCCTTCAGATGCATAAGTTTCCATCTTTTTCCATACTTTTTTAGCAGTTTGGCAGGGTCCTGTCCTCCATGAAAGGCCCATAATACATCCATTTCAAAGGATACATATTCCGGATTGGTATTTTCTGCGATGTAATCAAAAAGAGTTCCTTTTTTATATGGACTAAATTCATAACCATGGATATGGTAACAAAAAGTAAGACCATTTTCTTTTAGAATCTTTCCTACCCTGTTAAAATCCTCTGTGGCCTTTTTAGCATCTTCAAATTTGAATGTTTTATCATGAGGGATCCAGGCTACCATTACATAAGATGCGCCTAATATTTTTGCTATTTTGATCACCTCTTGGAGATTTTTTACAAGATCATTATAATCGGCGCCTGTGGACGGTACTTTAATGTTACGTTCATCCAAAAGTTTTCGGTAGGAGTCAGGAGCCATTCCGTCGGGTATACCACCTTCCATTTCTGTGATCCCTAAAGATTTTATGGTATCCAGTGTTTCTATTATGCCATTAGGAAAACTATTTCGGTAAGTATAGGCTTGAATGCCCAGAGGGTTAGTGTAAAGAGGTTTTTCTGACTGAGCCTGGGTTTCAACCAGGATTAAATTAAATAGGAATAAAAGGGTCAGTAACTTGTTTAATTTCATTTTGTATATAAGGTTTATAAAATATTTTAGTTAATTTTTGTTTTTTAATGGCATCTTCGAAGTGAAGCATTCTAATTTGAAACTATTATCCTACAATGTCAATTAGGATGAGGTTTATTGTTCAATAGGAATTCGTTATTACCAGCTCATCAATTACCATTTTTAAGTTCTAGAAAAGTCAAAACTACCTAATCTTGTTTTTCAGAATTAACAAGGCCATTCTTGAGTTTTGTATTATAGTCCGTGCAAAAACAATAAAATATTTTTAAAAAACATTTCCGCGAGGTTACCTTCCTAAGGATCAAACACTAACCTGTAAATTAACAACCTATTAAAAATGTTTAAAGTAACAAGAGTCATCTTCATTTTGATGCCTTTATTCTTATCTTCCTTTTTTGTGATTGGACAAGGAGGAAGAGCTGCAGGTCTGGCGCATTCGGCAATTACGCTGGAAGACGAATCAGCGGTTTTTTACAACATTGCCGGAACAGCAAAGCTCAAAGGTATTTCTGCTGTATGTGCTTATAGCAATCGTTTTGGAATAGAAAGCCTGAATACGTATTCTGCCGGCGTATTAGCGCCTATAAAATTCGGAGTTGCTTCTATTGATGTTACTCGGTTTGGGAATTCTATTTACAACGAAAGTGCTATAGGTTTAGGTTTTTCTCACAACATTCAAAACGTTAGCCTGGGAATAAAAGCTTCGTATGCTCAACTCTATATTGAAGAATATGGTACTAAAGGCGTATTGGTATTAGAATTCGGTGGTATCGCACAAATTATTCCCGGACTTACCTTCGGAGCGCATATTTATAACCTTAATCAGGCTGCCTATTCGAAAGAAAACGATGAAAAGGTCCCGATAACGATGAAAGCCGGATTGGGATTTAAGCCTTTTGACAAAGTTTTATTGCTTATAGAAATTGAAAAGAACTTAAAATATCAAACAAGGTTTAGGGGAGGATTGGAGTATAAAATTATAAAATCTTTGTTTCTGCGGACAGGTATCTCCACCCATCCTATTCAAAGTAGTTTTGGTTTTGGTCTTGACCTTAAGCGGTTTAAAATAGATTATGGTTTCGGCGCTTACCAACGGATAGGCTTTCAACATTCCATATCCTTAGTCGCAAGTTTTAAAAAGCATAAATAAAGCGATATGGAAAAGACATTTTTTAACAAGACCGCTGGCAGGATATGAGGAGAATTTTCTATTTACTTCTTTTCCTCATGGTTTGTTCAGAAGTATATGCTCAGGATGATCCTCAAAAGGAGATAGACCTCGACGTTTTTATCCAGCAGTTATTTCCTCTTCAAAATGAGGACCTGCCTTATGAAGAATTATATGAATCCCTTTTTCAATATTATCAGAACCCGCTGGACTTGAATACTGCAAGGAGAGAAGAACTTGCTTCCCTGTATATTTTGTCCGAATTGCAGTTGAATAATTTTATGGAATACCGGGGTAATCAAGGGAAATTTATTTCGATCTATGAATTGCAGACCATAAGCGGTTTTGACAAGATTACCATAGATAAGCTTTCCCCTTTTGTTAAAGTTGAAGAGGCCGTCGATTATAAAAACCTTATACAGGATTTTTCTGAAAGAGATAAATTTTTTATTCTGAAATATGAAACAACCGTGGAAAAAAAGAAAGGCTATGAAAAAGGAGAAAACAGGTATAATGGCGATCCAGGCAAAATATACGGAAGGTTTAGGGCAACCAATTCAAAACATTACAGTGTGGGACTAACTTTCGAAAAAGATGCAGGAGAAAATTTGAAATGGAATCCTCCCGGTAAAAAATATGGTTTCGATTATTTCTCCGGTCACATTTTTCTAAAAAATAAAGGAAAATTTAAAAGCATGGTTTTAGGGGATTATCAGCTTCAGTTCGGACAGGGCCTACTACTCGGCGCAGGGTTTTTCCCCGGAAAAGGTGCAGAAGCAGTATCTACTTTAAGAAGATATAATATAGGAATCAGGCCGTATTCATCCGTCGTAGAATCCGGGTTCTTCAGGGGTGGAGCAGCTACTTATTCATTTGGTACTTTGGATTTTACCGCCTTTTACTCCTACCTTAATGAAGATGCTGCATCAAAAACAGATTCCCTTGACGAAGATTATGTTCGTTCCATTCAAATTTCAGGGCTACATCGGACTGCCACTGAGCTATCTTCCCGTAAGGAAATGAACACCCAAAATTATGGCGGAAACCTCACCTATAATCTTAATAAAAATTTAAATGTTGGAATTACTTTCCTTGCTACGGAATATGAATTTTCAATTATAAAAAAGCCGAACCGCTACAATCAGTTTGATTTTTCAGGAAAGCGTAATTTCGTTTATTCTTTTAATTATAGCTACCTAATTCAGAATTTCAATTTTTTTGGAGAAGCTGCCCAGTCAAAAAGCAGGGGAATAGGAATAGTTTCGGGGGTAATGGCAAGTTTATCGCCTAAAATAGATATGTCTGTGGTTTACAGAAACTATGCAAGGAATTTTCACAGCTTTTATGGAAATGGATTTGGTGAAAACTCAAAAAACAGCAATGAAGAAGGTCTTTACTTGGGGGTAAAATTTGCACCAATCAATAAGATTATTCTTACGGCCTATTTCGATAGGTTTTACAAACCATGGTTAAGTTATCAGACTTACGCTCCAAGTCACGGCAATGAATGTCTTCTCAGACTATCATACCTGCCCGCCAAAACAATTAATTTTTATGTTCAATTGAGAAACCAGGTGAAAGAAAAAAATACGAGCGGAGAAGATTCAGAATTCGCTTCCATGAAAGAGGAAAGCGCTACCAACTTTTTGCTAAATCTTGATTTCAAACCTTTCAAATCCTTACAATTGAAATCACGCTTCCAATCTTCGGAAATTAAACAGGGAAATTATCATTCAAAAGGAATGGCTATTATTCAGGACGTGGTTTTTGAAGTTGGAAAATTTAAAATAAGCGGCAGGTATTGCATTTTTGATACGGATGATTATGCGTCCAGACAGTATGCTTATGAACGGGATCTTTTGTACACTTTTTCTGTTCCCGCGCTTCATGGAAACGGCATAAGAAATTACCTGATGATAGAATATAATTTAACCAGAAGTATCGATTTCTGGGTCAGAGCTTCAAGAACGACCTATTCGAATGTAGAAACCATAAGTTCTGGTTTAGAAGAAATAAAGGGAAATAAGAAGACGGACCTGAAATTTCAGGTGAGGTACAGGTTTTAGAAATGAGATCGTTTAGAAATTTGAAAAAAACAGTTTCAAAATGTGGCTGAAAACTTTTGAGAGTTTAAACTCTCAAAAAGTTCTATCCAGTATCTTCACATGAGCACATTACATATTATCACACAATTAAGAATACAATTCCTGGGTAAACATTAAATCGTCTACCGATACTTTGTCGCCTTCGCTCATCAACGCGCCTCTTTCCACCAAAGCTTTCAGTTCTCTCACATTTCCGGGCCATGAATAGCTCATCATTTTTTCTGATGCATCTTTTGTGAAGGTTTTGGCACCAAGTTTATTTTGAATACAGAATTGATTTAAAAAATGCCTTGCCAGCAGAAGGATATCATTTCCTCGTTCTCGCAATGGTGGAAGGTGAATTAGTATCCCTTGTAATCTGTAAAACAAATCTTCCCTGAACTTGCCGTCTTTTACTCTGTCCACCAGATTCTTATTGGTAGCCGCAACTACCCTGACATCCAATTTGATTTCTTTGTTGCTTCCCAGGCGTGTTATAGCGCCTTCCTGCAATACCCTAAGCAATTTAGTCTGAAGATTGATGTCCATTTCACCTATTTCATCCAGCAAAATAGTGCCTCCGTTTGCTTCTTCAAATTTTCCTATTCTTTTAGAATCGGCGCCCGTAAAAGCTCCTTTTTCATGTCCAAACAATTCACTTTCAATCAAATCTTCCGGAATGGCTGCTACATTCAATGCTACAAATGGTTCACGTTTTCGCATGGAATTGTAATGAAGTGCCCTTGCAATAACTTCTTTTCCTGTTCCGCTTTCGCCGGTAATCAGCGCCAGAATATTGCTTTTTTCGACTTTCTGTAAAAGACGGATCACATTCAAAATGGCTTTACTTTCGCCGATGATTTTGTCATATTTACTACGGTCAATGATCTGATCTTTCAGTAATTCTACTTCCTTCCTCAAATTGACATTGGCACTTAGATTTTTTACACTATTTGCCAATTCAAAAATGGAGTTCTCGTTTTTTACGATATAGTCATTGGCGCCATTTTTATAGGCTTCTACGACTACCTCCACATTGTTTTGTCCTGAAAGAATAATAGTGATTATATTCTTATTGTAATTGTTGATTTTTTTAAGAATCTCGATTCCTGTGATATCAGGGAGGTTGTAGTCTATTGTAACAATGTCAGGATTTAAATGTAGGTTTTTAAGAAAATCTTCCCCGCTTGTAAACAAAGTTACTTCGTAGTTGCTCTCCATCTCCAGCTTATTTTGAATAACTGAGCCAAAGAGCTCATCATCTTCAATTACAAATATCTTTATCATAAGTTTAAATCGAACTTTCTTAAATTGTATTAATAGACCTTAAAGTTATTCTATTTACTGTATTTCACTTTTTAATAAATTGATTTCCTGTCTTATGTAATAAATAATTTTAATATGAAAACTTGAACAACCTAAAAGGTTAGAAAAATAAAACAAGTCACTTTTATCAGACAACAAGTCAATTTGAATCTGACTATTATAAAGTCAGAAAGATTAGGTTATTACCAGATTTTGGCTCTGCTCTCTTCAGGACTGACCATTTTATCCCCCTGCTTGCAATTAAAAGCTTTATGAAATTCAGGCATATTGGAAAGAGGCCCGTTGGTTCTATACCTGGCAGGAGAATGAGGGTCAGTCAGTACTTGCTGCCTTAACGCCTCATCACGGATATTCATTCTCCATATTTGTGCCCAGGCCAGGAAGAAGCGCTGTTCGGGAGTAAATCCGTCTATCTTCCCAGGATTTTTTTCTTTTAATGCTTTTTGGAGGGCTGTGTAAGCGATAGATAATCCGCCCAAATCGGCAATGTTTTCACCTAAAGTAAGCGCTCCGTTTATATAGACACTGTCCAGAACTTCATATCCTGTAAATTGTTTTTCAACAAATTCGGCTCGTTTTAAAAAGTTATCGCCGTCTTCTTTTGTCCACCAATCCTTAAGGTTGCCAATTTCATCATATTGCCTTCCCTGGTCGTCAAATCCATGAGTAAACTCATGACCGATTACCGCCCCAATGCCACCATAATTTACTGCATCATCTGCTTTTGGGTCAAAGAACGGAGGTTGTAAAATACCGGCAGGAAAT
>Ga0196965_1000619_pt1 | contig 18135 bp, 15 predicted proteins | sample S1_20metaG_FD_148668 | JGI IMG/M metagenome (GOLD analysis project Ga0196965, IMG submission 148668) | Soil microbial communities from Anza Borrego desert, Southern California, United States - S1_20 | ecosystem: Environmental > Terrestrial > Soil > Desert | place: USA: California | collected... | reverse complement strand
TCGACACCAGTTGCTACAACAACTGAACCCGAAATACGTGAAACAATAGAGTCCAACATGCTACTAATCTTAACCTTAGTTATCCCGTTTTAATACTTATCCCAAGGACCCGTTTTGCCAATGCCGCCAAAGATTCTTCTTGCATGTTCCCACTTAGTGAGGGCATAAATATAACTAGAGGATCTATCGAAGATTCGACCTTAGCTTTGGTAACTGAAGATAGTGCGTCTAATACTATTTGACTAGCGATGACCAAATTATAATCATGTGATAAAAGTAACTCCTCCATTTTCCTGGAAGCTTCGTTTTTTTCGGTTACCAAAAAGGTATTTTCAATGCCTAAAAGTCTATAACCTAATATCAATTCCCTATCACCTATTACAGCAATCTTACCTTGTGAATTAATCCCTTTATCTTTACTCATTTCATTCACCTAAGCCTCATGGATCAACATGGAATTAATTCTATCCTCAGAAAAGCCATAACGTTTACCATAGGCAATTCTCTTTACATTATCCCATTCATTTTCAGCCCTTAAAATAAAGTAAAATATACTTCCAATTGACAAAGCAATATTCTTTAGTTTCCTCACAAATTTTATGTTTATGTATTTGTCCAACGCTACCTCAAAATCAATCAAACTCCCAGAGTTTTTGTAATATTCAAGTAAATCTCCCATCTTTAATATTTCGTCCACCCTATTAGATAATTCCACTGCGGTGTTTGTGCCATAAAGGTCGGCTATTTCATCAACAGATATATTTCCACCCGGTATTAGATGTTTTTTAACAATTTCTTTATCAAGGTTTGATTCTTTGCCTTTCATTGCTGTTAACAAATTCTTTTTATCCATCTGCATTCTAACTAAATCTCGTATAGTTCCCTCATCACCCTGGTAGAATTTCAGCATGTCAAGCAAATTTGTATAATAAAATTCCATCAGGTCAGCAATCATAGGACTCAAGTTACCTGTTTTTTGGTACGTATCGAGATGCTGGATTAAAATTACGCCATATCTGTATTTAACTAGTTGATTTACAACACCTTCAAAGGTCGGTTGTGCTAATATTATTTTCATCTCGTCATGTGATATGTTTCCAGCGGTGATACCAGCAGGAAAATTTCTGCTAGAAACTAAAAAAGGTTCAGTTTCAGTTATAGTTCTCCCTATAGCTTTTGATGATAAAATAAGTTCAATATTATAAATATCCCATTTTGATAGGTAAGCTTGTATTGCTGCTTTTCTACTAAATGGGGTTATTTGAATTGCTATTCGATTTGTCTCTACTATGTGACGGTTCATAGCCACCTCTAATAATTCAGGTCCCGAATACATTGAAGCAGCCCGTTCAATTTCCGGCCCATACCAGGTGGCTTCAAGTTTACGTATCATAGCATTCAAATCTTCAGATTTTACCAGGTTATTCATAAAGTCAGTATTTAGAAAATTCATCGATAAGGCTTGAATACGGCCGTACGATGCTGAATATGGGGAAGTCAAATTACTTCATTGCTTTTTCCATGAGTAAAGTCTTTAGCTCGTCCTCATGATTTCTAATAAGCTCCTCGAAAGTCATGTCTATCTCTCGCAAATCCCCTTTATCTGAAGCTATCAAACCCCCGATAGTATTGATATTATCACCAATACCTACACCAAGTTTTTTTATAGTGTCTACATCTTCCTTCCTACACTTTATTATTAATTCGCTGCCAAGCTCGACTTTTGCTTTCTCTACCATTTTTTCTAAAATTCTTTTATATTCTGCTTTTTTTACATAATTCCTCAGTTCTTCTCTTAAAGCTTGGAAGGTAATTTCCATATTTTCATTTATGGAATCAAAAATAATTTTCTTTGCACTAAGCCTTGCAGATTCCCTTATCCGGGCAGCTTCTCTTTGGGACTTTAAAGTAGCTTCGGTTTTATATTTTTCTTCTATAGATTTGGTTGAAGTGCTAATATTATTCTGAATTTGTGATTTCTTTTCATCCAGTTTTTGATTAAGGGAATTGATTTCCCTTCTTTTCCTATCTTCTATTTCTTGGATGAAGGGGTTCAATACCGCGGCCATAAGAGAATGCCCCTACAGTATGCCCAAGAGCAATATTATACCAAGTACGAATCCAATAATCCACAGAGTTTCAGGGATGACGAAGAAGAAAAGAACCTGACCAAATTTTTCGGGCTTCTCTGCTATAATACCCATACCAGCAGCACCAATACCCTGTTGGGCAATACCGGTTCCTATCAACCCTGCAGCTATTGCAATAGCTGCTGCTATTGCCAGTAGAGATTTATTAAGACCTGCATCAGCGGCGGCTGCATGCTCCTGTGCAAAAACTTGTGGTGTCAATAATGTGAAAACTAGTATCGTTGCACCAAAAACAATTGGTATCAAAAACAATTTTGAATAACGAGATGATCGACTCATTTGTAAGTTAATGCGTCCAGTGGCATATTAATAGGTTTTTTTAAAATTATCTTAATTCGGTAGGATTATAGGGAATTTTTATCTAATTCGTTAGAATTATCCTACATATAGATAATTCTGTTTCACATAGCCGAAATATAAGCAATACTCTAACAGTATTTTTTAAAAATAATTCCATTTTAAATTGATTGTAACTAATTACTTTAGCGCCATGCAACAGCTATAGCAAAGAGCACGTTTGAATATAAAAGCGGTTCTATCTTAGTTCTTTGATTTAACCGCTGGCATTTCTATAAATATGTCCTCACGAGAATATTAAGAGCAGAGAAGCACTTTTATTTATTAAAGACTTTTTAAAAAAACTGTCTTCATTTGTTCTTTCGAATAACTTGGTTAGCTTTACTTTCATTAATGCGGCGAAACGACAAAGATGTTATGAAGATTTACAATATATTTTCTGATTTAATGAAAGTAACTACAGGAGGTAGCCTTCTTAATTTTGGATTTTGGGATAACCAAGTAAACCACCCTTTTGATGCCCAAATGAAGCTAACAAGTATGCTCGGAATATTTGGATCATTTCAAAACGCAAAATACATCTTAGATGTTGGCAGTGGTTATTCCATTCCAGCTATAAAATGGTTAGAGGAATATCCGGAGTCAAATATTTATTGTATAGATATCAACTACAATCAAATAGTCGAAGGTAGACACAATTTAAAAAAAAATCAAATATTAGATCGACAAACGCTTAAAACAAATTCTATAGCCAATTTAGAAAAGAGACTATCTCATATTAATTCAACTTCCACTTTTTTAGGAGTAAAGAATGATACCATGGATAGAATTGTTGCATTTGAATCTGCACATCACTTTTGGCCTTTAGAACAATTTGTAAGAGAAGCAAGACGAATTCTTAAAAGACTCGGATTATTAATAATAGCTATACCCGTCATAGTCAAGACTTCGAAGAGGATTCGATGCTTAGAGGTAAGAGATCTTGGCATACTTAAGATCACATGGGCTTCTGAGCACTATAATATTGAGTTTGTCAAATCTTTAATAGAATACAATGGCTTTAAAATAGATGAGATCCGTCTCATAGGCTCTAGCGTATACCAACCTCTGGCTGAGTACTATCTTAATAATCGAACATATTTAAGGAACGTTATTCTGAATTATTATCCCAACCTTTTAGAATTGATCATTAACAAGTCGATGTTGAGAATGAAACGAGCTTCAGAAAATGGAGTTATAGATTATGCCTTATTCAGATGTATAAAACATTCAGAAGTTTCATACGATTCTTAACTTAAAGTCAATCTTTTTAGGTATTTGTAAAGTGGATATTGTGAAATAGCTTGTAGATTGATTATTGAAAAGCGGCCTCATTATATTTCGCTAATGATCAAATCCTCGCAAATCAAAGTGGAATGAAACTTTTATTCTCGATTATTTTATGAAACTGATGTATAATTACAATATGTTTTAACAAGATCTAATTGTTTGCTTAAATAAAAGGAAAAAGCCAAAGTAATTTGAATATTCAAAAGGAATTTTAAACTGATTTCAATTATGAGATTAAAATCATTATTTAAATAGCGTTTATTTTTACTTTAGGTATTGTCCACATCAGGAGATTATAAGGTATTAAATAATAATGAAATGAAGACGCCATCGATAACTAATGATAATAAAGAAAAACCGGTGGATGATTCTGCCAAATCTACTAAAGAAATTAAAAAGATAAAATTTGAAGAACTGTGTCATTGGCTGGAGAGGTGGGGTTTTAAGGTCATCGACAAGACGAAAGGAAATTCAATACCCGGTATTGAGTTTCAGGCCGAAGTATTTCCGCAAGTTCCATATTCATCAGGACTTCATACTCCTTTTTATTTAGAGTTCCAAGATGATCTGGAGGACGGGTTTATTATAAGGACCACATTTGAACTTGATAAAAACATCGAGATATTTCTTAATAGCCAAAATAGGGCACGAGAAGTTGAATTAACCTATATAGAAATAAATCGGTTGATATTACCTCTAAGAATATCTATTATTAGGGATCATCCTTTTATCAAACTTTATAAAGTCATTTTTTACAGTAATATTCAAAAACAGTTCTTCTTAGATAGTATTTATGATTTAATAAACTCTATGTCAATCATAATAGGAAAATGGGATGAAAGATATTACCAAAGTAGGCCTCAGGAAACCAAAGCAACCAAAATAAGAAAGATTGATGATCCGGAATTAGAAAAAATTTTAAAGAAATAGCAGATTGAAAAAATGTATAATTTAGTTTTATAATATGAATACGACCAAAACCATGGAATTGAATAATAAAGTTAATAAATAAAGCACCCAGTATAACTTGTCTGTTTAGAATGGTCAACGTGGATCATTATCAAATTCTGGGTGTTTCTCGTGTCGCCTCATCTAGAGAGATAACTGCAGCTTATAGAAAGCTCGCACTACAATACCATCCGGATAGGAATAAGAGCCCCGTTGCTAATGATATGATGCTTAAAATAAATACAGCATATGGTATTTTGTCTGATCCCCGAAAAAGAAAAGAATACGACTATTCTGTTCATGCGTCAAAGGCCGTTTTCAAACGTGAACCCCGAAACTATACTCCAAATGATAACACGATAAACAGTATATTGTCTTTATTAATTCCGTTGGTTAGAACCTCAATAACAAATATTCTCAGAGTTTCAAAGACTATTATTAAATTGATACAGCGCAGGTTATCTTGATTAAACTGAAAGTAATTTCCTACATTAATTTGCCATATTTAGATAAAAATATTTGAAAAAGATATTAGAGAATAACAAAAATGAGATAAAGATCACTAAAATCAAATTTCAAAGATTGGTAAGTTGATTTTGTTACTGAAATAGAATAGGTAATAACGTACAAAAAATATCTGATGAGAAATGTTTAGTTTACGGCTTTGCTAATCGGCGGCAAAATATTTGTTGCAATCTCCTCCAAATACATTTGGATATGCGGTTCGATATTCCATATTTTTTCACTCTCAAACAAGTGCCCATAACGCTGTGAACTACCCATCAATTCCCTGTTGTTTAATTTATCAAGGTAGTTGCCTTTTACCGATAATTCTGTGAAACCATTTTTTCTCGCAATGGAATCTAGCAAACCGTGAATTCCAGAGCCATGCTGAGCCGCTTCCTTAATTCTATAAGCAATCTCTTTAGGAATACCTAACTTTTCTGCCAATCGTCTATGGACTCGTTTTCCCAGCGTATCAAATACATCTGCCCCGTCATTTTGGATATTCAACCTTGGGTCTATGCGTAACACTGTGTCTATCAAACTAGGATCAAGAAATGGCTCGCGTAATTCTATGCTCTGAGACATTGTTATTTTATCCTCTCTTTCAAGCGTCTCTTTGTATAACAGCTGGACATCATTGATCATATACTCAAGGATTTTATCGTAACCATATTTTTGAACTATTTTTGAATACCACGAGTAACCTCCAAATATTTCATCTGCTCCTTGTCCAGTTAACATAACTCTTATTCCTTGTTCTCTTGCTAATTTTACCGCTGCATAAATCGGGATTGCAACTTCAACTTGTCCCATGTTATCATCTTCAATAACATTTATGATAGATGGTATCATCTTTTCGACATCGGCTTCAGAAAGTTCGTTAATTTGTAAATTTAAATCTAATTTTTCGGCTATATCGATTGAATTTGTGATGTCATTTGATCCCTTTATACCGGCAGTGTAGCATATAACTTCTGGCACCATCTGCTTTGCTAAAAACGCGACAATAACACTATCAATTCCGCCTGAAAAAACAATTCCTATTCGGTTGAAGTCACGAACTCTTTTTTTTACCGATGTAATAAGTGCATTGTTATATGCATTTAAAGCAGAATCAATGTCTTTGTATGTGACAGGATATTTTGATCGTATAGATTTACTTGTATTTACAGTTACCGGATGAATAGCTGTGCTAAATGTAGCTTCATTTGGATTTTGGGCCACGAAAAGGGCATATCCGGGTAATAAACGATGAATCTTACTATCCATGTTAATCTTCCACAATGCCTTTTTCTCCGACCCAAATGCAAAGAATCGTTCATCCTCACCATAATAGATTTGTCGGACTCCGATACCATCCCTTACCAGAATAATATTACCTGTTGACTGTTCCTTAATGGCGAGAATATAGATACCATCTAACTGAAAAACTGTTCTCTTAACTGCTTCAAGCAAATTCCCATTTGTTTTTCTATAATGGTCTTCAAGTAAATGGATTATTACTTCGCTATCAGTGGAAGTCTTAAATTCATGATGAATTTCTAAACTCTTCCTAAGTTCCTTGTAGTTGTATATCTCCCCGTTGTGTTCTAACACAAGTTTCTTGTCACAGCTTAGGAAAGGCTGAGACCCACATGATCCTCCCACAATAGCAAGTCGAGAATGAGCTAATACGTTAACTGCACTAGTTTGAGAAAAAAATAGCTTATTAAACGTATTAGAATAAACTATTTCGTCTTCTGTTGCCAATCCCACACCGTCAGGGCCACGGTTTCTCATACAAGATAACATCTTTTCAATAAATGGCGTTACGTTTTCTCCTTTTTTACTTAATATTCCAACTATTCCACACATTTTAATAATTTCCTAAACAATTACTATTGTATAACAAGATATAATAATAACCTCATTACTCAAATTTAAGTATTACACTTTAAATACTACATATAATTCAGTATCTCATTAAGATCAGGATTAAGAATTAGGTTTTTACTTTGACTGATAATGTCCTGATCTTTGGGCATAAAGGCAATCCCCAAACCTGCGTGTTTTATCATACATATATCGCCCCGCGTGTCTCCAATTGCAATTGTATCCTTGATATTAACCCCATATAGGTTTGAGTAGTAATTCAAGTGATATTTTTTACAGATAGAAATCTTGCATTGACAGTTTATTTTTTCCCAGCCTAATGGCATTTTTATCTCGCCAGTTAACAATCCGTTCTCAATTCTCAATTCGTTTGCTGCGTAGAATTCAATCTCAAGTTTTTTAGCAACAACTTCAGCAGCTATTGTATAACTGTCTGTGATTATACCAGTTCTGTATCCATTGTTCTTAAACCAGGTAACAATTTTATCGGCGTTTTTCATAATTGGAATAGAATCAACAGCTTGGACAATCTCATCCGCTCTTATACCCTTCAGCAAAGATGCAATTAATTCTGTTTTTTTGTAACCGACAATAGAAGTGTCAGATTGAATAGCAACGACCTTCTTTGATAGGTCATATTTCCTGGAAATCACCTCGATGAGTCGACCCTTAATTAATGTTCCATCCATATCAAAAACAACAAGTTTAGGTCTGCTAGTCATTTTTCGTCATAGATATAACTATAGCAAGCTGTTATTATATGGTTATCTTCTTAACTATGGAATAGATATTATTATGAGAGCAATTATATGATGATATGAAGCTTGACTTCCCCCCACGATTTTCTGAGAGGATTGGAGCTATTAGCCTACATGCAGTACAAAAAATTTACGAATTAGATTCGGGAAAATCTCCCGAGTTCCATGGGGGCCATAGGACTATTAGAGCTTTTGATCACGATGAGCTTGCTAGTATCTTCAGAGACCTGGCAATCGTTATACCTATAAAGAACGAGAGACTGAGATTGATAGAAGGGGTTCTTAGCGGTATTCCCAACGAATGTATGGTTGTCATCGTATCTAACAGTCAGATCTCACCAGTCAATAGATTTTCCATGGAAGTTGAAATGATTAAACAATATTCACAATTTGCAGACAAAAAAATCATTCTGATTCATCAAGGGGATCCCGATCTGGCTAAAATATTTGCAGAAGTGGGCTATACATCGATCCTTGATTCGAAGAAGCAGATTCGTGATGGTAAAGCAGAAGGAATGATAATTGGAATATTGATGGCTAAAATGCATAACAAAAAATATGTAGGATTTATTGATAGTGATAATTACTTTCCCGGAGCAGTAAATGAATATTGTAAAATTTATGCAGTAGGTTTCGGGATGGCATCTACTCCTTACAGTAACATAAGAATATCATGGTTATACAAGCCCAAGATTAGAAATAATATTTTAAAGTTTCCAAAGTGGGGTAGGACATCTGAAGTCACTAATAAATACCTTAACGCACTCTTGTCATATGTCACGGGTTTTGAAACTGATATCATAAAGACCGGAAATTCTGGAGAACATGCCCTTTCAATGTCTTTGGCCGAGAATCTAAATTACTCAAGCGGTTATTCTATAGAGCCATATGAATTCATCAATATATTAGAAAAGTTTGGAGGTCTTCTTCCAACGGATTCACCAGATATAGTCGAAAAAGGTGTCGAGATCTTTCAAATAGAAACAAGGAATCCACATTTTCATGAAGAAAAGGGAAAAGATCACCTTACAGAGATGTTACAGGCTTCGCTATTAGCTATCAGTAATAGTAAAGTATGTCATTTGGAGCTGGCAAAAGAAATAAAAGAGCATTTATCAAGATTAGATGTCATTTACAGAAAGGACAAAGGAAACAAAATGGAAGCAAAAAAATATGTGATAATGGATCCCATTAAAAACATTCCTATTGAAAAATTTGGTGAACTAGTAAAGAAGAATGCAAAAACATTCAACAAGATTTGAATTACTGGATAAGAGTTATAGAGAATTCGGTAACGTATTATACCATTTTCACTTTGCAGACAAAAGGGCAAAAGCGATAGAACTATTAAAAAAAGATCACTATACACTTAAATATTGTCCCCATTATCAAATTTAGTTGTAAGCGAACCTTGGTTGACTTTTGAATTTTTCAAAAATTTTTTGCATTCTCGACCTGTTTCCATATTAGGTTTCACACGATTGACAATGATATACATCCGAAATTTCCGTAACGATTAAGCATATAGACTCCATTGTTTTATGCGGTAGTCAAGCACTACCATATTTATTAAAAATATTTAGCTATATTAACGAGACTAACGATCTTTAAACATCAATTGAAAAATTTACAGTCTATAATATTGCCAGGAATAATTGTTGGTTTAGTTGGTGGTATTTTGTTATTTTTCGCAGCTTATAATTATTATCCCCAAAAAAATGTGAATATAAATTTAGATGGTGACTGTTATGAATTTTTAGATGAGGCCTTTTCCAAGTATAAATTGTTAGAAATTGAGAGAGAAAAGGAGTTGTTAAAAATGCAGTTAGAATCAATAGGTAACAGATCTGCTTTAATACCTATAACTTTCAGTGGTTCGAGTGAGCAGGTCAACCAAATAGTTAGTTTAAATGGTATTAACGTTACAGATAGACAAACATTAGGAGACAATAACACGCAAGTTGACAAAGTGATAGTTAGAGGAGTAGTCGATATAAAAATATTGAAACAAATTTCTAACTCTTGGCAGAAAAATTTTACTGGAACCCAAATGGATATCGAGAATACAGAAATAGGGATTTTGCCCAATCAGTTTATTTCGCCTGCAGAAAGCCTGAACATTCGAGAAACCATTGATAATTTTATGGTGAATGGTATCAAAAGAATAATTGATTCAGGTGAAGGTGTAAAGTCTACAGAGTGTAGGAGTGCAATAATTTATCAAAATTCTTAAAACATAGTCGTCTTACCAATTTAATATAATAAATATTCAATCTGCCTTGTCAGAAACTAGTCTCTATTTTTCTGTTACTAAGGCAGCTATCAATTCTCCCCCCGTTCTCACTGATATGGGTTTGTAGAAAAAGACTGTATTATCTTGGTTTGAGACAAATGCACTATTGGTAGTTCTTGACAGGAATTCATTTAGACTTGAATTATCAATAAAATCAAATTCATTAATAGTAGTGTTCTTTTGTATGTAAAATGAATCAATCAACTCTGTTCCATTTTTATCCAATACATAAAACCGTCCAAACTGGTTGGACTCTAAATTATTAAAAAGTTCCTTGACTGACTGCAAGTTAACAATACCAACCAAATGTGCTAATAACCTATTGTTCTGTGTTGAGGGATCACGTCCATTCTCACTATCAGACAAAACGGGCACGGCAATAGCTATAGCAGGAGTATTTATAGATGCAGATAAGAAAACTGAACTCACATAAGTATGGTTTGACTTTGTCACTCCGGTATACCACTCCCTATCAGCGAAGTTAAGCTTCGGGTGTTGTTCTTGTTGATAATAAGGCTCACCGAGATAGATATTACCATCTGGAAGTACAACATGAATACTTGCTATGTCAGGATTTAGTTTCATCACATCGTTGAGTAAGTGTCTTTTTTTATTATCCATATCAGGTGGGATTCCATGATATATTTCACTCACATTTGAGATATGTGGAAAGCTTGAGAAAAGATCATCCTTGCTTAAAAATTCTAGCATATCTATTATATTATCGATCCGGTCGCCAACTAAGACTGTGAAAAAATCTAACAATAGTATTTTATCAGTGTAAACAGTATAATTGTGAACACTTGATTCAGAAATATAACTCCCAAATGAAGTTGTTTTCAATAGAGTTGATCCTACAGTTATAGTATGAAGGCTCACTATTAAAATCAAGAATAACAATATAGCAAGATATTTCTTTTACAAAATCAACAATTGTTCATAAATTTTTCGTATATAAATACTGAGAATATAAAATCAATCTAGCCTTCAGATTAGCTATCAGGATGTCGGCTACAGCTTTAAGAGATTCAACATTCTCAATTTGAATCTCAAAACAATTAATAATTTAAGTTATATGGTATAATCAATATTTGATTGATCTTGTTATTTTGATTAGTATCAGTCAAGGTGGAAATCTAATACTATTCATAGAGGTAACGGTAATAATATCCATTCGATATTCAGAAGGATGCTAAACCTTTATAGAAATAGATTCTCATTATAAGTAGATTTGGTGTCAGTGTCTAGCGAAACAAAAAGAGTTGAAAACGTATTGATACTTCAGGGTGGCGGCTCATTGGGCGCTTTTGGATGCGGTGTTTACAAGGCGATTGAAGAACACGGTTTCATTTTAGACATTGTGGCAGGAACATCGATAGGGGGAATAAACGCGGCTATTATTGCAGGAACAAGGGATAAAGACAATACAGCCCGAAAGTTGGAAGAATTCTGGATCGAACTTTCAGAAGGGTTTGTTTCGACTTTTGGATCTATTTATGAGAATCCTTTTAATCCATTAAATAATTTTTTTCAAAACCAATTATATCCTCTTCCTGTTAACAAATCATTCGATGGTTTATTACATTCAAAAAAGGAACATCAAATCAAGATAGACCAGATTAGATCATTTTATAGTTCAGCAACATACGGTAATAGTAAATTCTTCAAACCACGATGGTTTCAGCCTCAGAATTTATTTGATGTAGAATACTTTACACCCTCTAAATGGACTTATATCTATGATCACAGTCCACTGATAAAAACACTCGAAAAGTATGTAGATTTTGAAAAACTTAATGTCGGTTCTCACAATAACCCTCGGTTAATATTGACAGCAGTAAATATATTAAATTCACAGGCATTAACCTTTGACAGTTACAAACAGCAAATTAAACCAAAGCATATTCTGGCCACATCGGCCTACCCCCTATATAATTTTCCTTGGGTTGAAGTAGAAAAAGGAATTTATGCATGGGACGGTGGGCTTTTAAGCAATACTCCGATGCGAGAAGTTCTTGATGCCTCACCCATTTTAGATAAAAAGATATTTTTAATTGAGAACTACCCAAAAAGAGTAGCCAAACTGCCATCAAACCTAGGAGAAGTTTATCATAGAGCAAGAGACATAATATTTTCTGACAAGACCGAGCATAATGTAAAGATGGCTGCTACTATAACAAGATATCTGGATTTTATCGAAGAATTGTATCAAATTATCAAAAATAACAAAGACAACTTGGATTTAGATGAAAAATTAGAAAAAAAAATAGAGAAGAAATATAAAAAATATCGCCAAGACCATGGAGCTGAGATCAAAGAAATATACTATATTTCTAGAGATGAGGAGTATCCACACATATATGAAAATGCAGACTTTTCTCCAAAGACTATCTTAAATTCCATACGCGAAGGTGAAGAAAAAGCTAATTATGTTATCAGTAAACATTTCCGGTCCTAATTCATCATGTTTAATTCTTGAATATAATGGTAGATTCACTTATTTCTAACACCAATTGAAATATCTATAGACTCATGCTAAGGATTTATTAAAGCAGTAGATTGCTTCGTTATACTGTTGTAGATGGTAAAACGCATTGCCTTTCATATACCAGACTTCAAATTCATTGTTTGACGTGTGTTCAAGTGATCTGTTAAAACATCTTATGGCCGTCTCATAGGCCTTTTTGTTGTAATATTCTATACCCTTTTCATACCAGTACCCTTCAAACTCCATATTAGTCATCATACCAGTATGTAAAAGTCATCCACATATTTAAGGTTTTGGCATTAAATGACAATTATCTGTTTCATTTGTTAACTTTGTCCATTCCTCTTATAGACCAGACATTAGCTAGGCTAATATATATAATGACAATAAAAGGTCTTTATTTTAAAATTACTTTCTAGAAAGTGATCTCTGTAATCATTCATGAGAAAGAACAATATTGTTTTAAATAAATAAGGTATCAGCAAATAAGATCATAAGCATCCGTAACTATTTTTTGGTACAGAGAATTATTTAGATCTATCCTATAATAATCTAACTTATCGGGATCATATTTGTGAACGATCTCAATAAGCTCCATTTTCTTTTTACGCTGTAGAATAACCTCCCTATGAGCATAGCCTGTAACAAACCTGTATCCATTGTTAATTGCTTCATTTAAGAATTTTATTCTTAAATAGTGACCTCCAGTTCCACCCCAGAAACCTTCAACTACACTGATACCTTCTAAATATGCAGTATTCTTCTGACCGAAATTTGCATCAATGGTCCCGGGTCGGAGTTTATAACTTTCTAATGGCCCTCCTTTTGCATACCCTATTATTTTACCATCCGCCGTGTTGACTCTTAAAGTCACAAGTAAAGTAGATTCATCAGAGAGAGTTTTAGTAAAATCATATTCGTTTATTTGAATTAATGTGGAAACACTTTTGCGGACATCCATCAAAGCTTCCAAGGTTTCATCCTTCAACTTTTTACACTCATTTTCTATTACAAATACCAATTTAGTTCCTTTTTTCAAATCTATAAGCCCAAGTTCCTTGTTCCATGCTTCCCTAAACGCTGTCACATTAGTATAAAAATTCCTTCTCAATTCGGTTGGTAGATTTGCCATTATCAGCTCAAACATTTCTTTTTCGTTCGTCATCATCTGATCAAAATACTTGACAGAATTCTTGTTTATAACAGAGGGATGCCAACCTAGAGCATGTGCATTCCGTCTTGCCATATCCTTTGCATGCTCAAAGTCACCGAGAGCATAACCAGCAATTCTTTCAGATACTGAAAGAAACCATCCAAGCCTTTGGTATCTTTCCTTCGTATAATCATGGCTTTGATCAAGTGCAGCTTTGTCTAATAGCTGACTGATTTTGACTTTTGAATGCTCTGCTATTTTTCCCTCAAAAGGATATGCTGTTCTGTGAACAAGGGCCATTACAATGTCTAGGTTCAAGTCAGCAGTTTCAATGAACTTTCTAATTTTAGAATCATTTCTTATGAAGTACTCAACACTATCCTCATTAGGTTTATCAAATTCTTTCAGCGGATCATAATCATGAAACAACGCCGCCACAAAAAGATAGATTGCCTCTTTTTTAGAAACATTATATCTATTGGAATTATTAATTGCACAAATAGCAATTAATATAAAGTAAGCCGCTTCCAATTCATGTTGAATGTTGTGATAACCATAATAGTCACTACCTAAACCCTTTTTTGAAAATTCAGAGACAGTATGACGAAGAATATCTTTCATCCATTTTTCATCAATATCCAATTCCCGCCCAATTCTGATAATATTGTTTCGTAACTCCGATTCAACTGTATCTCCTTTATGATAATGGAGCCACCATGGAAACAGTTTCACCCTGTTGTAAAATTCTTTGCCTAAATGACTGCCTTTAATATGAAGATTCGATTTTAATGTCTTATTGAATTCGTGGAGAGCTATTTTCTCCGTGTCATCCTCAAAAGACATCTATCTATCCCCACTCTGAAAATGCAATTCCTCGATATATAAGTTGCTTTTATGAATAGTCTCTCTTCCTTTTCGTATAAATTTTAATATGAAGTCTGATAAATAATATAATATTTAATCATAATATAAAATAATTGACAACTATCAGTAAGGACGATCCAATTACAAATTGTTAAGGCAGAGACTATCTCGCACGTAATTCTTTTGACCAACTATGTAAACCTAAAATGCCAAAGATTGTTGAAACAATTCAAATTACTCAACAAATGTTACGTACAAGTAAACTATCCTGATTTGCAAATTAACTAGATTATTCAAAAGTAAGAAGAATTGTTTGGAAATACTTAACACCTTTTGTGAATTTGACCGCTTAAATTTCCAATGCTGTCATCTTTGCATTAACATCGATATTAGACTTTTATATCTGCAGGCAACATCCGGAGTAACTTGAGTGTAGCAGTCAAATTCCTTTTCCCTAGAATTGTAGAACTAGTTTAGAATCATTCTCATTAGGGGAAAATTAGCCATCCATACATAATTTTGAAAAAAAACTCAAGTATTCAAAATATTTTACAAAATAACAATAATAATCGAATATTCGATAAAATCAATAACAAAGTCTAAAAGAAGGCAATTCTTAGCATTGTTATTGGGCATTAATGGAAATAATGTAATGGCCGGTCTGCTAGGAAATAACAGAAATAATCTGTTACCGTTAGTTTTAGGAATATCAATCATAATTATTGTTATAATTGACTTGCTGATGACTCGTCAGTTATTATTTTACGACTCATTTTCTGGAAATATTATGTTCGTTTGTACAATTACTGTTGGTTATGGAATAGGCTCATATATTCTCCTCAGGTTTGCACACAAGGTAAGCACGGAACTTAGAAGAAAATCAAGGCTGAGTTATGCTATGCATTGGTCCGTAGTAATAATACAAGCGACCCTTTTGATGGCCTTGCTTATAATGTTGTTTTTTGGCAATCAAGGTTATATACTATCTAGATTGGTTTTTGCTGTAAGTTCAGTTCTTGCTACAGCTATAATGCTCATTATTACCTACAAATTTTTCTCTTGGTACAAAGCCAGCAAATATAAGAACTCGATAGTTTTATTTTATGCATTGGCCGCTTTAACTTTAGCGTGCTCAATAATTGAAGATGCAGGTACCAAACTTCTCATGGTACAGATTATTTATGAGGAGGAATCTCAGTCTCCGTCATCAACCGAATCCTCATTTCAATATAAAGAATCAGAAAAATACGATGGCCAAATAGTTTTTGTAGAGACTACAAAAGACAGAACGGCTTACTTTGTAATTCCTGATCATATATTAGAACTGTACAACTATCTGAACTCCATTATCCTGCCAGTTGGATTTGTTTTTAGATGGATAGCTTCAACCATGTTATTAAGAAACCTTTATACCAAAATTAGTAATCTCCCAGTATCGATTTGGATTATTCTGTCTTTACCACTTGCACTTTATCTCATAGGTAAGATGCCAGGATTCGTTTCAGGGGAAAGTCTTGCTGGAATAGATGAAGCATATAGATTTTATTTTAGAATATTATTTAGAGTCGGAACCATTGCAGGTAACATACTATTTGGATTGGCGTTCTTTATAGTGGCAAAGAAAATGAAGCCATCCAGAATAAGAGATTATCTGGTGTTAGCAGGTATAGGTGATACTATTGTTGGAATTTCTCTCTCAACATCAGCCATAGAACCTACTTTTGGTGTTGCGGCTCACTCTTTGGTTTTACTTTCTACTTATCTTTTTACATTAGGATTGTATTCATCAGCAATTACGGTATCTCAGGATCTTAGATTACGACAATCTATCAGAGATTCTGCTATAGAAGAGTCGAAATTACTAGTAAGTATTGGCTCTGCTCAGATGGTCCAAGAAATTGAAAGAAAGGTAATAGAAGTAGTAGAAAAAGAAAAAAAGGCTCTTGGGCAGCACACAGGCATACAGCCTTCATTTTCAGTTGAAGATACGAAACTTTACTTGAATTCTGTCCTTAAAGATATCAAAATAATTGAAAACGTTGAAGATATTGTTTCTAAGAGTCGAAACATATTGATGGATTCAAGGGAATTTGTGTTGTGTACTAAAATATCTGGTCTGAAGTTGGCTTACAATAATTACTTTGATGTATATAAGAGAATCAGCAGATACCAAAAAGCGTTAGCACATGATGGAATGCGAATTGCAACATCTATAACCGACAGTAAGGATATCATGATTGTTAAGAAATTTTTAGATTTGGGTATTGAAATAAGACATGTAAAGAATTTGCCGCCTATCAGTTTTGCAGCCTCTGAAAAGGAAATGATAGCTACTATTCAAAAAACAGAGGGTGGTCAAGTTATACAAAATTTGCTGACTACCAATGAAAAACCATATCTGACTCACTTTAAGGCTATTTTTGACGAACTTTGGGACAATGGCATAGACGCTCGAAATAGAATCAGTGACATAGAGCTTGGCATAGACAAAGAAGGCATAGAGATAATTCAAAACCCAGACACATTTGAAAAGCTATTAAGCGATCTTTTAAAATCGGCAACTGATGACATCGTGGGTATATTCTCAACGGCAAGAGCTTTTTATCGTCGAAAGCATTCATTATCAATGATTTTGCAAAGTAACAGCTTTAAATCTTCAAAACTTATACTAAGGATGCTTGTACCAGAGGACCCTTTTGTTTTTGAAACGATTGAGGAATTGGAGAAAAAGGGGGTTTCAGACAGAGTCAAAATTAGACTTATCGAGCCAAGTATGCAAATCAGAGCATCCATTGTAGTAATAGACAAGAAACATTCACTTGCAATAGAGATTAAGGATGATTCTAAACAAACAACCAAAGAGGCAATTGGCTTAGTAACATATTCAAATAGTAAGTCAACAGTCTTGACTTATTATTCGATTTTCGAAAGCTTTTGGAAACAAGCAGAGCTGTATAAACAATTGCAATCAAATGATAAGATGCAAAGGGAATTCATTAATACGGCGGCCCATGAGCTTCGAACTCCAATTCAGCCTATAATAGGTGCCGTCGATATTCTCAAGTTTTCGGCAAAGGAAGAAAGAGACAAAGGATTAGTCGAAATAGTAGATAGAAATGCCAAAAGATTAAAGAAGCTAGCCGAGGATATCCTTGATGTTACCAAAATTGAAGGCTATGCACTTAACCTAAGCAAAGAAGAATTCAGATTCAATGAGGTTGTCAGTGAGAACATCGAAAATTACAAATCTAACTTGATTAATAGGAAGATAACTTTTAATATAAACCTAAGTGGAGATCCTTTGATTTATGCTGATAGAAATGGTATTAGTAGAGTTATCTCGAATATAATGAGCAATTCTATAAAGTTTCTGCCAGATGAAGGTGGAACTATAACTATTTCTTCAGAAATATTGTATAAATTTCTAAAAGGCGATCCCGTCAAAGTGCTCCAGCTTGCGGTAAAAGACAATGGCA
>Ga0196965_1000618_pt1 | contig 18166 bp, 16 predicted proteins | sample S1_20metaG_FD_148668 | JGI IMG/M metagenome (GOLD analysis project Ga0196965, IMG submission 148668) | Soil microbial communities from Anza Borrego desert, Southern California, United States - S1_20 | ecosystem: Environmental > Terrestrial > Soil > Desert | place: USA: California | collected... | reverse complement strand
GGTTGTCCTAATGGATGTGTATGCCAGGCGGTTCGTGCACCTGGTTCGAATGTCACTTTTGAAGCCGCAGCACGTCTTTGGCCGTTTGGTTGAAATAGAGGATCAATCCGTACTGATCCTGTGAACCAATCCGCCGGACCCTTGGCAGATGCCTGTGTTCCTAGTCTTGTAATTTCCATTGTGTTCTTAATTTACATCTAAAAATGGCTAGCGTTATAACATTAAAATATTATTGAACCTGTCCATACTGTTCGTCTGTTACCGGTTCCATCCACGTCACAATTCCTTTCTCAGTATTTGGCACAATGTACATTTGTGAAAGACTTGAATTTTCAGTTGCTCCGTGCCAATGCTTCGCGTTTGGTGGACACTTTACCACATCGCCCTTTTTCATCGTTTGCCTCGGTTGCCCCTCGATCTGATGGTAGCCTTCTCCATCTGTAATGATGAGAATTTGTCCCCCGGGATGCATATGCCAATTTGCCCGAGCGCCTGGCTCAAAGTAGACGTTACCAACAAGGGTATTGTAAGTAGAGTCGTTTGCCACCAAACCAAAGTTGTAAGCGTTGCCGGTGAAGTTGGTTGACGGGCCAAGTTCACCTTTCGGAAATATCTGTTCTTCCGGTGACGTTGATTTTGATTCCACATTTTGATTTTTGTCTCCCGTACAAGCGAAAAGTGTTGCCATCAATAAAAGAGAAGCTGTAAATCGAATTGGATTATCTGTTTTGTACTTCATGGCTCTTAGTATTAATTTCTATTTTTCTATTAACTCAAATTTTGCTTTCATTGACCCTGGCTTTTTGAATACATCCATAGTGTCATCGATCTTCCCGAGTATGATTAAGCCGTTGGAATAACCGAAATCTTTGTAGAATATCGCAATGTTTCCCCAGGGAGCATAATAAGTAATGTCTGCGATACTTGGATCACTTCCCGAGGGAGCGCCATTGGTCGAGAGCTTTTTAGGCAGATCATAAATTTTCTCGGTACTAGCGTAATCCTTTAACTCCATCGTCATCGGAAGAAGTTGAAGGAAATCGCGGGTAGTAGCGTTATCATATAAAGCGGTCATAACCCTTTCCCCTATCGTTATTTTGATCTTATGTTGTTTATCCGCACTCATTTTTTGTGCTTTGCAACAGGTACTTATTACCAAAAGAATCAGTGAAGTCAGTGTTTTGCTTATTCATCGCTTTGACTTTAGACGAGAGCAGGCCCTCCAACTTCTGGTTTCATTGAGCCTCTTTTCGCTTTGGTGTCTTTATTTTTGCAACGACGCCATGTCAATTACAAAACGATAGTTCACCTTGCCTTTCAATAAGCGTTCGTAGGCTTCATTGATTTGTTGGATGTTAATCATCTCGATATCTGCAACAATGTTATGGTTGCCACAGAAGTCAAGCATTTCCTGTGTTTCAGCAATACCACCAATGGTCGACCCTGCAAAGCTTCTTCGAAAAGGTATCAGGCTGAAAGCAGCTACGGGAAGCGGATGTTCAGGTGCGCCTACCAAGGCCAGCGAGCCGTCTACCCGTAATAATCTAAGGTAATGATTGATGTCGTGCTGCCCGGATACGGTATCTAACACAAAATGAAGTTTTCCTGTATACCTGGACATTTGCTCCTTATCTTTTGAAAGTACAACATCATCTGCACCTAAACGCTTGGCGTCCTCCACTTTTGATGATGAGGTGGTGTAAACGATTACTTCTGCACCCATAGCCTTTGCCAGCTTAACTCCCATGTGCCCCAATCCTCCAATACCTACCACGCCTACTTTTTGGCCATGACCTACATTCCAATGTTTAAGCGGGGAATATGTGGTAATGCCAGCACATAACAGCGGGGCAGCAGCAGCAAGATCGAGACTGTCAGGAACTCGTAAGGTAAAGTCTTCATGAACAACAATACGCTCCGAATAACCGCCGAAGGTTTGACCTCCAAGGTATTTATCAGGGGAGCCATAGGTGAGTACATTGCCCACTTCGCAATATTGTTCCAACCCTTCTTTACAATACTGACACTCACGACAACTATCCACCATACAACCCACAGCAGCATGATCACCTACCTTAAACTTCGTAACATGTTCGCCCAAACTTACAATTCTGCCCACAATTTCATGACCGGGAACACATGGATAAACTGTATTGTGCCACTCATTTCTTGCGACATGAAGATCTGAATGACAAACGCCACAATACAGTATTTCGATTTCAACATCATGAGGCGTTGGTTTCCTTCTCTGAATATTTAATTGTTGCAAGTAAGCGTCTGCTGCTTCCGTACCAAACGCCCTCACACTTTTTGTATTGATCCTTGTACCGCCTTCTGCTGTTGTTCTTGTTGCTTCCATTATTATAAATTTTAGAATGAACGATTTATTTATGTGACCTCCTCACATATTTCTTACTTGATCCACGTGTCTAAGTTATCTCGGTTGGGATTATTGACCGCTATTTCCGTTTCTTGGACCTTACTTTGTTACCTCAAGTTCTGCTACTGCTGCTTTAGCGGGCACCTCTTTATTAAAATTCTCTTTGAAGAATTTTTCTAGCTTGTCAAATGGAATAACATTTACTTTATCTAAGTACAATTTCAAACAATTCAATGATCAATTGCTGTGATAACTTAGTTTTTAGACAATTTCCGGATAAAACGAATTGCAACTCATTATAGAGATTCCCAAAATTCTGTAAACCCTTCCCAAAGTAATGTAACAGCGATGGCTGAGCAGTGATATAGCTTTGTATCATAAATAAAAACAAAATAAAATCATGAAAACGTCAGAAACTCAAATCAACAAAACCAATGAAAATGCTAGCAAGGCTAACTGTGGCAGTTCATCATGCACTTGTGAAAATTGTAATTGTGGAAACTCTTGCAATGGATCACAGTGCACTTGTGGTTGCTCTTGCTGCGCCTAATGACAGGCCACTATAATGGTGGCCTTTTTTTAGTCTATAATCAAACCCTTCAATAAAATAAGAAAAAGGGAAATTTCGACAAAACAGTATCCTATTCCAGGTACTGGAAGTGAATGGTAAAGCTCCGGAATATGAAGTATGGAAGGATACTTTCAACCTTGCTCCAAGAACAAAAGGGGGATTTATACAGATTCGTAACTTAAAAATGAGAATAGGACTTATAAGGCATTTACCCGTAAATTATCCATTTCTCAATGGGTTGGTATCGCAATCGGAAATGCTGAAATGGTTCGAGGAGTACAATGCGGCTCCCGTTATCGAAAAAAATTTACAGTCTGTAGGGAGTTGGAACCTATGTTATTCCAGCGAACTATCAAGGGCAAAAACCACCGCAGCCTTTTGTTTTAAGGGTGACATAGTTTATTCTCCATTTCTGAATGAACCGTTTCCAAGCCCTCTTTTTAAAAGGGATATCAGATTACCTTTTATACTCTGGGCCTTGGTCATCAGATTAGCGATCCTATTTAACCATTCTTCCCAATTGCTTGGAAAATCAATAGTAGAAGAAAGAATAAAAGGCCTTTTAAAAGATATTTTAATAAATAAAGATTCCAATGTTCTCATAATAAGTCATGCATTTATCATGGAGAGCATGAGCAAGTTATTGATCAAAGAAGGATTTAGGGGCAAACATCTTAACATGCCCCAACATGGAGTTTTGTATTTATATACCAAAGATTAAACCTGATACTATCACCAAAAACCTCAATTTAATATTTGAACAATGCTTTATACATTTTACAAAACAGACATTTTACCCGATGTGCTTCAAGTTCAGGGATTAGAAATAAAGGAAGTTGAAGAGCCGCTGTTGATGTCGTTAATAGGTCAGATTTCTTTAGAGGAATCCACAAGAAGAATGGCTAATGACAACAAAGCGTATGTAGCATATATAAACAACGTTCCCGCTGCTTTCGGATGGGTTGCAATGGGAAAAGCAAGGATAGGGGAGCTGAATCATGAATTCATTTTGCCATTAGATCATGCATATTTATGGAATTTCAGGACCCTTTTTGAATTTCGGGGAAGAGGAATTTACGTTCACCTGCTTCAATATATAATTGCCGCTGAAAGGTTCCACACGGATTGTTTCTGGATCATGCATGCTCCGGAAAATAAAGCTTCCAAGCGAGGAATTGTTAAAGCAGGGTTTAAATTTAGAGGAAAAGTATCCGTCATAAATGGTACGGAAGTGGTTTATTTTGGCGATCGGCAGGAGAAAGATTTGGAGGAAGTACTGACTACATTTGGTTTTGCAAAAATTGAAGAAGAACAGGCGAGTTGCTGGAATTGCAGCAGCCCCTATGTTAAAAGCAGAAAGCCGGAATGTTGCTGCGAAAGTAATGACCATGAATGTACCATAAATTTATTTGTAGCTGTGTAGACTGGAATATTTTTAAAAAGGTAGGAATAATATGGAAAAGGAGAAGTACGTGGCTTTTCCTTTTTTTATTTTTATTTTTCTACAAATCACTGGTTTACATGCTGTTGTAATTCCCAAAATTGTGTAAACTGTTCCAAATATTATGTAACGCCAATGGCATTTCCCCCTGCTAATTTTGTGTCATCATTTCAATCAAATAAAATACATATGAAATAGCCATGATTGTAAAATCATTCTTACGGGATGGATATCCAATGGCGTATTCCATGTGACCACTAAAAAAACAAATTTATATACACATGAAAACAAAGCGACAAATTCTTTTTCGCAGCCTGATTATTTTTTATCTAACACTAGCCTCATTATTTCTGTTTGCACAAAGTAAGTTCACCGTAAGCGGTGAAGTAAAGGACAAAAAGACGGGGGAAACACTTATAGGCGTGTCGATCTATCCCCAAGAAAAAATAACCTTAGGCACCGTTACTAACGGATACGGATTCTATTCCTTAGTCCTTCCTGAAGGGAAATACACCCTGGTATTCCAATACCTGGGATTTGAAAAAACAATCATTCCGGTTGATCTGAAAGAAAACATAAAAATGGATGTTACACTTACTGAAATCTCTGAAACACTGAACGAAGTAGTTATTTCTGCGGAACGGAAGGATAAGAATGTAACCTCCACGCAAATGAGTGTAACCAGACTGGATGTCAAGGAAATGAATAAAGTACCGGTAATATTCGGAGAGCGTGATATCCTCAAAACCCTCCAGTTATTACCGGGAATAAAGTCAGCTGGAGAAGGGAATGCGGGGTTTTATGTGAGAGGTGGTGGGGCAGATCAAAATCTGATATTGCTGGATGAAGCGCCTGTTTATAATGCCTCTCATTTACTCGGCTTTTTCTCAACTTTCAATTCAGATGCAATAAAGGATGTTACGATCTATAAAGGCGGAATGCCTGCTGAATATGGAGGTCGTTTATCTTCTGTTTTAGACATAAAAATGAACGACGGTAACAGTCAAAAAGCTTCCGTGTCAGGAGGAATTGGGTTAATCTCTTCTAGACTTACTGTAGAGGCACCTATTGTTAAAGACAGGGGTTCCTTCATGGTGTCAGGCAGAAGGACCTATGCGGATGTCTTTCTGAAGTTATCTCCGGATCAGGAACTGAGAGGCAACAAGCTGTATTTTTATGATCTGAACCTTAAAGGAAATTACAGAATCAGTGAAAATGACAAAGTCTTTCTTTCAGGATATTTTGGAAGGGATAACCTGGGTTTGGGAAAGGCTTTTGGGATCGCTTGGGGAAATGCAACTGGTACGGCAAGATGGAATCATATCTTTAATCAAAGACTTTTTTCAAATACATCCTTTACCTTCAGTAATTATGACTATAGCATAAAGATTAATTCTGGTGATGATTTTACCATTGTTTCCGGTATAAAAGACTTCAACCTTAAAGAAGATTTTCAATACTCCTTGAATGAAAGGAATACCTTAAAATTCGGTTTTAATGCCATATACCACACCTTTATACCTGGAAAAATATCTATAGAGGGGAAAAGCGCTGTAAATGATTTGGAAATAGAGAAAAAACATGCCTTTGAGAATGCCCTTTACCTTTCCAATGAACAAAAAATAGCTGATCATCTAAAAATAAGTTATGGGTTAAGGTATTCTATGTTTACGGCAGTGGGCCCTGGTTCTGTTTACACGTATGACGACGACGGAAATGCAACGGACACCACAGTTTATTCAAAGAGGCAAATCCAAAAGAATTATGGAGGGTTTGAACCTCGGCTTTCCGCAAATTATATGATAAATGAAAAGAGCTCTATTAAAGCTTCTTATGTCAGAACCTATCAATACCTTCACTTGTTATCCAACTCCTCCACTTCCTCTCCAACCGATCTCTGGATGCCTACGAGTAAATTGGTAAAACCCGAGATTGCCGATCAGGTGGCGCTGGGGTATTTCAGAAACTTTCAGGAAAACGCTTACGAGACTTCAGTAGAGATCTATTACAAAGGACTAAAAAACCAGATTGATTATAAAAATGGCGCCGACATCCTGCTGAATCCTAATGTTGAATCTCAACTGGTATTCGGAAAAGGCTGGAGCTATGGAGCTGAGTTCTTTATAAAGAAGAAATATGGAAAATTGAATGGATGGATTGGATATACCTGGTCCAGAACCGAAAGAAAATTTGATGACATCAACGAAGGGAAAAAGTTCTTGGCTCGTCAGGACAGGACACACGATATCTCCGTGGTTGCTATGTACGACCTTACTGAGAAGCTAAATGTCTCGGCAACCTGGGTTTACAGTACCGGAAACGCGGTTACATTTCCAGCAGGAGGTTATAAAGTTGACAACCAAAACGTGCCGTTATACATTGGCAGGAATGATTACAGAATGCCTGCAAATCACAGAATGGACATCGGGGTGACCTGGATCAGAAAGAAGACGGAAAAAATGGAAAGCAGTTGGAACCTTTCCTTATACAATGCTTACGGAAGAGAGAACGCTTATACCATAGACTTTAAGCAAAATGAAGACAATCCGGAGAAAACCGAAGCTGTCCAGGTTTCCTTGTTCCGTTGGATTCCTTCTATTACCTACAATTTTAAATTTTAATCAACCAAAAACTCAAAATAAAACAATGAAAACTCTACAAATCCTTTTTTCATCTATCCTGGTCGTTTTTTTACTTACTTCATGTGAAAAAACAATCGACATAGAATTAGACGAGTCAACATCAAAAATTGTAATTGAAGGAATTGTTACTGACCAGCTGAAAGCTTTATCAGTAAAGGTTAGCAAGTCGGGAAGTTATTTTAATTCTGCCGAATATCCGAAAGTTTCAGGTGCTGAAGTAACTATTACTGACGACGCTGGAAATACATTTCATCTGATAGAAACAGCACAAGGATTTTATGAAACGGATTCGGAAATCAGGGGCGTGTCCGGAAGAAACTATTACCTTGCCGTAACTACCGAAGGTAAAACTTTTACGAGTACTGCGAAGATGCCCGAACCGGTTTCTATAGATTCTGTAAGTTTTGAAGAGTCTACCTTTATGAGTTCTGAGAGCGATTATGTGGTAAAAACATATTTTAAAGATTCTGTAAAGGAGGGCGATAATTACCGTTTGAACTTTTACAAGAATGGTCAGCTAAGTAAAGATCATTTCCTGACAAACGATAAATTTACCAATGGCAACAGGATGACCGCTGATTTTTATGGACAAAAGATCAAAAAAGGGGATTCTGTTTCCGTAGAAATGTATGTAATGGACAAAGATGTTTATAGCTACTTTAACACATTACAACATATTTCTAATGGACAATCCAGCATGGCGGCTCCCGAAAACCCGATAAGTAATATTTCCAATGGAGCATTAGGCTATTTTGGCGCCTTTTCAATAGCATCCAAAGGGATAAAAGTTGAATAACCTGATTTTTTAAATACCATATATAATTAAGCGAGAGGATTTAGAAAAACAAAGAAATAATTCAGTTTGTTAACTTAAACCGATTGCTTAATTTTATGTATGTCCTCTAAGATTTTATTGATAAAAAACATGGTTTGTAACCGCTGTGTTATGGTGGTTGAAGAGATTTTGAAAAAGGCAGCGATCGAGTATAATCAGGTATTGTTTGGTGAGATTCATTTAAGGGAAGAATTGCCTTTAAATCAACAAGATTCACTGAAACAGGCACTGGAGAAAATTGGTTTTGAGATGATCGACAACCATCAGTCAGGAATGATTGAAAAGATAAAAAAATATATAATCAGGAAAGCAAGGAACGAGGTAGATGACAAAGACAGAAGACTTAACCTTTCTTCCTACCTAACCAACTATCTTCACCACGAGTACACTCATTTGAGTAGCTTATTTTCCTCCATAGAAGGGCGAACCATTGAAAACTTTTGTATTGAACAACGGATTGAAAAGGCGAAAGAGTTGCTCGTTTACGGTCAAAAAACATTATCGGAAATAGCCTTCGAACTGGATTATAGTAGTGTTGCACATTTGTCCTCACAATTTAAAAAAGTGACGGGACTCACCCCTTCACATTTTAAGGGAGTAGGAACTTCAAAAAGGAAATCGCTCGATGCGGTTTAGCCCGTATCCCATATTGCAATGTTTGAATGGAATTATTAAAAAAGCACATAACTGAGCAAATCAAAACAAGTCAGGGGAAGAACCTATTCAATGACAATTATCAACCTATTTTTAATTTTTTAGCGTTATCGCCCGAACTTATTAAAAGGGTTCAGAACCTGGATAAAGCCGCGGAAGAGGAATTGTTGGATTTTGTTTCTCAAAAGGCTGCCCTTGAGTTTGGTAAGGTAAATCAGTATTATTCTTTTGACAGCAATTCCTTAACTATGTTGAGGAAAATATATATTCAGCTGCTTGGAGAAATTAAGGCTCTTGGCATATCTCATACACAGGAGGGGATGAATGCTACAAAAGAAAAGCACTTTTACCGGTTGAGAACATGGCTTTCAATTACCAATGGATTTGCAAAAGAAATCTTTCAAAATCAAGGCGATGAGCTGGAAAATATCCCTTGTTCAGAATACAGCGCTCAGCTTCAGATACAGCTACTAGGAATTGAGACTTCTAAGATAAAAGGACCGCTCCTGGACATAGGGTGCGGAATAGAAGGCAGGCTGGTAAAGTATTTCCGTAGTTTGAATATAGAAGCTTATGGAATTGACAGGTTTGCAGAAACTGATTCTATTCTTCAAAAGGCAGATTGGTTAGAATATGAATACAAAAGCAAGAGTTGGGGAACCATCATAAGCAATCTTGGATTTTCAAACCACTTCAATCATCACAATTCAAGAATCAATGGAAACTACCTCGAGTATGCAAACAAGTATATGGAAATACTCGAGTCATTAAAAATACACGGTACCTTTTATTATGCCCCAGGTTTGTCTTTTATTGAACAGTATCTGGATGAGAATAAATATAAAGTGGAGAAGTTCGACATTTCCGGTACTAACTTTTATTCGGCAAAGATCAGATGCCTGGAATAGTTTCATTGCAGTATAGGATTCGATTACCATAAGAATATATAATAGAAAATACAGTATCTGACTAATTTAATATACATAATAAACCCAATCAGGCCCATTCATCTTTCCAATTACCATCTCATGTTTTTTCTAAGATAATTGTAAAGCATTTGAGTAAGGAAACTTAATATAGAATTATTGTTATGTTAAAACTGGTCTAATAAGCAATAGCTTTCTTTGCATTAAATCAATTAACTAAACGCTATGAAGTCAGCCGCATTAATTTTTATTTGTTTATTTGTAGTATTTGCAGGCTCTGCAACCGAGCCGGCGCCGAAAAAGAAGATACTGGTTGTAGGTTTTTCAAACAGTTATTTTAACTCCAACGCCTATCAGAAAATAGCTAAAATCAACAATGCCAGTGAGGATAGCCTTTTTTTACTTATTAATAACAAGTTGCTGGAAAGTTTTAATGAAAACTTAAATTCCAATTTTGAATTTACCTCTGTTCAGGATATTAAAAAGCTTTCTATAAAGAGTAGCTTTCCTATACATTACCTGATGCCTGAAACAGAAAAAGAAATTACTTCTGTTGAGGTCAGCCAGTATGACTTAAAGAAACTAGGTGAATATTATAATGCCGATATCATACTTTTTGTAAACAGTTATGAATTAAATTGGGAGGAAGACCCTTACCTGGCATATCTACACATTTTAGATTGCGAAGCTTATACCAAATACGGGGAAAAAATAAGCGCTGAAAGGGTTTCCTTTATGATGGACGACGTTAAATTAAAAGAAAAATATAATGGAAAGCTGACAAAACAACTTTCCAGGGTTATTAAAAAACTGGAAAAGGTGAAGGTTGAAAATAATGCCTTGGTAAATAAATGACTTGCCTTACTTTTTGACCTATTTTTTTAAAAGCTTGTTCCGGTGGACAAGCTTTTTGGTTTTCTTTTTTTCCTGATACGCTGCAAACCAATGGGATTTATAATGCTCTGCTACTCCGATACCAACGGATTTTGGAAACCAAACTTAGACCAGTAGTTGCGAAGTTAAATTAATATGAATAACTCTAGCAATTCTTAACAAACAGTTAAAGTAAAGCAGCAAAATATCGAAGTTGAACGCTTTAGATTTGTGCATCTTTAATTAAACAACTAAAAGAGGCTTCTTTTTGAGGAACAACTACAAACCATATGAATAGGACTTTACATTTATTTACTTGCTTTTTTATAATCTTTTTGTCGAATATAACTCAGCCAGTCAGTGCACAGAACAAGCAAATGCATTCAGACAGCAGCAGAAGCTGGCTCGCTGGAGACCATCACATCCACAGTCATTTTAGTGCCAAATATGACAAATCAACCAATCCTCCGACACCAAGCTTCGACGAACAACCATACTCCATCCCGACAAATGCAACAAAGGCACGGGAATATGGACTTTCCTGGATGGTTTCTACAGATCATGGTGGTCCTAACCATTCTAAGATCAACCTGGAGAAAGCCTATCCTGAACTACTGGAATCCCGAAAAAGAGTCCCTGAACTTATTCAATTTCATGGTATGGAGTTTGACGCACCAGCTGCAAACCATGCCAGTTTAATTATTCCACATTCCGACCACGAACACGAGACTTTGTATGAGATAGAGCGGCGCTTTGCTTCAAGGGACGCATTTCCTGAAGATTCTATCCGTGAAACAGAACAGCACATGATGGAAGCGCTTGAGTTTATGAAAACATTTCCTCTTTCACCCGTCCTGATCGCAAATCATCCATCACGAGGGGCAGTTATCGGAAAGTATGCTACTAAAGAGCCAAGGGAACTGCGAAACTGGAACAACGCAGCTCCTGAAATAGCTGTGGGTATGGAAGGTGCGCCGGGACACCAGGCAGGTAATCTAAATCCTGATGGGTCGATAGATTCTACCGCATCAAGACCTTACAAAAACCAAACCCTGGGAGGCTTTGATCAAATGACTGCGATACTTGGCGGCTTTTGGGACTCTATGCTTGGAGAAGGCCGCCGATGGTGGATTACTTCCACGTCTGACTCTCACAATAATTGGCGTGATGGAGGAAGCGACTTCTGGCCCGGCGAATATTCTAAGACTTATGTCTTTGCAAAAAAGTCGTTCAACGATATTCTTGAAGGCATTCGTAATGGTAGGGTGTTTGTTACTACAGGCGATTTAATCAGGGAACTGGACTTAACAGCAGCGAGTAAAAAAGAAAAAGCTTCCATTGGCGGGACATTGCCTTTGCCAGGAAGACAAGACGTTGATGTAACTATCCGGCTGCGTACGACAGAAGTCAATCATCATGGCGATAAACCAAAGGTAGCAAGGGTAGATCTGATTGTTGGAGAAATTACGGGAAAGCTGGCTGATCCTTCTCAAGATTCCAATCCTACAACCAAGGTAGTAAAGCGATTTACAGCATCGGACTGGACAGAGGAAGGTGAGTATATAACAATGACCTATAAATTAAAAAACGTTCATCACAGCAGCTATATACGCGTTCGGGGAACCAATACAAGTGAACTGGAACCGAAAGTAGACCACAAAGGTGAGAGCCCTTGGGATGACTTATGGTTTTACTCAAATCCTATTTTTCTGGAAATTAAATAAAAAACAGTTGTTGTATCCTTTAATAGTAAAGGCACTAGATACGAGGGTCTTAATAAAAAACTATGACAATTCACTACTCCTGCTTTAGCCTACGAGGAACAATTAAAGGTATTTTATGTAGTGCATTCCAAATTCCAACCAATTTACCTTTATCAGCTTTAAAGGTGAAGGTTGAAAATAATGCCTTGGTAAATAAATGACTTGCCTTACTTTTTGACCTATTTTTTTAAAAAAGCTTGTTCTGTGGACAAGCTTTTTTGTTTTCTTTTTTTCCTAATACAGCTAGCCATTTGTTGTTTTTTTCATAATTGCCGGTTAACAAATGCCTAACACGAGCAGCCCAACTTTGTGCAGTCATTTAAATAACCTTAATCTATGAAAACAAATTTACAGGAAGTGATCTTGTTAAAACAGCAACGAGGCATTATGAAAATTGTCCTTCTCCTCGTCATATGGATAATTACTTCGGTAACCTTAAGTACTATTGGAACTGCGCAAAGTACCGGGATTGTCAGTGGCGTTGTTACAGACGTTGATAGTGGGGAGCCGGCCTATGGTATCAATGTCATAATAAAGGGAACACTTTTGGGTTCCTCTACAAAATCTGATGGTACATATCTTATTACCGGAGTACCTTCTGGTGATCAGGTTCTTATTTTTACCAGTGTAGGCTATGAACCCTCAGAAAAGCAAATTGCGGTAATTGCAGGACAGGAGGTTAAAGCGGATATAAAGCTGAGTGTTCTGACGACTAGTCTGGGTGAGGTTCTCGTCTCCGGACTGAGAAAAAGCCAGATCAATTCGAATAACAGTAAGAAAGAAGCCTTGAATACCCGCGAGGTGCTTACCACGGATGATTTAGGAAGACTTCCCGATATTAATGTTGCGGAAGCGACACAAAGGGTAGCAGGCGTTTCTATTGAAACTAATAAAGGAGAGGGGCAATTTGTTTCGATAAGGGGTATACAACCTTCTCTTAACAATGTTACCCTTAACAATACCACCCTGGCATCCACGACCAGCAACAGGTCTACTGCTTTGGATCTGATGCCGACTGAAATGATTTCAAGTATTGAAGTAATAAAAACCAATACCCCCGATATGGAGGGAAACGCTATCGGAGGCACTGTAAACATCAATACAATTTCTGCCTTCAGCAAGTCAAAACCGTTTTTGATAGCTTCCGTGGACGGGTTATATCAGCAGCAACAGGTAGATCTATCTGATTTTGATAATACAAGGCTTCCTTTTAGAGGTGCTCTTACAGCCGGAAGAAAGTTTGGAAAAAAAGAGCAATTCGGAGCAGTGGTTTCCGCCAACTTTTTCAGGAGAGATTATAGTGTTTCTGTTTTAGATCCTGACGGATGGGAGTATTACAACGGATACTTTTACCCAAATGAAATAGAGCTTCAAATTGAAGACAATGAAAGGGACCGGTTAGGTTTAACTGCTGACCTGGAATTCAGGCCAACAAATAAAAATTCGGTTTATTTAAGAGCGCTACATACGCGAACAAGGGAAGTAGCCCTCAACTCAGAATTCGAGCTTACTATGCAGATTGGAAGTGCGAGACCTCTTGACCAAACCCAATACACCGGAAGATTTGAAAGAGGGTCGGGTGAACTTGATTTAAGTAAAAGTGATGAAAAGGAAAATTTATACAGTTTTACCTTAGGAACTAAGAATCGTTTTGGAAAGCTTTCCACGGATGTTTATGGCACCTACGCCAGAGGAGCAACCAACAGCTACAGTCCCGGTTCAACTTTTGAAAATCCGAAAGACACCGAGCCTCAGCTCTCGCTGAAATACAATACACAGCCGTTCTTTTTCGAACTTCTTCCTGAGAACGAAGCCTTTGCAAGTGATCCAGCCAATTACACGCTAAGGAATGTAAATTTCGGAAGAGGAGATATTCTGGAAGAAATCATTGAGTTAAGTGCGGATTTTAAGTATGACATGAAGCTTGGTAAGTTCCCTGCATATTTAAAATTCGGTGGAAGATATCGTGACAGGTCAAAAAATGTTAACAGATGGGGTGATGAATATGCTATTGATGTCGACGGCGTAGGTGAATCTGAAATTCCATATACTTTACAGAATTTTAATATTCCAACATTTGAGCCGGTACAAGGTGGCGCAGCTCCCTTTGTGCATGGCGATGTGAATAAGTTCGTTTCATTTATAGAAAACAGGTCTGCTAACCTGAGTGATCCAACCCGTATCATGTATGATGAGTTAAGTACACAATACTCTCAATATGAAAGTGATTTAAATAATAGTGAGACAGTTTCTGCAGGTTATTTGATGGGAGTATTTGATTTGAGTAAAATAACTGTTATTGCAGGCCTTAGAGTCGAAAATACAACGACAGAATCAAACAATGCAGTTCTTTCAGAAAATGAGGATGAAGAAGATCCGGCAAAAAGGCTTATTGTAGGTAATGCCAAAGCAACAAATTCTTATACCAATTTCCTGCCTTCAGTTAATATAAAAGCCAGTCTAACCAGAAACTTTATAGGACGTTTATCATGGACAAACACTATTGGACGTCCTGATTATTCGCAATTATCAGGTACCACACAGTCAGCTTTTGTAGAAACAAGTTCTCCGGGAGTATATGAAGGAAGTTTAGAACTGGCAAATCCTGATTTAGAACCATATGTATCCAGCAATTTCGATGCTTCTTTAGAGTATTATTTACCAAAAGGAGGAATTCTTGCCTTAGGAGGATTCTATAAAAGAATCGAGAATCAGATATATAGTGTCGAAAATGTATTTCAGGATACTCTGCATGAAGGTAGGATGTATGAGGAACTGGAAGTTTCACAAACAGCCAATGCCGACGCAGCAAAGTTATATGGAATGGAGTTTACCTATGATCAGGCTTTTACCTTCCTTCCGGCACCGTTCAACGGGCTTGGGTTAACTGCCAACTTTGCGCTTATTAATTCCAAGGTTTCTCTTCCTAATCGTCCGGATGAGGATTTGCCATTGTTCAGACAAGCAAGTAATGTGTATAATCTGGTGTTGTACTATCAGAAAAGAGGATTGGAACTAAGATTGGCAACAAGCCACAGAAGTGCTTATTTAACCGAAGCGGCAAGTATTTTTTCTTATGAAGATGAAATTGCAGCGGGTGTAAATGTTAGTGAGTTTGACAGGTATACTGCTCCCAGAACAACTTACGATATTACTGCCAGCTATACTTTCATGAAGAAAAAAATGAGAATTCTCGGACAAGTACGAAACCTTACCAATGAACCTGAACAAGGTTATCAGGGAAATCCAAACCGTTATGACCGTCATGATCTTACCGGTAGAAGTTTCTTCCTTGGACTATCATTAAATCTATAACACTTAAACTAACTAGAAACAAAACAATAGCTCTTAACAGGGACTATGTTTTTAAATAATCAGATATGAAAAATAACATTTTAGTATATATCGTCTTTTTAAATTTTCTGACGATAATTTCTGCTTTTGCTCAAAAAACAGAACATCCTGACAAACCTGTTTTTCCTGCATATTGGAGCAAGCCAACAGAACAGCCTGATCATATTATTCTTACTTTTTCGGGAGATCCTTCCACTTCTCAAAGTGTAACCTGGAGAACCAGCATAGCTGTGAAACAAGGACTGGCACAAATCACTTTAGCCTCCGCAGCACCAAGAATCTGGAAAAGTGCTTCACAAACAATGGCTAAAACAGAATTGATGGATGCCAGTAAAGTAGATGGGGCTGAGGTGTCGTCGAACTATCATTCGGTGACTTTTAAAGGATTGATGCCTGACACTCTTTATGCCTATAGGGTAGGAGACGGTACACATTGGAGTGAATGGTTTCAATTCAGAACTGCTAGTAAGAAAGCGGAACCTTTTTCTTTCCTGTATGTTGGTGATGCACAAAATTACATTTTGGAATTATGGTCAAGGTTGATCCGAGAAGGGTTTAGCAAAGCACCTAAGGCACGTTTTATCGTTCATGCCGGCGATCTTGTTTCAGAAGCCCACAGTGAAAGGCAATGGCATGAATGGTTTACTGCCGGAGGTTGGATACACGGAATGGTGCCAAGCGTTCCATCACCGGGAAACCATGAGTATAGGGCTTTCAATGAAAGAGAGAAGGAAGAAAAAGTAAAAAATCTTTCTGTTCAATGGAAACCTCAGTTTACCCTACCTGAAAACGGACCGGCTGATCTTAAGGAAACTGCCTATTTCTTCGATTACCAGGGAGTGCGGGTCATCTCATTAAACTCTAATAATCACCGGGAAGAACAAGTGGTCTGGTTGGATTCTGTTTTAAAGAACAATCCAAACAAGTGGACAATAGCAACTTTCCATCATCCAATATTCTCTTCTGCAAAAGAGCGCGATAATAAAGAACTCCGCGACCTCTGGAAACCTGTTTTTGACAAATATGCGGTTGATCTGGTTCTTCAAGGTCATGACCATAGTTATGCAAGAGGGCAGGCCGGCCCTTATAAAAAAAATGAGCTGGAAGGCGTGAATACCAGGGATTCTATTGCAGGAACTGTTTACGTAGTGTCAGTTAGCGGAGGAAAAATGTATACTTTGAAAAAAGACCTATGGGACAATTATGAAGCAAAGCTTGAAAGAAAAGCTGAAAACACTCAATTATTCCAGGTTATAAAGGTAGAAGATGATAAACTGATCTACGAGGCTTTCACCGTAACCGGCGAACTATATGATGCTTTTAATCTAGAGAAAACCGGCAAAAAAGGTAAAAATAAATTTATAGACTTGAAAAACTATTCTGAAGAAGAACGCCTTCATGGGAATACCTTTCCGGTCTATGAGGATAAGAAGGAGTGAGGCGTCAGGGTATCAGGTATGAGGTATCAGGTAGCTTTTTTAGCTATCAGCAATTTCAATTGATTGTTTTTTAAGACCACCCTGTCGTACCGACATTCCTCCTTGAAAAAAGGAGGGGTGTTTGCAGGATGGGGTGGTAAATTTTTCTTTTTAATTCAATGGGCTTAAATAATGACTATAAATAAACTTTCATTAATAATATTCTTGGTATTCATCAGTTTTTTGATTGCTTGTCAGCAAAAGGAGAAAAGTGTCGGCTCAGAGATTTTGACTTCTGTAAAATCAACAAATGACACGATTCAACCTTTGCTTGTTACGGAGCCTGTTGAGCATGACACGGATGATCCTGCCCTCTGGATAAATAAAAATAATTTATCGAAAAGCCTGGTGATTGGAACAGATAAAGATTCACTTGGCGCTTTGTATGTATATGATCTTGATGGAAAGATTATTAAGGATAAAGTGGTCAGAGGGTTAAGCAGACCTAATAATGTAGATGTGGAGTATGGCTTTAATTTAAATGGACAACAAATAGATCTCGCTATTGTAACAGAAAGATTTACAAATAAAATCAGAATCTTTAGCCTGCCAGACATGAAACCCATTGACGGTGGAGGTATCCCGGTTTTTGAAAACGAAACGTTTAGAGATCCAATGGGGGTAGCAATTTATAAGCGTCCTTCTGACAACGCCTTTTTTGCAATTGTCGGGCGAAAAGAGGGCCCGACTGCGGATGGGTATCTTTGGCAATACCAATTGAAAGCTACACTCAAAGGAAATGTTATTGCGGAATTGGTAAGGAAATTCGGCGCTTGGAGTGGCAAGGAGGAAATCGAATCCATTGCAGTAGATGATAAACTGGGTTATGTATATTATTCTGATGAAACTTTTGGAATTCGAAAATATTTTGCTGATCCCGAAAAGGGGAATAAAGAGCTTGCTTTATTTGGAACGACAGGGTTCAAAGAAGATCATGAAGGGATATCAATCTACGAAGAAACAGACAGCACCGGGTATATTTTGGTTTCAGATCAGCAGGCTTCCAAATTTCATATTTTTGCCCGTGAAGGAGATAAACGGAATCCACATCATCACCAACTGATAAAAACCGTACAACTAGCGGTGAAAGAAAGCGATGGATCTGAAATAACCAGTCAGACCTTCCATAACAAGTATCCCGGAGGATTGTTTGTAGCCATGTCAGATGACAAGACGTTTCACTTTTATTCCTGGAAGGATGTGTTTGGAGATAAGTAGCCTCTGAATAAGTATTGTCGCGGTTAGGATC
>Ga0196965_1000617_pt1 | contig 18183 bp, 18 predicted proteins | sample S1_20metaG_FD_148668 | JGI IMG/M metagenome (GOLD analysis project Ga0196965, IMG submission 148668) | Soil microbial communities from Anza Borrego desert, Southern California, United States - S1_20 | ecosystem: Environmental > Terrestrial > Soil > Desert | place: USA: California | collected... | reverse complement strand
TAAGGCCTTTCGCTTTTTCCTCCTCGCTAAGTTCCTTCGGCGCGATATCCAGCAACAATACCCGGCATCCGATATTAGCGAAATGACAGGCGATGGCGGATCCCATTACGCCGGAACCCAGGACTGCTACTTTTCGGATAGAACGTTTCATAGATAATATTTCTTATTGCGAACCGGATTCAAAAACCTCCGCGTTATTTCAGTTTTTCGTAAATGTTACTTCTATCAATGATCTGATTGATACTTTGCAAAACCTCGAACAGCACCTGAAGTTTTTCTTCCGGGATTTCCTGGCGCACGACTTCATTGAACCGGAGGACTGTTTCGCGGGCTTTTTCCTTTTTCTTTTTGCCTTCTTTGCTTAACCGGATTCGAACGGAGCGTTTGTCGTTCTTATCGGCTTCGCGGTAGATCAGCCCTTTTTCTTCCATTGATTTCAGGAGCCGGGTGAGGCTTCGCGCCTCCAGGCCCATCAGTGGCGCAATTTTCGTTGCAGGCGTTCCCTCGTCCGAATTAATATTCAGCAGTACAAAGCCCATCGACATGGTGGCATCGTATTTCTGCGCCTGCTGATTATACATCCGCGCGATGCCATGCCATGCTGTTTTGATGTTATGATCAACTGTTTCCTCTCTCCGCATACGTTTTTGCCGGGATAGCGAAGGTATAAAAATTTTGGTATGCATGCAGAGTACTCGCACCTTTTTTTTGACGCGGCAAATCATCTGCCACCAGGATGGTCCTGATCAGGCAATGGGGCGCCTGTACGGCTTTAAAAGACCTGTCAACGCGAGAACCCCGCTCGAATTTTGGAGACCCTGGCGGGGCTGTACGTCGATCTGCAGACGCGTTCGGAAATTGCTGTTAGAATTGTGGCTGCTCCTGCTCGGCAAAATCGCCCCGCAGTGCGCGATAACGCTTGCGGGCTTCAGCAGCATGGACACTTCCGGGAAAGCGATTTAAAAATTCACGGTACAGTTCCATTGCCTTTTCCCTGTTTTTCAGCTGCCTTTCAAAGATTTCGGCCTGGAGAAAATAGGCGTCGTCCGCAAGGATGTCGTCGCCGTAATCGTCGATTATTTTTTGCAGCAGTGAAATGGAATTTTCAAATGCACCCATCTTCATGCGAAGGTTGGCTTCGAGCCAGTAAACATCATCAAGGATCGTCTGGTTGGAAATCGATTGCCCGGATGAAGAGATGCCCTGCTTTAACCTATCCACCCTGGCCATGGCCTCATCGGTTTTGTTCTGATACAGTAACAGTTCAATCGCGGCATATTCCTGCAAGGCGGCGCCGGTCGAGTCGAAAGCAATATTTTCTTTTATCCGCATACTCAGGTCGAGTGCATCGTTCGCTATCTCGCGCGTAGTGGCTTCCTTTAAAATATCGAGGTGCTCCTGGGCGAGCCGGAAGTTTCCCCGGTAGTAAGATAATTTCGCGTTCCTGAGTTTTGCTTCGTAGCCCACCGGATTTTCTTTTTGCGTTTTTTCAACCTGCGAGTACAACAGCGTCGATTCCCACGACTCGCCTTTCAGCAGGTAGATATCGCCCAGATCCAGTTTGGCCCTCGATTTAAGAAACAGCGAGGTCCGCGGGTTTGCAATGAGTTCTGACAAGATATGGATCGCTGAATCCTTTTCGTCGAGATAGGTTGCAAAAAGCAAAGCCTCACTCCGCGCTGCTTCCAGGGCGTTCCCATTGTCGGGATATGCCGCGATGAATTCGTTATAATCGTTGATCAGAACCCTGACCGAATCGCTTTTTACCGGATAAGTGTTTTTCACCCTGGCTTCCCGCGTCCGGATAAGCCCCAGTCGTGCCAGCAGATAGTTTGATGTGTTTTTATATTCCCTGATAACATACCGATAGATCTTCAGCGCGTTGTCATAGTCTTCATTCTCCAGCGCAACACGTGCTACCTCCATCGACTTCTCGCCATCGTGCTTATAACGCCTGTCATAAGCGCGCGCCTGTATGAACGACGCGTAGAAATTTTTCTGTTGGATCGTGACCCAGATCAACAGATCCGCGTACACCTCCACGTCGGGATACTGCTGCACTTTATCGTACAAAAGTTTTTCAAGACTCTCCAGTTCTTCCGGCTTTGTCAGCAGGGCCTGCATGATGTTTTTGACATATTGAATATTCGCAGCATTTTGCGTGACATAGGTCAGGTACTCCTGGACCATCTTGTCCTGGCTCCCCTGGATCCTGTAAAGCATGGCCAGGTCCAGGCAGTACAGAAATTCATTTCCGAGAAATCTCCGGCTTTCGTTCATGGCTTTGATCCCGTATTCCATCAGTGAACGGGACATAAAATAATCGGCCATCAGTTTTATCCGTTGGACGTTGGCCTTCGCTTCGTTGATCATTTTATTGAAATGATTATCGGCCTTGCCAAGATCGCCCGCCCTCACGTACACGAAGCCTAGATCGAGATCGTACTGCATGTTGGCGGGATCCCTTTTCGACAATTTTTTTAAATAGGTCTGCGCTTCGTCATAAAGCCCGAGGTCGATCAGCGTGTTGATATAATTGTTATAGATAAACGGGGCATTGGCGTCAGCCCGCGCCAGGTCCCGGTAAAGTTCCAGGGCTTTTTTTTTGTCGCCTTTTAAAAGGTATTCATTCGCCAGTTGAATTTCTGTCTGATCCTGCGCAACAACGGTAAAGAGATTAAAAAAAATGAGCAACGACGTTATCCAGATCAAACGTGCCCTTATTGTATTTATATAGTTATATATATAATAGTTATTATTAAGCATGTTGAATTGTTTATAAGTCAGACCCTTCTTTCGATGTGGAAGTTATGTAGAATTTAACAACTTTTTAAGACGCACAGGTTCAATTACTTGAACGGTTTTCAACAATCCTGCCGGGTGTTGATGGTTTCGATGTTGACAGCTTTCAATGTATGCTTTGTGGGTAAACGCCAGGTTGTCCGCATGATGGTTTCGGGCTTTTATTCGGCGCCGTCTTTTCGACCTGCGGGCCATGGAAATGCCAAGTTGTACACAAGTTGTCAGTACGTTATCAACAGCGGGCCGATCTCGAAATTTGCTTTTAGTTTGATGGCGGGCGAGCGTTGTTCGTTGTAATAGAACACTGTAGGCTCGGCTTCGATACGTTTATAGAAATTGCCGGGCGACCATCGGCCGTCGTTGTTTCTGTCGATCACCAGGCGAAGCTGATAGTCGTCGGGCGTGAGATCTTCAAACGAGACTTTTTTCAGATTGCGATGCGATTGGATAACCTTTGAAGTCTTGTCAAGGAGTTGTACGATAAAGGAGGACTCTTTTGTTTCGACGGTTACCAGGATGATGCCGGTCTCATCGAATTGCAGTGGTTTCAATGGTTCGCTTACCTGGGCTGAGGAGTCGAGCTCGATAGAGACAAATGCACTTTTTCCGAGGTATAGCTGAAATGTTTTGGTTTTTTCCCGTGGCCCTTTTGCGCCGGGCTGTGTTGCCGCGGGGTGGCCATTTTCGCGGGCAGTGGTGACAAGGGATTTGTCGATGACTTTATAAACCGTCGCAACGTTTCGCAATGAGTCCCACCGGAGATCTTGCGGCTGAAGCCGGATGGTATTGAGTGAGTCTATTTTGTAGAGGATGCTGTCATAATTGACGTCGAGGACAGGCTTGTTGAATTTGATCTGGCCTGTCAGCGTTCCCCGGTTGGCCAGTACTTTGAATGCCGAGGGTTGCATGGTGAACGCTTCTTTCTTGACATCCCGCTTATTGAACTTGACATAGAACGCGGTATCGACGACGTTGCTGACGCTGTCGATACCGCGCATCCGGACTTTCACGCTGTCGGTCGGGGCAATGGTATTAAAGACTTTAATGCCTGACTGATCCTCAGCGAAGGAAGAGATCATGATTTCGCCGGATTCAGACGTCAGCGTGAATGCTGAAAGATTTTTTGACAGCTTGATATTAAAATAGGTGTTGTAAGGCCTGGCATTCATCAGTTTCAGCGGCCTTGCATCCAGTTTTACAAGCGGGATATTTACTGCACTCCTGTTACTATGCAGGATGATGGTATCGGCAAGAAATCCGTAAGCCTCGTTTTTACTGTCGACAATGATGTTCCGGTTCTTGTCATCAATGGCATAGATAAAGTAGGTACCATGTTTGAGATTTTCTATGCGAAACAACCCTTTGTCATTTGTCTGCGTGAGGTAGGTTGGTTTGTGCCGGAAAATGTCAAACGTATCGCTTTGATAGAGGGCAACGGTTGCATTTTTTACTTCTTTTGGCTCGAGCGGATTGGTGACTTTCCCTTCGATCGACAGCGAGTCGATGTACGTTCCGGTGCTGAACGCTATTTTCATGTTTACCACAGGATTTTTTTCGGTAATATCCTGTATGGCGTCCCGAAAGTTGATGGAGTAGGTGGTGCTATCGTTGAGTGGATTTTCGAATTCGAGGTGCGCTTTATTTTTCCTGACGGTGATGTCGTATTTTTTTTGGATATCGGGCGTGATAATGATCTGTTCTTTGGGGTTGTTTAAAAGTAGGGCTTCATTGAAAGTCAGCTCTACTTCCTGCCCTTTAAAATTGATCTGTCCTTTGGCGGGGTTTGAGCTGATGAATGACGGTGGGATGGTATCTTTCGGCCCGCCCGTTGGCGTCGTTTGTCGGGCGCAACTCAAGGCGAAAAGAATGTACAGCAGCCAGTGCAGATGTTTTTTGACGTTCATTTTTTCACCACGTAAATGAGACTTGAGTATTCCATATTTCGTTTTGCAAGCAGGTTCGATTTGAGCCCATTGGCAAACGCTTTCATTATTCCGAGGATGGTGTTGGTATTGTGCTTGTATTTTTCGCTGAGCATGGAGATGTAGAATGCATCAAGCTTCATCGGGATAATACGATTAAGCTTCAGTTCGTTTTTCTCAAGCAGCGCTTTCATGGTGTCTTGTGTGAAATGCCATAGATGTCGGGGAACGTCGTATCCGGCCCAGTATTGTTCATAGTGTTGAGCCTCCCAGCTGTTGTGATTGGGTATTGCAATAAAGATTGTGCCATTTTCTGATAGTATCGATCTGAGCTGAGTCAGTAAGGCGTTGAGGTCTGGCACATGTTCAAGTACGTGCCATAGTGTGATCGTCGTAAAGTCGTTGTCTTTTACAAGACTGAGGTTGGGAAGGACCGGCGAGTTGCTTAGCGCTTCCGCTTTGGTTCGTACGTCGTCGGATGGTTCAACGCCGGTTACCTGCCAGCCATTTTGTTTGCATGTACTTATGAACTCGCCGGTGCCGCAGCCGTAGTCGAGTAACTTTTTTGTCGCGGCTGGATTCAGTTTATTGATGAGATTAAGCTTCCATCCCAGGGTATAGCGGCGTACCGCCAGATAGGTTTTGCCGACAAGCGAGGTCCCTTTTCCGGAATGTGATATATAGTTTTCTGACTGGTAGTAGTAGCCGATGTTTTCAGGATCCGGTTGCGGGTTGGTGATGGTGAGGCCGCAGGTGGTGCAGGTTACCAGCTCAAAGGTTTCACGGGAAACAGTGTAATCGGTGCAGGAACGGAAGGCAGAAAATTCGTTTCCCCCGCAGACGGGGCAGATGCTGATTGTCGTCATTTGCCCATGTAGATAGTAAGGACAGAAATATCTGCGGGGGATACGCCGCTTATCCGCGAGGCCTGGCCAATGGTCTCCGGCTTTATTTGCTTTAGTTTTTCCCTTGCTTCTGATGACAATGCTTTCACACGGTCATAATCGAAATCTGATCTGATTTTATAGTCTTCAAGTGTTCCTATTTTTTCAGCAAGCTTTTGTTCCCGTTCGATATAGCTGTCGTACTTCACCACGATCTCCGCTTGTTCCCGCACTTCAGGGGAATATTTGTCGAGCAGCGCACGGAGTTCATCGCTGAGGGAGAGGACGTCATTAATGGAGATCTGCGGACGTCTTAAGAGATTTATTACGGGGATCTTTTCCGCAATGAGCGAGGTATTGAGGTTTGCGAGATCTTCGTTTACCGATAGTGGCTCTACTTTTATTCGCTTTAGGGAGTTGATTAATGCCGCCGTGTCGTTCCGTTTATCCTGAACCCGTTCGAGGCGTTCGTCACTGGCTAATCCGAGTTTGTGACCCGCCTCTGTAAGCCGGAGGTCAGCGTTGTCCTGCCGGAGAAGGATCCTGTATTCGGCACGGGATGTGAACATCCTATAAGGTTCGAGGGTGCCCTTGTTAACCAGGTCGTCTATTAATACGCCGATGTATGCATCTGAGCGCTTTAGGACGAAGGGTTCCTTTGCTTGGACTTTGTTATGGGCGTTGATACCGGCCATCAGGCCCTGGCAGGCGGCCTCCTCATAGCCTGTTGTACCATTTATCTGACCTGCAAAATACAGATTATCAATTACTTGTGTCTCGAGGGTTGTTTTTAACTGCGTGGGTGGGAAATAGTCGTATTCGATAGCATATCCGGGCCGGAACATTTTGGCCTTTTCGAAACCAGCGATTTTTGTCAGTGCATTAAACTGAACATCCTCTGGCAGGGAGGTGGAGAAGCCGTTGACATATATTTCAACAGTATTCCATCCTTCCGGTTCTACGAAAATCTGGTGACGATCTCGTTCTGCGAATCGGTTAATTTTGTCTTCAATGGATGGACAGTACCTAGGTCCGAGACCTTTAATTCTTCCCTGGAACATGGGTGAGCGGTCAAATCCGGTCTGTAGTACCTGGTGCACGTCGTCATTCGTGTAGGTGATCCAGCAGCTGACTTGCTTTTCGAGGGGTTTCGTATCTGAGTATGAGAACTTACCCGGATTTTCGTCCCCGGGTTGTTCTTCCATTTTTGTATAGTCCAGGCTGCGACCGTCGACCCTCGGGGGTGTTCCGGTTTTCATTCTTCCGGCTTCGAATCCCAATGCGATCAGTTGTTCAGTTAATCCGGTGGCTGATTTTTCGGCGGCACGTCCCCCGCCAAAGTTTTTCTCTCCGATGTGGATTTTACCGTTCAGGAAGGTGCCGTTTGTAAGCACGACCGCCTTCCCCTTTATCTCGATTCCAAGCATTGTTTTAACCCCGACCACCCGGTTATCCTGGATTAGTAGATCCTGAACCATTTCTTGCCAGAAGTCAAGATTAGGTGTCCTTTCAAGTGCTAGCCGCCACTCCTCGGAAAATCTCATTCTATCGTTTTGGGTGCGCGGGCTCCACATTGCCGGCCCCTTGGAGCGATTGAGCATTCTAAACTGGATCATGGATTTGTCGGATATTATACCCGACAATCCACCGAGGGCGTCTACTTCCCTAACGATTTGCCCTTTGGCTACTCCCCCCATCGCTGGGTTGCATGACATTTGGGCGATGGTATTCATGTTCATGGTTACCAGCAAGGTCTTTGAACCCATGGTTGCCGCTGCATGAGCCGCTTCACAGCCTGCGTGTCCCGCCCCGACTATTATTACATCATACTCTTGGAACATATGTTTCCTAAAATAAGCCCTGTCGAAAAAGTTTCACGTGGAACCCAAAAAGTTTCCCACAAAATCATTAACAATTCCACACGGCAGGCAAGCTGGCGTTTCACGTGGAACTTATCGCAAAGATAGGTAAGCATTCTCTTTTCTGCGCATGAGGAGCTTTTTCGCGGCTGACTTGTCGGAGAATCCTAAAAGGTGGAGTACGCCGTGAATAATTACCCGATGGAGTTCGTCGTCAAAGTCAGCATGGAACTTTATAGCGTTTTCCTTTACACGGTCAATACTGATGTATATGTCACCGCTAATATGATGGGTGCCTTCCGACGTATCGAACGTTATAATGTCGGTGTAGGTCTTATGGTTGAGGTACTGGATGTTGATTTCGCGGAGATAGTCGTCGGAGCAGAATATAAAGTTCAATTCGCCGGGAGTCCGCTTTTCAGTTGAAATAACTTTCGTGATCCAGTTCGATGTTTTTCGCGGCTTTAATAATGTGAATGGAGTGTCTTCCGAAAAAAACCGGGTAGGCATCAGGCGTTCATATAAAAGCTGAGTTCGACAACGCGACCTTTTTCCTTGAACTCGACCTCATCGGACAAGTGCTTCATCAGGAAGATTCCGCGTCCGCCAATTTTCTCGATATTTTCCGGGGCCGTCGGGTCGGGTAAGTTCTCGTAGTTAAATCCACTGCCTTCGTCTTTGATCACGAATTTCAACAGGCTTTCGTCAAGGGAGAGGCTGAGAGAAACGTTTTTAGACTTATCGCCCGCATTTCCATGCTTAATCGCATTGTTCACCGCCTCAGTAACAGCAATCATGATATTGCCGTACATATCATCATCGAGTTGAAAACGCTCCTTGGCATTATCAATAAAGCTTTCAATCATTCGAATGTTCTCGACAATCGACGGAACCTGGATGCTAATCGTATTCATCTCTCCTGTTTACGCTATTGGTTACCCATTCTTTTAAAATACTCGCTTACTTCTTTCTTATAGTAAGGGTAAAGTTTGGGCGGCACAGTTTTCAGCAATTCTACTTCTTTTTCCTTGAGGCGCAAATATTCTTCAAAAGCCTTTGGCATTTCTTTGTCATAGTCCTTCGCAGTCTCACCTTTTCGCTCTTCGTCCATGTCCTGTTCACGGGCTGATTTTTCCGTTTCGAGCAAGCGCGTCAGAATCTCTTGCTGTCTCCTCAACATCTGGTCGGTGAGCTGTTTGTTCACAAGATCCGTCTCCGTCTGCTCCATCTTGTTTGTCAGGTCGCCGCCCGGTGTCTTTCCGCCTTCCTTCATCTTTTCCTGCATTTCCTGAAGCGCTTTGCGAATCCGCTCCTGCTCTGCCGCCATCTCTGCTAACTGCTCCGAAAGCTCGCGACCCGATTTTCCGCTGTTTTTCAGCTGCTGGATCTTCTGGTTAAGCTGTTGCTGCATCTGGCTCAGGTTTGGCTTCTGCCCCTTCTGTTTCGACTTTTTCATGGACGGCTGCGCATTCGCCATCATCTGCATCATCATATCAAAATGATCATCAAGCATCAGCGCCAGATTATTTATTGAAGTCATGGTCATCTGCATTTCGCTGGAAGCCTGTGGACGCTTCCGTTCCCGGTTTGCTTCGATTACTCTATCCAGGTGGTTATTAAGGTCTCCCACTTCGCGCGTTACAATCGAACCCATGAACGGATCGCGCTTTCCTAAAGCTAACAAGCTGTCTTCCAATACTTTAGCATCATCCCTGAGCTTAAGCTGCCGCTGTGCTATCAGGTTGTATTTTGGATCGCTCTGACTTAACTGGTTAAACTCCTTCATCATTCCTTCCTGGTCAAATGAAAGTTTAACCAGTCCGTGAATGATCTGCCGCAGGGTTTCAAGATTTTGTGCATCAATATCCATCGACATGGAATTTTGCGCACCTTCCATCTGCTTTTGCATCTGCTGCAGTTTCTGAACAGCTTTTTGCTGTGAGGGCTTTGACTTGGAAGGATTATTCTGCTCCAGCATTTCCTTGCTGTCCTGCTGATCCTGTTGCACATCCCCTGTTTCTTCCTCCGAGGGAAGATCACCGTCCTTGTTAAGTTCTTCGCCTAACTGCTTTAGCTCCTCTATCTGTTTTTCAGTTTTCCTGGAATCCTCTAAAAGCTTCTCCTGTTCTTTGCCAAGTTCCTCGGCTTTCGAGGATTGATTTCCCTGTTCCTGTTCGCCGTTCTTGTTTTGCTCCTTCCCTGATTTTTTGTCTTTCTGATTTTCCAGCGCCTCGGTTTTTTCCAGCAGCGACTTTTGCTTTTCGGCTTGCTCCCGGACACTTTCAATGGCCTGGTCGAGCTTAAAGTCATACTGCAGTTCCTTGAACAACTCCAGTGTCCGCTCAAGCTCTTTCTCAAGGTTGTTGGTGTTCTGATTCATTTTATCCAGCAGCTTCTGGATCTGATTCATGTCCGCATTTTCCTCCAGCAGCTTCTGGAGCTCCTCAAAAAGTTTCTTGGTCTCTTCATCCAACAGCTCCTCCATCAGCTTCTGGATCTGCTTCGCCTTTTCACGAATCCGTTCATCCTGTTCCGTGAATGTTTCCTTCTTCTGCTCGAGCAGTTTGTTTTCTTCCTTCAGCTTTTCAATCATCTGGTCTAAACCCTGCTTTTGCTCGATGATGTCTTCCAGCATTTTCTTGTCCTGCCAGTCAAGGTTCTGCTTCCCTTTTAATTTCTGATAGGCCTGTTCTATTTTATCCTGAAGCTTGTTGGCGCGATCAGTACTCTGCTCTATACTTTGTTCCGTCTGAGATTGCGAGCGGCTGATCTCTGTTACCAGGTGATCTTTGGTCGGGACCAGAAATGTATAACGTGCACTTTTGGTAGACTTCCTTCCATTGATGCCATCATTATCCCACACCTGCAGGTAGTATTCGAGCTGGTCACCCGCAGCCATTTCCAGGGAGTCGACCGACCAGTTGTAAAAGAAACTTTGCTCCCCCGGATTCTTTGAAACCGGGATGGTAACTGATTTTGATACCTGTTCTTTCCTGTTTTCGTCAATGATCTTGAAGTGAAGGGACAGTTGACTTACACCGTAGTCGTCGCCCACCATGCCTCCTAAAATTATTCTTTTGTATAAGATGGAGTCCCTGTAGTTGGTGACGGAGATTTGCGGGAACTGATCTTTGATAACGTCTACGCGATAGGCGATTTTCTCACGGTTCCGGCTTTCATCGTTTTGAAGTGCTATTTCATATTCTTCCGAGTTTCTGAACTGCCGGTTAAACTCGAAATACTGGTTGCCTTCAGCCTTGAACTGGTGCGGCGTTTTATCCGATGAAAAAACGATCGCTGCTTTCTCTGTGTTCGCAGCGGATAATTTCCAGTGTACCACGGTGCCCTCCGGCACTTCTAGATTTCCTGCATTGACCAACTTTTGATTTTGTCGCTGAACGTATCGGGGGTAGACCAACTCCACGTTGAACTGCAGAAGTTCAGGACGGCTCGCCACGGCTACATGATAGAGGTCTGAATAGAATCCGGCCGCCTCGAGCTGAAAATCGAATGCTTGCTGGACATTTTCAAAAGTATGGGTAAACTGCCCGGCCGCCGTGGTGTTCAGCTTAATGCGCTGATCACCCGATAAAAGATAAACATCCAGCGGGATGGCATCTCCCCTAAGCGTAACATCGACGGAAAGGTCTTCATTGTAAAAAGCCCGCAGTGACTTTTCGGCCACAGAAAACTGAAACGGTGCCTGCGGAGAGTATTGCCGGGTGAAGTGAACGATCCGGGCAGTGCTTTGCGTAATGATGCCACGGTTGAAGACAAGGATGACCAGCACCACCAGCAAGGGTATCAGGAGGTACCTAAGGTACTTTTTATTCTGGCGGAGGTCTATAAAACTGTCAAATGCAAGCGGCTCGAGTTCTCTTGCCTTCTGGCTGATACTTGCAAACGCCAGAGTCGAATCGGTTTTGGAAGAGGAGAGCTGAATGAGATTCAATAAACGGTCTCTGACAGAAGGGATTGCCTCACCGATAATCCGCGCGCTCTGCTCCTGGTTTAGTCCCCGTTTGACCAGCCACCAAGAAAGCGGTTGCCTCAGAAATCTGAAAACGCACCATGCCGCAATCAGGCAGAACGTGAGAACAATCAGGAAACGGGCCCAGGGCTGCAGCCACAGCGCGTGTTCCAGGAGAGCGGCCAGCAGGAAATAAGATACCAGGATCGCGAGCGAAAGAATCGCGCCCTTGATAAAGATATTAAGATAGTACTTCCGTTTGAAGGACTGAATCTTGTCCTGTACTTTCTCTACGCCTGCTCCCATACCATTTTCTATTATAATCCAAAACGCAACATCCCTGTTGAAAGTTGAGCCGCAACTAAGATAACGGCTTATCTCCTGGCAAGCAAAGCGTTTACCGGGGATGAGAAATTATTTGGAAGCTTCGGTAATGTCGGGCGGCGACCAGTCGGATTCTGCTTCAAAGTATTCCATCACATGCATTTTTAAAAGCTTCTCCTGTTCGAGCAGGTCAAAATGGGGTAGCTTTTTTATAAGACGCCAGTGTGGCCACCCTTCGGCATCCAGGTATTCAAGTTCATAATAGCCGGAATAGCTAAGTACCTTACAGATGCCGATATGCATCAGATCCTGTTTTTCTTCCTTGCTGAAAAACCTTTTCCCGTGGCCCAGTTCCTGAACACCAATGAGAAAAAGAACGGCATTAAGATCCTTCGGTCGCTTGCCGATTCTTTTTTCGAGTTCCGACAGCAGCGAGGCCCACTTCCGTTCCAGGTCGAAATCGCGCTTAAACATTTTGTAGCTCCCCCCAGTATTCGAACGCCCTTCTCAGATGTGGAATAACGATGGTACCCCCGATCAGGGTTGCAATGCCCATGGCTTCCTGGACTTCATCGGTGGTAAGGCCGGCTTCCCTGCATTTTCCCAGGTGGTAGCGCACGCAGTCGTCGCAGCGCAGCACGAGGGAACAGGTCAACCCGATCAGCTCCTTCGATTTGATGTCCAGGTGGCCTTCGGCATAGGCATTGGTATCGAGGTTAAAGATCCTTTTTATGATCAGGCTATCGGAAGCCATGATCTGTTCATTCATTTTGCTTCGGTAAGCATTAAAGTCGTCAACTAGTCCCATGGATGCATAAGCTTTAAATTATTTTTCTGGTTCAGTGTCCTTGCGAATTAGCGGCCGTCGACTGAATTTTAGGTAAACGTTGTCGGCAAATATATTCTTTAATGAGAAACTCCGGTCTTACCATTTTGTTTCAGGATTTTATCGCCCTGTTCTTTCCTCGTTACTGTCTGGCGTGTTACAATGCGCTGGTGAAGGGTGAGGAGCTCGTATGCACGCATTGCATCCTTGAAATGCCTCAGACCGATTACCACCTTGTCGCCGAGAACCCGTTAAAAACCAGGCTGGCCATGCGTCTTCCTATAAAATTAGGAATGGCATTATTCAAATTCACGAAGAGCGGAAGGGTACAGGAGCTGCTTCATACCCTTAAGTATAAAGGTCAGCCTGAAGTAGGGCTGATGTTAGGTCGGTTGTACGGCGAAAAGTTACTGACCGCGGGTTTGGAAAAGGAATTTGATATCATCATTCCTATACCCCTCCATCCCGCCCGCCTGCGAAAACGAGGTTATAACCAGAGCGCAAAGTTCGCGGAGGGTTTATCCGAAAAGCTGCATGTTCCTTTCTCCGACAAACTGGTACAAAGAAGAATCAAGACTGACACGCAGACCCGTAGATCGAAACTTGGGCGATGGGAAAATGTCCGGGAGGTTTTTTATGTGAAAGACCGGACTACCATCGTCAACCAGAGAATACTGCTGGTTGACGATGTGATCACGACCGGCGCGACGATCGAGGCATGTGGCCAGCTTTTGATGGAGACCGGTTGTCAGTCACTCAGCATCGCCTGCATTGCGGAGGCTTAGTCTAAGCGTCTTTCCACTTGATGCCGCAGCCGATAGCCTTCGTCTTGGTAGTGGGAATAGCTTTGTTAGTGAGCAACGATCCGATGGCGTCTTCTACATATTTTTTATCAGCGGCACCTGCATCGCGTGTATTGTTGTCAATAGCACCGATATAAGCAACGACGAAACCGGCATCTTTTTTTGCCAGCACAAACACATGCGGGGTATTGGTGGCGCCGAATGAGCGGGCTACCTCCTGTGATTCATCGACCAGGTAAGGGAATTCATATTTTTTCCGCTTCGCCTGGTTTACCATCTGCTCAAACGAATCACCGGGCGAAAGGTCGGGGCTGTTGGCATTGATGGCGATAACCGGGAAACCCTGGGGCGCGTATTTTTTGTGAAGATTGATGATGCGGTCATTGTATGCCTGTGAGTATGGACACGTGTTGCAGTCGAAGATGACAACGACACCTTTTTTATCGGCGTAATCGCTGAGGGAGACAAATTTTCCATCGGTGTTTTTTAATTTGAAGTCGGCCACGTTGTCGCCGACCTCGTATTTCGCAGTACGCCCGGCGGATAAGGCCAGAACGATAAGCAAAAGCGCGGGAATGAAAATCTTTTTCATACGTTAAGGGTTTGTTTTTACTGAATTTCGGCTATTAGTTTATCAAGATCGTCTTCCCTGAGTTCGCGTTCAATGAATTTTCTACGACCGGTCTTTGCATTAAAAATCAACGTCGCGGGGATGGCGCCACTCCAGGCAGGATCTACTTTGTCGATCCAGGTATTGTAATCGATCTCATCGAGCAGCAGGACTTCTGACCGGATATCTTTCCGGGCGATAAAGCTGTTTACTTTTTCGAGTTTATCGGCGAAGTCGAGATTAATGAGCGTCACTTTTATCAGACTGTTTTTTCCGCGGTGGAGTTTTTCAAAAAGCGGGAGCTCCCTGATACAGGGTGCGCACCAGGTGGCCCAGAAATTAATGACGTGAACCCTTTCATCCCGGGATTGTAGCACCGCCTCCAACCTGTCAAACTTGACAACAGTAGCCTGAGCCGGTGCTGAAAGCGGCCCCAGCGTAAAAATTAAGACAAGTGCGATGTTACGGACGATGTGCATCATTGGCTTGTAAGTTAATCGGGATTAACCGTAAATTCTCAGATATAAAAAACCTTACTATTCAGGCAGTTATAATGCAGGTAAACTTTAACGAAAAGATTTCCACAAAATTCTTCACTTATCCACATCCCTTGTTGAGGGGGACTTAAAACGCAAACTATCAATGACTTAAAACAGATTTTATAAATCATTTCTTGTGGACAACTAAAATGCGACAAAATTTTGTCGCATGTAGTTGCAAAATTAATCATCGGAACGCAACCGGGTAGTGCATAAAATGAACCGAAATAATCTAATTTTTGGCTGTATGATGAATCCGCAAAACCGAATAAAAAAACTCTTCAGTATTGAGGTGCCGATTATACAGGCGGGTATGGTCTGGTGCAGCGGATGGCGATTGGCATCTGCGGTCAGCAACGCCGGAGGCCTGGGCCTGATCGGTGCCGGATCGATGTACCCGGAAGTTTTACGCGAGCACATTCAAAAATGTATGTCGGCAACATCCCGTCCGTTCGGCGTCAATGTACCCTTGTTATATCCGGAGATCGGGAAGCTTCTCGACATTATACGTGAGGAGGGTGTGAAAATCGTTTTCACGTCTGCCGGAAATCCCGCGCTTTGGACAAGCCTGTTGAAAAAGGATAACATTAAAGTTGTCCATGTTGTGTCCAGTGTAAAATTTGCGTTGAAGGCCGAGGCCTGCGGCGTTGATGCGATCGTCGCCGAAGGCTTTGAAGCGGGAGGACATAACGGTCGCGAGGAGACGACCAGTCTTGTGCTTACGCCGATGGTCTGCGAGGCGGTTTCAATTCCGGTAATTTCCGCCGGTGGCTTTGCCGACGGACGGAGTATGCTGGCGGCAGAAGCTTTGGGAGCGGAGGGTATTCAGGTCGGCAGCAGGTTCGCGGTAAGCGCTGAATCTTCGGCGCATGACAATTTTAAAGCGCGGGTCGTGCAGGCGCAGGAGGGTGAAACAATGCTGACTTTAAAACAACTGACTCCTGTGCGGCTGTTGAAGAACGACTTCTACCGGCAGGTGGCGGAAGCCGAAAAGAGGGGCGCCGGCCCGGAGGAATTAAGACAGCTGCTTGGCATGCGGCGTGCAAGGCACGGAATTTTTGAAGGGGACCTGGACGCAGGTGAGCTTGAAATCGGCCAGGTATCAGCGCGCATCAAAGAAGTACAGCCGGCTAAAGCTATACTGGACGACATCTGGAATGAGTATCTACGATTGCGCACGACGTTTTGCACATGAAGTTTCTTAAAATCAAGGAGACCTGTCTTTATTTTAAAGACCTCGACGTAGCCCGGCATTTTTACCATGCGGTACTGGGTCTTCCCATTATTCACCACCAGGCAGGCAAGCACATTTTTTTTCGGGTGGGTAGTTCGGTCTTGTTGTGTTTCAATCCAGAAGATTCAGGTAAAAAGACAAGTCCTCCTCCTCATTATGGCGTGGGCAAACTTCATCTGGCGTTTGAAGTTCCGGAAAAGGAATATGCAGCGGCCAGGGCGGAAATTGAGTCGAAAGGAATAAGAATCATTGAAGAAGCAACCTGGCCAGGCGGGCACCGGTCGTTCTATTTCGAAGATCCTGATGGGAATGTTCTGGAAATATTACCCGATCGGGGGATCTGGGATTAAACTTTATGGGCTACGATGTTGTCGGCGACGACTTCAATTCCGGCAGGCTTGTTCTGTTTTACAGCCGTCCGTCCGTCAACGAAGACGTTTTCATACCATATTTCATAATCTTTGTACTGCAAACAGTTCGATATGATCTTTCCGTCTTTCAGAATCTTTATGACAACGTTTTTATTGAGGGTTTCGACAAGTCTTGAACGTTGCTCCTCGGGCAGCTGGTTCAGCTGTACGAATTCAATACCCTTAAACACCTGTGAACTTACTTTCATACGATATTACCTCCTTAATGACCGTTCGACAACTTTTGTAACCCAGAAAAAAATTTACAACTAAAACAAACTGTAGCAGCTCGATTTCAATAACGGATGGCCGGATTTTTTGATACACCAGTAGAATACCTTAAAGGCGTTGGTCCACAGCGCGCCATACTTTTTAATAAGGAATTGAACATTTTCACGTTCGGTGATCTCATCCAGTATTATCCATTCCGCCACGAAGACCGTACAAAATTTTACGCTATAAAAGCATTGCACGATGAGATGCCAAATGTACAGATAAAGTGCGTTGTAAAAAAGAAGGAAATCATCGGCAATGGTCACAAGCGCAGGCTATCACTTGTTGTCGCGGATGATTCGGGCGAGCTCGAGCTGGTGTGGTTCCAGGGCGTACAGTGGGTGAGTGATAAAATCGCGACCGGTGTCCAGTATGTTGTGTTCGGCAAACCCAACCGCTATGGGTCGAAACTGAATATGGCTCATCCGGAGATTGAACCGGTAACCGTAAAAAACGATAATGCTTCATTTCTCCAGCCGGTTTATCCGCTAACCGAAAAATTAAGGTCGAAACATCTCGACAGCAAACATATTTCCCGGTTGATGGCAGAATTATTAACGCTCTCCAAAGACAAGGTCCGTGAGACGCTGCCTTCAACCATTCTTCAGGGTGAAAAGCTGATCGCAAAACAGGAGGCCGTCCGGCAGATTCATTTTCCGGAAAGTCATGACCATCTGCAGGCCGCTCGGCAGCGCCTGAAGTATGAAGAGTTGTTTTATATCCAGCTGCGGTTGTTGAAGCTCAAGCTCGTGAGAGAAGAGCGGTTCCGCGGATGCGTATTTCAGGATACTTCATTGGTAACGGCCTTTTACAATAACCATCTTCCGTTTCCCCTGACCGATGCTCAGAAGCGCGTCATCCGGGAAATTTACGGAGATCTCAAGTCAGGAAAACAAATGAACCGGCTGCTGCAGGGTGATGTCGGAAGCGGGAAAACCATTGTCGGATTTATTTGTATGCTGCTGATCGCCGCGGGTAAGTCGCAGAGTGCCCTGATGGCGCCGACCGAAATTCTGGCGCAGCAACATTATAACGGATTGAAGCCATACGCTGAAAGCATGGGGCTTTCGATAGCACTGCTTACCGGGTCGACGAAAAAAAGTGCGCGAAAAGAAATTCATGAGCGTCTTCGCGACGGGCAGCTCCATATTCTGATCGGCACGCATGCCCTGCTGGAAGAGGAAGTCCAGTTTCAGCGCCTGGGACTTGCGATCGTCGATGAACAGCATCGCTTTGGTGTTGCCCAGCGTTCGAAGCTCTGGCAGAAAAACACCGACTTTTATCCGCATGTGCTCGTGATGACGGCCACACCCATACCCCGTACGTTGGCCATGACACTGTACGGCGATCTTGATATTTCGTCAATCGATCAACTTCCCCCCGGCCGCAAGCCCATAAAAACGATCCACCGCTTTGACGCGCACCGCCTGCAGGTAAACCAGTTCCTGCGGGACCAAATATCCGCCGGCCGCCAGGTATATATGGTTTACCCGTTGATCGACGAATCGGAGAAACTCGACCTTAAACATCTCATGGACGGGTATGAAAGTGTCTGCCGCGCGTTTCCCGAAGTACCGGTCAGCATCGTTCACGGAAAGATGAAGCCGGAAGCCAAAGACTATGAAATGATGCGTTTTAAAAAAGGTGAAACGAAGATCATGGTTGCAACGACGGTCATTGAAGTGGGTGTCGATGTGCCCAATGCGTCAGTGATGGTAATTGAAAAT
>Ga0196965_1000616_pt1 | contig 18196 bp, 18 predicted proteins | sample S1_20metaG_FD_148668 | JGI IMG/M metagenome (GOLD analysis project Ga0196965, IMG submission 148668) | Soil microbial communities from Anza Borrego desert, Southern California, United States - S1_20 | ecosystem: Environmental > Terrestrial > Soil > Desert | place: USA: California | collected... | reverse complement strand
AAGATGATGAAGATTACTATGAAGATAATGAAAAAGCATGTGATAAAGATCTAAGACTTCACTTTGGTGAGGATTATGATGGTGATTTTGGTTCAAAAACAATCGACGATGACGATGACAACGATGATCATGATGACGATAAAGATAATAATGATAATGACAATGGAAACAGTGCTAACCAAGGCATAGGTCAATCCCAATCTTCAAGTCAAAACTCACAATGTGTTTCAGGTGGTGACACAAATGGTTCTTGCAATAACATAAGCCTTCAAAACCAAGAAAATTCAGGTAACAATGCAGCAGCTCAAAGCGGTGGAAATGATGACGACGATGATGATGATGACAATGGAAACAGTGCTAACCAAGGCATAGGTCAATCCCAATCTTCAAGTCAAAATAGCCAGGTAGTTTCTGGTGGCGATACAAGCGGATCTGGAAACAACTTTAACTTCCAAAACCAAGAAAACTCTGGTAGCAACGCTTTAGCACAACAATAAAGTCCCCCACCTTTTTTTGTTAAACATTTTATTGTCTTAATGAATGCATCTTTCATGCGTATAGGTAATTTGATAGTATATATAAGGCGAACTAACTCTTTCTGCTTGTTATATGTAATTCTATTAAATATCTGAGATATAATTTCTCTTGCGTAACATTAGTAATCTTTCCATTACAGAGGCCCTTTGTATATAATCATTTTTACATGTGATTACAAAATAGGAGATTATCAATAATATCTTGATTGTCATTATATGAACATACTATTGGAGAACATGTGAATAATATTATAGTATTTTTATAAATAATGGTGACATACCTGTACTTGGCATAGTTTGATAGACATTCAAGACGTGGAACTTGAGGGTCGTTATGTAATCTTGCGGCCGCCTACCTCTGATGATTTAGAAGGCTTATGTGATGCCGCAAATGATGGCGAAATTTGGAAAAATCCCTTTTCAATTTTTCCAAGTATTAGTGAAATGTCAGTCTATTTACAGAATTTGATACATCATGATAATACTATTTTGCCATTTGTTATAATCGAGAAGAAATCGATGAGACTCGTAGGGACGACGAGATTTCTTAATATAGACTTAAAGAATCGTAGGGTCGAAATAGGTCATACATGGATTGCAGAGTCATTTCGTAGAACCGTTATCAATACCGAATCAAAGTTCTTAATGCTACAGTATGCTTTTGAGAAACTACACTGCATAGCAGTAGAGATCAGGGCTGATGTTCTTAATAAAGTATCAAGAAAGGCGATTGAGAGACTAGGAGCAAAACAAGATGGAATTCTTAGGAACCATAAAATAATGAAGGACGGTAGAATCAGAAATACAGTTAGTTATAGTATCATCAATGAAGAGTGGCCTGATGTAAGAGAAAATCTATTCGCTAAATTAAATATATTTAAAGATAAACCTACTCACTTGATATTCTATTTAGCCTTACTTCCATTCATCATTTGATATGCAATAATATACATGTTAATTGGTAAAAGGTTGAGAATGGTAACAGTACAAGATTAGATCTCGGAGGAGCAAGAGAGGATAACATTTACAAAAAGGTAGATATTTATTTCTGAAATATAAGGATCTAATTGAGTTTGTGTTTCATTAATTAATAGGTAGTAAATGGAACCTCGTAATGGAGATTCCTGCATGAAATTATGCCTACTTTCTATTTATTATATGCCCTTCATATTTCTAATTCAAATTATTGAAAGTATCACAAAAATAGTGTAGTCCTATTTGAGATAATATTCGGATACTTAAATTTTACCTCTATTTGTTTTCAGCAGATCGTTATTCAATAGTTTATGAAATTCACTATCTGTAAATTCTTTCTTAAATTTTGAATATCTTTTAGAATCGTTTCCTACTACTATCCTTAGAATAGGATTGGTATTATTTCTATCAGATCTTTTTTCTATTCCCTTAATTATTTCGTCAGCAACAACTTTTGGGTGGGGTGCTTTGCTCATTGTATTGTAATAAAACATCAGAAATTTCTTCATTGTATCATTATAAAATGATAACTTGCCTGTGTTATTATCTTCTAGCAAGTCTATTTGATTTCCATTTTTATCAATTCCATATTTGTTTGTAGGCACAACTAGATCTTGTACAAATTCTGTATTTACGACTCCTGGTTCAACAAGGATTACTCTGATTCCAAAAGGCTCTAATTCGTATGATATAGCTTCACTTATTCCTTCTACAGCAAATTTAGTACCGCAATAAGCAGATTGAGCAGGTATGCCTGCTAGTCCTGATATCGAGCTAATGTTAATAATTATTCCATTCCTCTGTGATCTCATAACCGGAAGAACGTTTTGAATAACTCTAACCATGCCAAATACATTGGTTTCAAATTGATTCTTAATATCTGCTATCGTAAAGTCTTCCAGAGCGCCAAATAAGCCATATCCTGCGTTATTTACCAGAATATCAATACGACCATATTCATTTATTACTTTTGTTATTGCTGAACTTACTGCAATGTCATTATTAACATCCATTTCCAATACTTTTATAGGAATGTTTTCCTTTTGGGCAATACTTTCTAAAAGTTTAGCCTTTTGTATGTTTCTCATAGTAGCACATGTTATGTAACCTTTGCGAGCAAGTGCCAACGAGGTTTCAAATCCAATACCCGTCGAACTACCTGTCACAACCGCTACCTCATTGTGATTCTTAGACATAAATAAAATCAGATAATGATCAAGAGTAAATATGTTTATCATATAGAGACTTCTAAATCGATCTCATAACTTATGATAATCAACAACAAGTTATCCATGTTTATTTCACTTTATTAAAATCTTGATTTTTACCTTGCGAATACATGGATTAACTTGACTAATTCCCTGTTCAAACAAATTTGTCACTGCTATTAGATTAATGAAAACAAATGGTCCTTATGATCATAATATAATAACATGCTAATGGACTCCTTATCTTTCCTACTCGCCAAGACTGATAGCAATTTCATTAGGTCATACAAAAAACCAGAGTAAAAAATAATCAATCTTCAAGCATATTCGATGTGTCTTATTTCTAAGGATCAATCAATTTATCTAATAAATGTGGTAGGTATAACGGAGAAATAGGGGAAGACACTCGATAAAATTAGTGTTTTATAGATTTGAAATATTAATTCTATAAATCACAGAAAATAATGCTATGACGATGACGATGGAAGAAACAACCTTAAATCCCCAAAAATAGACTCTAATGAAATAACGTTTGGTGATCACACAATGTAAATTGGTGAAGTTTTACAGGCAACTGATAATACTAAAAACAATCATTAATCTATTACAGTGTAAAATATTGGCCTTTTCAAGATGTAGTACATCCTAGTCAAGAAGAACATAATAGAATGCAAAATTCTCTAGGATAATATATGAAGAACAATCAACAATATAAGAGGAATTAAAACATGGTCGAAATCGATATTTCAAATTTGTCTGCTTCAAGTCGATATACTATATTGACTTCTTTAGTTGTGCCCCGTCCAATTGCATTCGTCACTACCATAAATGACCATGGTGTAGTTAATGCTGCTCCATTTTCTTATTTTAATTTAATGGGAAATGATCCACCAATTGTAGCTCTTGGGATTGGAAAAGATGAATCTCGTAAATTAGGTTTAAAGGATACTGGATATAATATACAGAAAACAAGAGAATTTGTAATAAATACAGTAAATGAGGACATCATAGAACAGGTAAATCTTACCTCGATTGATTTTCCTTCAGAGATGGATGAATCTGAAATAGCCGGGTTAACCAAATTACAATCTGTAAAAGTCAAACCACCAAGAATTAAAGAATCTGTTTCTAATCTTGAATGTCGTCATATAAGTACTATAGAAATCGGAAATTCGCGAGTGGTACTGGGTGAAATAATTTACTTGCACATTCAGAAAGAATATGTAAAGATGCAGGAAAATGATCAGTTTGTTCTTACTGAACTTATCAAACCGGTTGGAAGGATGCATGGCCGAGATTTTTATTCACGGACTACTACTGATCTTTTTAGACTCTCAAGACAAAGCTACAAAGAATGGAAAAAAAAGTGAAATAGGTAACAGCAAAAGAATTAATGGAATGTCATATCGATTGCCATTCTCGAAGAAACTGTAAGTTGTCTTTCTCTTTTTCATTGATTAAGGAAAAATTGAATTATTTATGGAGAATCTAAAACATTTCTTAACTATGAGCGATATAAATGCAAATTATGTAGGTCAGAATTATGGTTATAAAAAAAGATCAATAGCATTAGTCCAAACCAGCGTTGATAATTGCCTTTGGCCGCACGGGACCAATTAGGCTATTAGATCTATATAACGAACAAAAAAAGATTGTTATTGTTGCCCTAACGCATTATTACCAGAGTTTTCTTGGTTTTGGAAGTTAAAGTTGTTTCCAGATCCGCTTGTATCGCCACCAGAAACTACTTGGCTGTTTTGTTCAGAGGATTGAGATTGTACAATTGCCTGTGATGCACTATTGCCGTTACCGTCACCGTCACCATCATCTGAATCTTGGGCTAACGCATTATTGCCTTCATTTTCTTGGTTTTGGAAGTTAAAGTTATTGCCAGAATCCTCGGTGTCTCCGCCTGATACTACCTGACTATTCTGAATAGATCGTTGTACTTGAGCTATTATTTGTGATGCACTATTGCCTCCATCATCATCGTGGTCATCTCCTCCCGCAAAAGCAAAGTTGACTTTATAGTTTAGCCCTATTGGAGACAAGGTCATTGCTATAGCTAAAACCGTAATTACTGATAAAATGGATATTTGCTTCTTATTGATATTGGTCAATTTAGTAACTATTACCTAATAATAAATAATATAACTTGTACCAAAAATCCTTACCGTAAAATCATCGATAAAAACATACTATAACAATTTACTACTTTACCTAAATATAACATACACTTTACCTAGCAACACAGATGTAAAAATATGAAGAAAAATCACAGATTAAAACAAAGCTGTAAACAACCAATATAATCGCTATTATGATATCAAACCTCTATGTTTTGATTTCAAGTATTTAATAATTAAGTAAAAGTAACGCAACAATGTTCTTACTTTCAAAGCGATCCATTGATCAGTCGTTTTAGTAAGGGAAAAGATTGATAAGATAACTTTATGATTATCTTTCTATATGCATTATTCATTATTTACAAAGTAGTTACTAGATAAATATACAGATCAATATTTCTTACGATAGGAGATTCTATAACATTAATAACCCTAGATGTATTTAGTCAATGTAAGTTGATTTTTATCAATATTTTTGAACTTGGAGTTCTCAGATGATCCGACCTCCCTTAACTTTGGAAAATCAATCCTCATACCATTTTTACATACTTTAGTTTCTAGATTATGCAGAAAATTGATCTCATAATTCTTATCAATAGATAAATTACGATTGTGTCTGATTGGTTCGGTGAAGTTATACAATTTATTGTAATATTTTATTGACGTCTCTGACTCTTTGTTTAATAATTTAAATACAATTTTCATTCTTTGCCAGATATCGAATCTAAGCCTCAAAAATGCCCCAAAAATGTTTTTAACTCCTGACTTTCGACAATTGGCAATAATGCCGTCGATATTATTCATAGAATCTGTAATTAACGGAACTATGGGATCGATATTTACAGAACAATGTATTCCTTTTTTAGCAAAATTCTCTATTATTTTAAACATCACAGATGCAGGAGGTGTACCGGGCTCTAAATTACGTCGTACGTCTTCATCAATGGTAGTAATGGACCACACTATAAAACAATTATTTCTATATTTTTTATGAAGTTCCAAATCCCTAAAAATTAGGGTTGATTTTGTGAAGACATAATAAGGAATATTGTACTTTTGTAAAACTTTAATACATTTTCTGGTCAACCCATACTTTAATTCTGCTGGCTGATATGGGTCAGTTGCAGATGATATCATTACAGGTTTGATGGGACCTGATCGCCAATTCTTAATTTCTTTTTCCAATAATTCTGGGGCATTGTATTTTGCATAGATTTTATCGTAAAATTCAGGAGACCATTCGTAGGTTGCATAACAATATCCACATCTATGCTGACATCCTTGATATACATTTAGCGTATTGCCACTATATTTTCCAACAGTAAAGGGGTGAAAGATGCTTTTGCTTTTTTTGTTCTCAAATGTAGGTGCAGTATCCTTGCTATACCATAGGTCCATAGCCTAGGTATATCAAAGATATCTATTAAGTTTAAACTTCAAAATAAAACATGGTCACCTTAGCTATTAGATATAATGGATCTGATGTTATATTAAAAAACCTAAAAAAGCATCCGGTTTATAATTCGTCACTTGATATTTAATGATGTGATTTCAAACTATCTTTGAATGAAAAAAGACTTTAAAACTTATCGAGTAATGAACATTCTTGTATCTCAAATTGCCTATTTTTCATCTAATGTGGTTTCCTATTTCACAAAGCAAAGATAAGAATTTAAGGTTAGAATTCAGTTATGATCATGGATAAAACATCCAATTATGACGATGAGACTGATAAAGGAGCCCTTCATAACGTAGAAAGTTTTGTGTTGGATAAACTTCTAACCCAGCATACCTCCGAGAGTGGTCCAATAATAAACATTGGAGAATTAATGGAATCATTAGATCCAAATATGTCACCACTGTTTGATCAAGCAATTGAGGATTTGGTTTCTCAAAGTCTTATTTATTCCTCAGACGGTGAAAACTTTCAAATTGCTCAAGAAGGAATTTATGAATTAGAAAACAGAAAGAGAGAAGCAATACCACTCTAGTTGCAAATATATATTTTATTTTTTTAATTCAACTCAATAGATGTGCTCATAAGAATAATGAAAGTGAGCAATTATCAACTAATTATTCATATTAAGATCACGTTCATAAATTAGTAATGTTTTGAGATATCCAATTTTGAGAATCGGTTATGTCTTTCTCTATAAGGTTATGTCCAGATTGTTGCCAGTTTAACGTAACATCAGCTCTGCTTTTCTTTAATATTTGAAACAGGTCTTGTGCATTTTTCTCAGATACTATAGGATCAAATTTTCCTGCAGATAAGAGTACCTTTTTACCTGATAAATCAATGGGTTTGTTTGGAATAAATGGAACCATGGACCTAAAGAGAATTGCGCCTAGTAGGATTTCGGGATAAGAAAGAAGAAGACTGGTGGCTATATTTGCGCCATTAGAAAATCCTACAGCAATCGAATTATCTAGATCAAAATTGTAAATATTTGATGCATCCTTAACAAAATTAGCCAATTCTTTAGTTCTAAACTTCAAGTCCTCAATGTCAAATACCCCCTCGGCGATTCTTTTAAAAAACCTGGGCATTCCATTTTCTAGTATTTTGCCTCTAGGACTTAATAGAAAAGCAGAAGGACATATCATTTGGCCAACTGGTATCAAATCATCCTCGTTTCCACCTGTTCCATGAAGTAATAGTAAAGTCAATGGCTTAGATTTTTTGTTTTTATTATAACTGTCTTCAATAGGCTTCTGTAACGAAGAAGGGATAAACCGATGTTTAAAATCAAGTTGTTTCATTGTCATTCACGTTTTGTATGTTTCCTCTGCGTTGGGAAGAAAATTTATCATATGGAGGTATATTAATTCTGGGAAGTACTTTTTCAAGGCGTCTTCGCTCTGGCTCTAACCATTCAGGTAGCAAGAGTTTTTGCCCCAAGTCCTCTTCTTTTTGGTCTACCATAAATCCGGGTGGGTCAGTTGCTATTTCAAATAATATGCCCCCCGGTTCTCTAAAATAGACTGAATGGAAATATCTCCTATCAATTATAGGTGTAGCATCAAGCCCTGTACTCACTATCTTTTTTCTCATGTTTATCTGACTTTCATCGGTTGGAGTCCGCCATGCAATATGATGGACAGTGCCTACACCCATAGAACCTCTTTGAGTGTAGGGTAGACAGACAAGATCTACAATAGATGTTGAAATTAAAAGATCAAGTTTTCTTTTTTCATTGGTACTATAAAATTTATTTATTGTTTTTTCTTTATCTTTAATTGCAAATCGGAATCTATTTCCTTCTTTATTAGTTTGAGAAAAATCCAAGTGTTGCGTTAATAAAGCAGCTGTTTGTTCGTATCCTTCCAAGGAAAGAGTTGCTGAATAAAATCCTCTAGTAGCATGTTCTTCGGGAATAGGGCCATTTCTCCAGATATGCTTTTTTCTTATCTCGGCATCTTTGTGTGCCACAAGCTCTAACTCCATACCATCTGGATCATAAAATGTAATTACTTGTTCATCGTCAAACCTTTTGATTGGACTGCTATGAATAATACCTTGACTTTTTAGTCTTTTGACCCAATATTCTATAGAGTTTTCTGGTATTAAAAAAGATGTACCTATGACTTGACCTGTTCCTCTGAAACCCTTTTGCATATACTGCCAAGGGAAAAATGTCAAAATTGTGCCTGGTCTTCCTATATCATCTCCGTAATAGAAATGGTATGTTTGTGGATCATCAAAATTTACTGTTAATTTGACTAGTCGCAATCCCAAAAAATTAGTGTAAAAGTCGATATTTTTCTGTGGGTCACCTGCTATAGCTGTGATGTGATGTATTCCAAGAATACCTTGGCTACCCTTCTCACTTGCCATGGTAGTAATTTCTATTTGTAGTATAAATATATGCAAAATACAAAAATTGGCAAGGTCAGACAATCTAATCTGCTATTATGATTTGGTTTTTTTTTGCTGTTGTATCTATGAAAAGTTTTGCACCATGTCTATACAAGATTAATTATAAATCATCTTAGGAATAGACTTTAATATCAGAAACCTGATAACTCTTTCTTTCTGGTAATGTTTTAAAATATGGCTTGAGATTGTCAACTAAATCTGATAACAGGCAATTGTCGGGCTGATAAAAATTATCCATGTCCTCTTTAGTTTACCAAAAAGTAAGGATGATGGATTCAGAATAATCCTCCAAACTATCCATAACTATATATCCTTTCATTTTATTGTCTTGAGCTTGAATCTTTTTGAAAAACTCTAATATTGCCTTTGTGCTATCTTCCCGTTTACTTGGTGCTAAGAGAATTTTGTTATATTTTACATACCGATACATATACCGTTATATTCGAACTTCAAAATAACTATACTATATTAAAGATGATTTTCCATACGCTCAAAAACCGGTTATATTCAAATATTACTGATTAAGGAAACAAATGATAACAGTAGTAGATTCAGGTTCTCTTAGATTGTTAAAATCCAATATTATTTGTGAAGCAAAAAAATATGTTAACAGATGACTGGCAAATTTAGCAATGCTTCCTTTCTATTTAAACATAATTCTAAATCAAAACACGATATAAAAAATTCCAAAATATATAAACCGCATTTAAACTTGATAAAAATTTTCAATTTCATATCTACCTTTCATGTCTACAATTCTGTTATTAGAGAAACTCTTAATTTCAATTATCTATGCAAAATTATTGTCCTTATATGAAAGGCCGTCAATTAACAATTATTACTACAAGCATCATAATTTCTTTTTCAATATCGATTGTTATGTCATATATCTTAACTAATAACAGCAAGTTACAATCTAATAGTTTTTGCATTGTTTATTGCAATTATGCTGATAATAATGATAAATATTATAACATGCCATTTCTTATCGAGTCACAAACTTTGGATAGGGAAGTAGTTGGAAGTACTGTAGATGCCCAATATGATACTCAACTTGTTACTCTTTATAAAACTGCTCAAATGCCTGAAATCCATGGATTTTACGACATTGTTTCTACTCAGATAGACAAGGCAACTAACGGTAATTTAATTTTCACTATTACTTTGGATGATAATCCAAATAAGAATAAGAAATATGAGACAACATATTTGTGGTTATTAAGTAGTCTCGATCCAATAATTAACAAGAATAAAATTTATACGGTGATTATTCCCCATTTTGGCAGTGATTCAAATTTTAAAAATAAGGGCTGGTATCTGGCAGTATATGATAATATTGATGCTAAATATTCTTTACCCCTTATTAGAATAAATAATATGACTGAAAATAGAGTGGAGATAGCAATAGACCCTAATTTTATAGGAGATCTATCAAATTTCAATTACACTACTGCGGTAATGATTAGAGTAAATGACACATATCTTGATAAACAACCAGATTATCTGATCGATTCATCCCCTGATGATAATAATTTTTGGTCAAAATGGATTGCTTAAGAACAAGACAAGCCTAATTCACATTCTCTAATAAATTTTTATACTCTACAGCAATGCAGACGATCAAAATGTAATTGCAATCACAATCAATAGAAAATACATTTTTTTATTATGGTAACTAATTAAATTGAAATGTGTGTATAATAACTATCCAAAATATCTTTATTTTGACAATATAAGATCAAAAGTAGAGTCATGTATCAAAGATAACTAAATCCTGATTAGTAATATTATGTGACAGCTTACGACACATCATAATCTGGAATCTAAAACCTTAATTCTTTTTATATATAGACTTTGAAATCTAATCAACAGATATGAAGAACCAAGGACAAGAGGGAGAAGAAAACAAAGCAAATGTTTGGTCTGAATGGTTGGATTTTAACCACTCTAATATCACTACAAGTGCTATTCCTGAAAAACCTGGAGTTTTTAAAGTTCATGCAAGTATGAAAATTTTGTATATAGGAAGAAGTATGAATCTAAAACAATCATTGTTAGAATCGCTTTTAGATCCTTGTATAGGCAAAGCAACAAGAGTCAGTTATTTAATTACTCAAAACACAGAACAAGTAAGAGACCAATTACTAAAGGAATACCGTGAAAGTCATGGTGGAAAGATGCCTGTCTGTATGGACAAAGAATGAATCAATGAATTTTGTATAGACAAATCATGCTATCAAAGTTTGATTTGAAATCTGTGACCATTTGGTAGTCCAATACGTTCTGAAATCTGCTAACAACTAAAACATATAAATATATAAATAATTTTTCATTTATTGCTGTTATTGATCTGTGGATACACTCAAAACACATTTTTTGGTGTAGAGATAGTTTAACTTTCCTTTTAATTAATGATAAATAGGAAATAGGTGGTCAATCCATTCGTAGTAGTCTCAGAATAGCTCTTACTTTATTTTAAGACTTTTTTGTTACCCTCCTCTTGTTTTTATTGGAATCCGTGCTTTTTTCCTTCGCTGCATTATTATCGACCTGCTTATCACCTTTTTTATTTCCTACCATATAAGAAATTATACAATAAACTATTTAATCCAAATATCAATTGCCAATTATCAATCACTATATCGATCTGCGAGACGGTCTCTCTATTTAAAGAAATTGACTCTATATTTTGCTGTGTCAAACAATCTGACAGGTCTTTTAATTTTGGATCCGTATCGTATGTGGAAACTGTTAAAGAATAATAAAATAATATACTTTATATTGGAAAGTTCGCTTTTATTTTTGGCATTTTAGTTTGCAAGATAAAGATCAAGGCATGAGTTCTGTGAGAATATATTATAAATTTAATTTCAGGCAGAAATAATCGAGATTATGAATCTAAATGCAACCACATTGTTATCTCTTAAACCCGTTTAAAGTATACTATATTAAATAGTATGCCATAAATTTAAGATCATTACCTTTTAAAAGTTACTTGAGTCATTGATAATTTTTGGATAGATCCTTTTAACTTGACTATTATCTTATCTTTATAACGTTATTATAATTTGTGTTCATTACAAAAAACTTAGGAGGTGTTGTTTATAGGTAAAATCAATCAGCGCACTATCAAACTTAGAAATGACAATTATCTTACGAGATTTGTTGATATGGACCGAAAGTACAATTATTTATGTTAAGATTATCGCATAGGTGATGGTGCCCATGAAAGATCAGACATAAGTCATAGGAGAACTAAAAAAGAAGAAAAAAATATCTAATCTACTCTTTCGCTAATTATCATTCTTTCACAGTGCTCATCTGTCCACACGCCAACTCCTTCTAACTTGCCTTGCCACTTTGCATCTATCTTATCGGCACACGATTGTGTAAGGGCATTAAAGTATGCTTCGGTTGTAGCGCTGCTACCATTTATGCCTTGAATTACCTCTGTACGATTGATTTCATTTAATGCCTCCACGGCGTTTTTGCGCAGGTCATTTACGTATTCTTGCTGTACCAGAATATCTTGCTTTGTTCCAGGTTGTCCATGCCCACCAACGAAAACATCAAAGTCCATAGACGTTATCTGATCAATTGATTTAATTAAAGCCGGCACATCTGGAGTAACACCAAGATGTTTCCATAGAAGGCCTCCAGGCACAACATTGTCTACTGCCATGAGAACCTTATGTTCAGGAAGGTAGACAAAGATGTTACCCTGCTGATGGTATGGACCCGGATATATCAGCTGAAGAACTTGGTTGCCTATCGGTAAGTTTATCTCTTTAGTGAAGTTCATATCGGGAACCGGTCTATTTGTATCGTTTCTTTCATTTAGAATTTTGGCTGTTTCATTATGTGCTATTATTGTTACGTTTTCAAATAGATTGGCAGATCCAATATGATCTTTGTGAGCATGACTATATATCAGATGAGTGATAGGCATATCAGTGACATTAGACACGGCTGCAAATATCTTATCCCCTATTGAAGGCGGCGCATCAACGACCACGACTCCCTCCTGCGTTACCAGAAACATGGAATTTGACCCGCCTGCAGATACAAGATATACACCGGGTTTAATTTCTTGCAGTGAATACTCGGGAGCTTGTGAATATGCTATGTTGAACAAAAGAGTATAAGAAAGTATGCAGGCTGCTACTATCAGGATACACCACTTTATACTTGTATTCATAAAAAATGTAAGAAATCGTTACTAATAAGTATGTTGTTAGCCTCAAAGCATTGCATTTTCTTATATCTTTGGTGATCTATAATATCGTAAAATCTTACATTGTCTATGGTTATTTATAAGTTAAAATCTTCTGCTCCTTTATACATGACAAGTTGCTCAAAGAAATATGTCTATGTAATTATGATTTTTACATTAACTTATAGCCATTACAAACAAATGAATTTTTTTCGATATTGTGTTTTCCATTAAAAATACAAACTAACCCTTTGATCCAACCAAGTTCCATATCATCTGTGAAAAACGTCCTTATTACGTAAAACTTGCCATTTTTGTATACGTCCTTTCCAACAAAGGATATTTCGTATTTTTTTCAGTGCTAAAAACACCCTGCCAATCGGAGGTTGTTATTCCATTTGCAAATATTTTTAAGTTTCCTTTTCACCCAGTGGTTCCGCTTGGAAACACTCTGATTCCTTTTATTTGCCCCGTCCAACTACTTTGTCTTTCTATAATTCCTTTTTTCTCGTCTTTAGATATGGTTTTATTGACTAACGACTTATCGATTTCTTCAAATAGTTTGTTTTCTTTTGGAATCTTTATTTACTATTCAGATATAGCATTATTAAGTGCCACTTCCCCCTTAGGGGAATAATAAGTAATATCAATATCCACGTTTCAGTAGAACAAACATAGTGACATCATATAAAGAATTTATCTGAGATAAGGAGAATCTCAATTTGCCGCCTGATTCAAATTATTGAATCTCAAATAATAGGAAAAAAATTAAAAACATCGAAAATATTTTATTAGACACTATACATTTTCCAAAATGATTATTTTTAAAGTATTGGCTAAATACTATGCATAAATTATTATAATTGTTTTCAGAAGCATAAAAGCACTACTTCTATATTTTTGTTCCTTAATTAAAAAACATATGAATTTCAACAGCAAGTCTATAACATTCTTGTTGTTTTCAATATCGGTGCTTTACTATATCCTACTCAAGTCGATTCTTTCGATGATACAAACGATGTAATTAAGAATAGCACTTCGATTAGTATTAGCGACCATTTAGTTATTACTCTTCTCTTGATGCCCAAGGTATCTGTTATTGATGAAGTAACGAAATTATTATTTCACATAAGAGATAGCAATGGTTCTCATATTGAGCACTTAAATCCAAAGGTATCCATGACAGATCAAGACGGAAGACTATATAAATTTGAAAATAAATTTATTCCAATCATAAATGAATAATTCTTTGTAGATTATATATTTCCAGACGATGAAAAACATCGAATTATTCTGCAAATCTACAAAAATGCTACCTTTTACAGCGAGTTCATTTAATCTCATTATTCCTCATCCTAATCCGCAATCAGATGAGGATAAACTATTAACTCCTCTAACAGATTTCTTAGACCCCTTTTTTATATTCAAATTCGATAATGTTTCTATTATATAGACTATATTTAGATGAAAAGGCCGTGGGAGTGAAGTTAACTATCTGTCTTGTTACATTATGTGAAAAAAAGGATATTATGGTCATGTTGCTGAATCTTAATGAATGTAAATATCACTATTACATCTTTAAATCTCACCCTTCTTAATATCTTTTTTTATAATTTGTTTTAGTCTTCATTCTATCTATATATCAAAAGATTGCGACGGTCCTAATCAACTAAGAATTTCTTAAAACAAAAATAGAAGAAAACCTCGGGTTTGATACTTGTCTTTATTATTCCTACTTTTTTAGAGTGGCAAGTTGACCTTCTAACTCTTCTAACCGAGAACTTACTTGGCTTAGCTCCTCTTCAATATTTTGTTTAAATCTAAACATTTTTAGCTCAATACCAATCTCTGTTTTCTTAGACTCCAATAATAATCGATCAATTTCGGTTAAAGGCATTCTGGAAGCTTTATCATATAAAGCCAGTCTTTGTCTGAAGATAAGATATATTTCACTTGCCTGTATACTTTTTCTATACATTTTAGCCATCAATTCAGTATCTTGGCTTATGATTTTAATTGCCAATGATCTGCTTGCCTGTTCATTCGTTGACAGGGACATTAACTATAATGATATTACTTCAAACCTTATAAACTATATCTTAAATTCAACCTTACACATAATCGATAAGCTAGATTTGATATATTCAAATTTACATTGAAACTTAAATTATTAGTCCTTACAGATATGTAATTAACTTAGTGTGATCAAATTGCCATGACTAGTAGATATACGATTATTATAAATATATTACAACTACACTTCATGCGATTAAAAAATTTGATTGGCGTTGTATGTCGAATTATTCAGCTCTGTGTATAATAGAAGGTAGCTATATAAGGTAATAGCACTTTACAAAGAGAATTCAGCTAATTTTTCCCTCTTTCGATGATTAGAATCAATTCTTGAACCTCCTGATTTTTAATATATAACATTTTATAATTGGTAAAAAATACTTTAATTAAGTAACATAGTATTTAATCGAGAAAAAATCATAAAATAGAATTAGAAAAAATTGCCTAAATATTTACGAAATTTTAGGGTGATTGTATCTAAGCACAATAATTTACTGTTGATCTCTAAAACAGTAATATTGTTAAAAAAATCAATGGTCTATTAATTATGCGTAAAGAAATGAAAGTAACTTTTGTACTTTCATGTCCTTAAGGATTATTTATCAGATCTAATTGATTTTGTAATATTTTTAATTCTAAAAGTGCTTCGGTCATGTTTTCTTGTTCTGTTGCTTTTATAGCATTATTTATAGTATTATTTAATTCGTTAATTTGTGAAGAAGTTACCACTATCTGAGAAAATTCCTCTGTATTTAATTCTTCCAGGGTTGCAGGTGTAGTCATATTAGAACTGTTATCTTGCGAATAAACATGGGAGCTGCTGCTCATAGTTGTCATAAATAGCATTAGTATTGGTAAAAGCGTCCAAAGTAACCTGAAATGGGAAGACCCATTAGTTTTGACAGCAAAATTTTTTATACTTTTCATACTCTATAATACTATCATATTTTATATACATCTATAATATCGATAAATTGGATATATACTGTGTTAATCGATTTTCTAGACGTCGATTAAATATTATTGTGATATGACAGTTTATAATCACCATTGATTATAATCATCTATAATTATAATTTTATAATTTAGAATAACTTTCTGGTACACTGCAATAGGTGTCTTTTCTAAATCATCATAATTGTTCTCTGCTCTTTTCACTTTTCAATGCAGTTACTGTTAAAAAAATAAAAAGTAATTACAATTCCTCTATCTAGATATCCTATGACGGTTTATCTCTCTCTCTCTCTCTCTCTTTCTTTTATATTGATCTCTCTAAACTTTGATTTTTCAAATAGTGATTCAATTCTTGGGCAATCTCTTCGTTGTCTTCAAGGATGTCTTTCAATTTATCATCCGTACCATGATCATCGTTTTGTTTGGCGAAATTGATTCGTCTTCTTATCTGTTCTATAATACTTTGAATTGCTTTAAGATCATTTGCTAACATACTTCCAATATCATAATTATCATCGCCCTCAAAATCAACATATGATTGTTCAGAAAAATGTGATGGATTAGAAAGAGGTATTCCACCCAAGGCGTCTATCCTCTCAGCTAAGTCTTCAGCATTTTCTAAGATGCTTTTGGCATAACTATCTAAAGATTCACTTATGTGTTTCCAATCTGGTCCACTGACTATCCAGTGTTGTTTTTTCATTTGAAAATAAATAATAAAATGACTTGCAAGATCTGTGTTCATTTGTTGAATAATCTGTTGAGCATAATCAGTTGACAATGATAGCGGGTTCTTTTCAATTTCGTTAAATTTTTGCTGGTAGCTTTTACTATTGTCTGTACTACTTGATTGTGTTTCCATATGCAATAATCATATCTTAACAAACTATAATAACAGAGATGATAATTGTATTGATTTAATATGCCGTGAACTTTATTATCTCTCCTATAAACTACTGGTGCCCAAATTACCTGTATACTCATATTCTTTTGTTTGTTAATACTTATAGTCATGGCACGAAGTATTATGAGCAGAGGTCTCAGTAGTACGAGGTAGTTTCTAAATAACCAATTGTAGATAATTCTTTCTGTCCACTGTGATGTTAATGTTTTTGATGAATGAATCTGGCATTTGCAAAATTGCTTCATTAATTTCAGATTTTGATTATAATGTTTTAGGTAGTGATTCGCAAAAAAGAGGTAAAAACTAATACCTGTACTTTAAATTATATGTTATTTAATTTTTGATAATTAATGTCAGATAATGTTTATGAAAGTGGTCCAAGCCATGGAGAAAGTGGAAGCAAGAGAAAATCGGCTATCTCGGCGATTTTAATTGGAATTGGTCTTGCTGGACTGATAGATATAATTGTCTTCCATGCTATACTACAGTGGCACCATACATCTTCTCATAAGTTAATGCCAAACACAATGGAGTCTTTGCAAATAAATATTTTCCATGATGGAATATTTCTTACATTCTCTTTAATAATAACAATGTTGGGAATAGTTCTTTTATGGTTTGCTCAAAGTTCTAAAGAAAAAGATTATTTTCTATTACATAAACGGTCATTTATTGGCATGGTCCTTATTGGATTTGGTGGCTTTAATACCATTGAGGGAATAATCAATCATCATATTTTGCAAATGCATCATGTAATTGAAGTGGCAGATCCACTTGTATTTGATCTGGCTTTCTTGTTCATAGGTGGAATCGCTATTGCGATTTTGGGCGCTATAATGATAAAGTCGCAAAAATAGTTTTAGTTTTTGCCCTGATGAGAAAGTGTATCGCTATCGGCTTCTTTAACAAATCAAATCGAAATCATTAATTGTTTATCACTTAGATAATTGGAATGTTATTTTATACTGTTAAATAAAAAATAAGAAAGCTACCTCAAATATTTTGCTTTTTTGGCCCTTTTATTTTCTATGCATATTAGGACAAATCTGTCACTGCCTTAGCTATCTCAAATTGCAATATAGGATCTGCACAAAATACGATAACAATAATTAAAGCTCTATTTTAGTTATAATATATTGCTACATACACGTTATCTTTGCTTATAGAATTCATTAGTTCTCATTGTAAATTACTTAAAAACCATCATGTTCTTTTCATGACCATACCAAAGCAGAATCTAAGAGAACAAAATAATATATAACATATATCTAAAATAGAAGTTTAAAGGAGAGTTTAATGAGGTAATATGAGTCGAATTCTACTATAT